>Ga0164242_10002832_pt1 | contig 19972 bp, 19 predicted proteins | sample OricomgcompostMG_FD_108783 | JGI IMG/M metagenome (GOLD analysis project Ga0164242, IMG submission 108783) | Miracle-Growth compost microbial communities from Emeryville, California, USA - Original compost - Miracle growth compost (MG) ... | reverse complement strand
TAGGTTGCCGCGCCGTGACGCTGCGCCTCGACAAAGATGGCCCAGCCGGAGCCGAGGCGACGGAAGGCGTTGTTGAGCCGGCCGGCGACGGCGACCAGCTCGGCCGGCACGGCGCTGTCGAGGTCCGGGCCGCGGAAGCGTGCGGTCCGCTGGAGGCTGCCGTCCTTGTTCAGCACGATCCCTTCGCCGACGAGTGCGGCCCAGGGCAGGAAGTCGGCGAGCCGGGCGTTACGGTTGCGATATTCGGCGAGGTTCATCATCGGCGTTGCTCCTCAGACCGACAGGTGGCCTGGAATGCGCAGATGCTTGCGCACGACATCGACGAACTGCGGATCGCGCTTGGCGGCCCAAACAGCCGCGAAGTGGCCGAGAGCCCAGAGGCCAAGACCGACCAACCAGAGGCGCAGGCCGAGGCCGAGCGCTGCCGCCAGCGTGCCGTTCAGGATGGCGAGCGAGCGCGGCGCGCCGCCGAGCAGGATGTGCTCGGTCAGCGCCCGATGGACCGGGACCGAGAAGCCGGCCAGTTCGCCATGATGATCCGCGCCGTTGGCCATCAGACGAGCGCCCCGCCGCCGAACGAGAAGAACGACAGGAAGAAGCTGGACGCCGCGAAGGCGATCGACAGGCCGAAGACGATCTGGATCAGCTTGCGGGCACCGCCGGACGTGTCGCCGAAGGCCAGCGTCAGGCCGGTGATGATGATAATCATCACCGCGATGATCTTGGCGACCGGCCCCTCGATCGATTCGAGGATGGATTGCAGGGGCGCTTCCCAGGGCATCGACGAGCCGGAAGCATGGGCCGCCGGCGCGAGCGCCAGCGTGAGAAAACTGACAGACACCGCCGTGGCGATGTGGCGGCGGACGCGCAAAGCATGCTGGATCATGACGGGTCTCCTGTGATGGGCTGGCTTGCGGGGGTGACGCGGTAGTCGCCGTCGGGGCCAAGGCCCTCGATGCGGGCGAGTTCGGCGAGCCGGCGCGAGGCGCCGCGACCGGAGAGCACGGCGACCAAGTCGATCGTCTCGGCGATGAGCGCGCGCGGAACGGTGACCACGGCCTCCTGGATGAGCTGCTCCATGCGGCGCAGCGCGCCAATGGCGGCGCCGGCGTGGATGGTGCCGACTCCGCCGGGGTGGCCGGTGCCCCAGGCCTTCAGCAGATCGAGCGCCTCTGAGCCGCGGACCTCGCCGATCGGAATGCGATCAGGGCGAAGGCGGAGCGAGGAGCGGACAAGATCGGAGAGCGAAGCGACACCGTCTTTCGTCCGCATGGCTACCAGATTGGGCGCGGCGCATTGCAGCTCTCGCGTGTCCTCGATCAGGACGACGCGGTCTGAGGTCTTGGAAACCTCGGCGAGCAGCGCGTTGGTGAGAGTGGTCTTGCCCGTCGAGGTGCCGCCGGCGACGAGGATGTTGCGCCGGTCGGCGACGGCCTGTCGCAGCGTCTCGGCCTGACCTGCGGCCATGATGCCAGCGGCGACATAGTCGTCGAGGGTGAACACGGCGACAGCGGGCTTGCGGATCGCGAAGGCCGGCGCCACCACCACGGGGGGCAACAGGCCCTCGAACCGCTCTCCCGTTTCAGGTAGCTCAGCGGAGACGCGCGGGGCGCCGGGATGAACCTCGGCGCCGACATGGTGGGCGACGAGACGGATGATCCGCTCGCCATCCGAAGGCGACAGGACTTCACCCGTATCGGAAAGTCCTTCGGAAAGCCGGTCGACCCAGAGCCGCCCATCGGGATTGAGCATCACCTCGACGATCGCGGGATCTTCCAGGCGGAACCGCCGAGGGCGGCCCTGGATCGGGGATGAGTAGAAGAGGCAGAAATCATGGCCTGACAACAACCATTATGTGGCCGTGGTACTGTGGCGTACAAAGACAGGCGAACGGCGGAATGGAAGATCGTCGCGCTCATCGCCATATCGGCGCGCGCGGCAATGTCGAGCCGCGTTCAGTAAGAGCGCGGTGTCAGCGACGACTATCCGAGTTAAGCGATCGAGGCTGCGATCGTATCCGGAAATGCGGCAGCGATGCAGGTTCGAAACCAGCGTTGGGCGGGATGCGTGTCGTTGCGGCGGTGCCACGACATTACGAACTGCACGGTTTCGAGATCCAGCGGGGGTTTCAACACAGCAAGGTCGCCCGCGTGGCCGGACGCTGACACGACGCCCTCCATAATGGTGGCGATCATGTCGGAGGAGGCTATCAGAGCTGGTGCGGCGTACATGTTCGGCAAGGTCAGGGCCAAGCGTCGCTTGAGGCCCTTGTTTGCCAGAGCGACATCAACAACGCCAAAGCGCTCATTTTCGGGCGAAACGAGAAGATGCGACAGGGACAGGAACTGTTCGAGATTGAGGTCGCTGCGAGCGGCTGGATGGTTCTTGCGCATGATGCAGACAAACCGCTCGTCGAACAGGCGGACGTTAAGAATGCGGGCCGCTGGCGTTGGCGGTACGCCTATCGTCAGGTCTGCTTCGCCACCATCCAACATGGTGATCGCGTCATCGCGGTTCGTGAAATTGCGCACTTGCAGGGTGATGCCCGGCGCCTTGCTTCGCAGAATGCTGACAAGGCGAGGAAGCAGCAAAAATGTCGGATGATCTGACAAGCCGACGGTCAGCGATATCGTCGATGTTGATGGATCGAACTCCTGGGTGAAATCCAGGGTCCGTTGAATCTCCCCGAGCGCGTGGGCGATCGGTTCTGCGAGATCGAGGGCGCGTGGTGTCGGCTGCAACCCAGTCGGGCTTCGTACAAACAGTTCGTCGCGCAGCAACGTGCGCAGGCGAGAGAGGGCGGCGCTCATCGCGGGCTGCGTTCGCCCGATACGTGTTCCGGCGCGAGTGACGCTGCGTTCCGCCATCAGCGCATCGAAGGCGACAAGGAGATTCAGATCGATACCGTGTAAATCCATTCTGTGAATGTTGCCACATATTGCATATCGATTTCAAGTATGTGCATGGTTCGCGTACGTTCAGGGTCGCTCAATTCAAGAGGATACCCTGATGATTAGCGAAGAAGAGGCCGTGGTTTCGGGCCTAACAGCGGAGGAACGCACCGCTGTCGAGACTTTCTACAAGGCGTTCGAGGGCCGTCCGGAGCTTCTCAACGAGGCGGTCACCGAGGACTGGCAGGACATACCGCTCGCCCCCGGACAGCAGCCCGGACGCGAGGGCATGAAGCCCCTGATCGAGGGGTTTAAGGCGGCATTTCCCGACACCAAGGTCAAGCTGCACGAGATCATCGGAGCGGGTGGCCGGGTGGCCGTGCGTGCGACGATTTCGGGGACGCACCTTGGCGACTGGTTCGGCGTTGCAGCTACCGGCAAATCCTTCGAGATGCCGATCCACGAATTCCATCACATCGCCGACGGGATGCTGACCCATACCTGGCATCTGGAGGATTGGCTCGGATGGCTTTTCCAGGTTGGCGCCTGGCCGGCCGGCAAGCAGGAGGCCGCGTGATGAAGGCTGTGCGTATCACAGGCTATAACGCCGCTCCGTCGCTCGAAGAGATCGCCAAGCCGGTTCCGGCTGCTGGGGAGGTTCTGATCCGTGTGAAGGCGGCGGGCCTCAATCCGCTCGATGTCAAATTGCATCGCGGCTATATGGAGCAGTTTTTTCCTCTGCAGTTTCCATACACGCTCGGCACGGATCTCGCCGGCACCATCGAAGAGATCGGGCCGGAAGTCACGGGTTGGACGATCGGTGACAAGATTGTCGCGAGAACGGATCCAACGGCGGGCGGCGCGCTGGCCGAATATGTGGTGGTGCCCGCAAAGTATCTGGCAATGGCGCCATCGAGCGGTGCTCTCGATGATGCGGCCGGAATCCCGACGGCCGCAGGCACGGCGTGGCAGGCACTGTTCGAAAGTTTCAATCTCTCAAGCGGCCAATCCCTGCTGATCCATGCCGGTGCGGGCGGTGTCGGAAGTTTCGCGATTCAGTTTGCTCGCAACGCGGGCGCGCGCGTGTCTGCAACGGCCTCGGGCGATGGCATTGTTATCGCCCGGGAACTCGGGGCCGATAAAGTGATCGACTATCGATCCGACGATTTCACGCAAATCGTCACTGACCTCGATGTCGTGCTCGATACGATCGGTGGAGATACGCAGCAGCAGTCTTACGGCGTGCTTCGCGTCGGGGGAAAACTTCTCGCAACTGCCATGCCGCCGGACGAGGCGCTGGCAAAGGCGCACAGGGTCGAAGCTGGCTTTGTCTTTCACGCTTCCGACGGTGAACGCCTGCGGCGGGTGGTGGAGGCGATCGACAGGGACGATCTGACGATCCTGATTGACCGCAAGGTGCCGCTGGATCGCTTCGACGAAGCATTTGCGCACCAGGCATCCGGGCGCGCACGCGGCAAGATTATCGTCGAAATTGCCGCCTGATTTAGAGGACGGCAGCGGGCGGAACGCCGGCTGCCGTTCTTGCTCGTCTGACCAAGTTCAAAACCCGTCGGCCGGCATTTCGGTTGTCATAGGCCAGCAAGCCGAGCACAGGAGACATGTGATGGAGACTGAGGAAAATTCGCATGCCGATCCGTGAGCGGTGAGCGCTGCGAGCGCGTCGGCGGCGAACGTCAATTTTTCCATGACCGATAACCTGTGGATGGGAGCGGACTGGGGATGCTCAAGACCCTGGCGGGGCAAGGTCGGAGAGACCGAAGCCGTCCAGAAGAGCGGCCTGTCGCGCGTCCTTCACGGCCAGAATGTCTTCGACGCCCTTTTTTTGACCGTCGACGAACAGGCGGTATGGGCGTTGGCCGATCGGCAAGGCGAGCGCATCGCGCAAAGCATCACCAACCGCAGTAACGTCCAGCGACCCGCCGTTTTCCTTGTCGATTGCTTCCAGGCGCTCGCCAAGGGTTTCCGCCCTTGTGGGAAGCAAGCCATATTGGTTGACGATGGATGAGTATGCCGGCGCTACGGCATGCGCGAAATGCTCAGTTCCGGAGGTGAACGCGCCAGGGACGATGATGATCGTTTCTATGCCAAAGGGACGCACTTCCATGCCCATGACCTCCGCGAGAACGTCGCCGGCAGCCTTCGCGGCGGCGTAGGGACCGAGGAAAGGCTCGGAGATATGAGCGGTCGTACTTCCGGTATAAACCAGTGTTCCGTAGCCCTGTCGACGCATGGCCGGAAGAACAGCCTGATTGACGCGCAGCCATGATGTCGCGTTCGTATCGAAGATCCGCTGGAGTTGATCCGGATCGAACGCCTCCGTGATGCCCGTCATGAGCATGCCGGCGTTGTTCACCACGACGTCGATCCGGCCATGCTCGACCAGAATCTGGTCGATGGCTGCGCGGCAACTCGTCTCCGAAAGGACATCGAGACTGACGATGTGGAGGGCGAGATTTTCCGCGGCGGCAAGGGCGCGGATCGCGGTGGCTCGTCTTGCGCCTTCAGGCTGTGTCAGCCGGAGGCTGGCATAAACGGTGTGCCCGGCGCGTGCGAGGACTGTGGCTATGGCATGTCCGATGCCAGAGCCGGCGCCGGTCACGAGAATGACTTGTGTGCTTGTGACGTTCTCCATTACGCGATCCCTCCATTCGCACGGACGATCTGGCCGTTGATCCAGCCTGCTTCCGGCGATGCGAGAAAAGCGACGAGACTGGCGATGTCGCTGGGCTGCCCGAGACGTTTCAGCGGGGCCATCGCCGCCATCCGCTCAATATCGGCTTCGGTTTTTCCAGCCAGGAATAGCTCGGTCTCGACGGGGCCGGGGGCGATCGCGTTCACCGTTATGCCACGCGAGCCGATCTCCTTCGCTATCACCCGGACCATGCCTTCGACGGCACCCTTGGTTGCGTTGTAGACGCTGTAGCCCGGGGCGTTGAGGGCGAGTGTCGTGCTTGAAAAGCCGATTAGCCTGCCGCCATCGCGGACTTGGCGGGCGGCCTCGCGGAAAACGTTGAATGTGCCCCGCACATTGGTCTGAAACTGTCGATCGAATTGTTCATCAGTGGCCTCTGCGATCGCCGATGGCGCGATCACACCCGCGCTCGCAACGACGACATCCACGCCACCGAAGGCTTTTGAGGCCGTTGCAAAGAGGTCGCGGACTTCGCCGCTTGCGGAAACGTCGGCGTGGACCTTGATAGCGGTTCCGCCAAAGGCCTCGATTTCCTGAACCGTGTTCTCGGCGTCTGTCGCCGAGCTCATATAGTTGATGGTAACCGCGTGGCCCTGTTTCGCGAGCGCTACAGCGCTCGCACGACCGATGCCTCTCGATCCACCCGTGATTATGGCACTCTTCATGTCTTTCACCCGAGTTGTTCGATGCTCGGATGAAAATAGATAACGGAGTGCCATTTCAGAAATCGATACTTGATATGTTCGTTCATTCACATGGTTTATGCGCGGCGCTCGTTGATGACCTGTGATCGACAAACCAAGCGGGGGCAGGCTGTGCCTCCAACGCCGTCTAAACATCGCGCGTCGGGGCGAGATCTTCAGAAATTTCCTGCCGAAGCTTCGGCCCCTTGGCGAGCCTGCGCCCGAGTGCTGCGACGAAGGCGTGGTAGCGCTCGCCGGCCTGGGCGCGTGCAGAGGCCTGCGCTGGCTCTGGCAGTGGTGGATTGGTCGTCAGCCAGAAGCGCACGAAGACCGCGAGCATCTCGACGGATATACCGACATCGCGCTCCATGCGCGTCAGGCGCCGGTCGAGTTGGTCGAGCCGTTTCGTCGTCGCCGCTTCCTGGCGCTCGGCAGCGTCCGGCGACAGGAAAGATGCGATTGCCGCCTCGGCGATCAGCGAGCGCGATTGATCCCTCCGGGCCGCATAACCGGCAAGCGCCTTCATAACCTCGGGTTCAAGATAGACGGAAAGTCGGTGTTTCTTGGACGGTTTGGCCATGGTCGGTTCACAGCTCCATGCCATCGTTCGGATCGAGTGAAACTTGACGTGCCACGCCTTGCATGATCTGGGTCGCCCGGCTGATCCGGGCCGTGTCGTCGTCGGCCTCGTCATCAAATCCACCGTCGAACTCGTTTTCGATCGGAGTCTTCTTTTCAACGGGCGCGGCGCGTTCCAGCTCGGGCTGGTGACGCCGTTCCGATCCGGTTGGATCTTCATCACCGGCATCCTCGGTGATGACCGCGCCGGCGGTCACCACGCTCGCTGGTCTAGCCGGAAGCGGTAGCCGGCTCCAGTCGTCCGCGCCAGGTTGCGCCGGCCTGGTGAGCGGTGGCGGTGCCATGATCCGATCCTTGAACCGGGGATCCTCATAATAGCGGGCCTTCTTCGCCCGGATCGGCGGCGTGCCCGCCACCATAACGATTTCGTCGGTGGGCGCGAGCTGCATGATTTCGCCAGGCGTGAGCAGCGGCCGCGCGGTTTCCGAGCGTGACACCATCAGATGGCCGAGCCAGGGCGAGAGCCGGTGGCCGGCATAGTTACGCATGGCGCGCATCTCGGTCGCTGTGCCGAGCGCATCGGAAACGCGCTTCGCCGTCCGCTCGTCATTGGTCGCGAAGCTGGCGCGGACGTGGCAGTTGTCGAGGATGGAGTTGTTCGGCCCGTAGGCCTTCTCGATCTGGTTCAGCGACTGCGCGATCAAAAAGGCTTTCAACCCGTAGCCTGCCATGAAGGCAAGCGCGGATTCGAAGAAATCGAGGCGGCCGAGCGCCGGGAATTCGTCGAGCATCAAAAGCAGTCGATGCCGGTTGCCCTTGGCATGCAAGTCCTCGGTCAGGCGTCGGCCGATCTGGTTAAGGATGAGCCGGATGAGCGGTTTGGTCCGTGCGATGTCGCTCGGTGGCACGACAAGGTAGAGGCTGGTCGGATGCCGCGCGCCGACGATGTCGGCAATGCGCCAGTCGCAGCGGCACGTCACCTCGGCGACGACGGGATCGCGATAGAGGCCGAGGAACGACATGGCGGTCGAGAGCACGCCGGAGCGTTCGTTGTCGGATTTGTTGAGCAGCTCGCGCGCGGCCGAGGCGATCACGGGATGGGGGCCAGCCTCACCGAGATGGGCGGTCTTCATCATCGCCGCCAAGGTGGACTCGATCGGCCACTTGGGGTCGGACAAGAAGGCGGCGACGCCGGCGAGCGTCTTGTCCGCCTCTGCGTAGAGGACATGAAGGATCGCGCCGACCAGCAGCGCGTGGCTGGTTTTCTCCCAGTGGTTTCGCTTCTCGAGGCTGCCTTCCGGGTCGACCAGGATATCGGCGATGTTCTGCACGTCGCGGACCTCCCATTCGCCGCGGCGCACTTCGAGGAGCGGATTATAGGCGGCTGACTTGGCGTTGGTCGGGTCGAACAGCAGCACCCGGCCGTGGCGAGACCGGAAGCCGGCAGTCAGCGTCCAGTTCTCACCCTTGATGTCGTGAACGATCGCCGAGCCCGGCCAGGTGAGCAGCGACGGTACGACCAGGCCCACACCCTTGCCGGATCGTGTCGGTGCGAAGCACAGCACATGCTCGGGTCCATCGTGGCGAAGATAGGCGTGGCCGAGCTTGCCGAGCACCACGCCGTCCTCCCCGAGCAGACCGGCCCCGCGCACCTCGTCATGACGCGCCCATCGCGCCGAGCCGAAGGTCTCGGCGTTCTTCGCCTCGCGCGCCCGCCACACCGACATGCCGATCGCGACGGCAATCGAGGTGAAGCCGCCGGACGCGGCGATATAGGCGCCCTCGACGAAGATCGGCGGCGCGTAGGCGTCGTAGAAGTACCACCATGGAAAGAAGGACCAAGGGTAATAGATCGGCCAGTCGCCGAGCATGAACCATGGCGGTCCGAGCTGTGGCTGGAAGCCAAGCCTGTAGGCCGTCCATTGCGTCGCCGCCCATGTCGTCAACGAGACAATGGTGAAGACGGCGAGGATCTGCCCCAGAGGATCTTGGTAGCGGACATGGCGGGGTCCTTTCTCTTGTGGTGGTGATCACAGGCCGAGCCCCCGCTGGCGGCCGAAGCTCCAGTCGACGCCGCCATCGCCGCGCGCGACGCCTGAAACGTGTTTGCCGAGCTGCTTTTCGATTGAAGGCGTCCATGGCACGAGGCTGAAGCCGAGCCCGTCGTCGATCATGGCGAAGCGACCGGTCGCGAGGTTGAGTCGGTGCTGATACAAACCGGTGACGTACTCGCCGGACTCAGGCTTCACCTGCGGCCGTCCTGTCTCGGCGGCGATGCGATCGCCGACGGCCTCCAGCTCGCGACGTCGCAACGTGTCGACCAGGCCAGGCTGGAAGCTGACACCACGCTTCTGGCGTTCGGCAAGACCCTGACCAACGAGGTGCTCGGCGCGCCGGTACATGGCGTCGCGCACCTCGCCGCCGAAGCCGCCGCCGAGCGCCGAAGGCTCTCGGGCGATATTCTGCCGATCGAGCCATGTGGCGCCGGTCGCGGTGACTTGGCGTTCAATGTCGAGGTCGGAGCGCACGGCGATTGCCACGCGGCGCTGGCCGCGGGCGTCATCGAATTTGCGAAGCTCGACGACTGAGCCCGGCGCGCTGTCGCCGGCCGCGTCAAGGTCCGGCAGCTTGATATGGTGGGTGCGGCCGTCGACCCCGTCGATCACGGCGAAGGCCGTGCCTTTCAGTTCGTCGTCGAGGCCGCGGGCGACCAGGCGGCCGATGACCGGATCGTTGAGACTTTCCGAGGCGAGCACATAGCTTGCTGCGCCACGTTCGATGCCGCGTTCGGTCAGGCCGTGATGGATGCGCTTGATAATGTCGCCACGCTCGCCGAGCTCGCGGAGCGTCGTCTCGGCCTTGTCCGAGATGGTCCATTGGCCGCGGCCGATCTCGTCGGCGAGCCCGAGCCCTTCGAGCTTGCGCAGCCGCCCGATCTTCAAGGCATGGAATTCGTCGGGCTGGCGATCGGCATGTGGCGCGAGATCGATAACGCCGGAGCGATAGGCGTCGCGGGCGAGTTGGCGATCAAGGTTGGTCCAGCGATCGGCGTCGATTTGGCGCTCCAGCGTCTGCCGGATTTCCTGATCGGTGCGCGGCCCCAGTTCCTGGGTGATCAGGTCGCGCGCCCGATCGCGCATGCCTTCTTTGATGTAGTCGCGCGCGATGACCAGGTTCTCGCCGTCATCGCGCACGCCGCGCACGATCAGATGGACGTGCGGATGCTCGGTGTTCCAGTGATCAACCGCCACCCATTCGAGCTTTGTCCCAAGATCCTTTTCCATCTGGCCGACCAGCTCGCGGGTGAAGCTCTTGAAGTCGGACATCTCCAGCGCGTCGTCGGGCGAGACGATGAAGCGGAAGTGGTGGCGGTCGTCGTCGGACCGCTCCGCGAAAACCTTGGCGTCGACACCATCCCCGCCAGGACCGAATAGTCGGGCCTTCTCGCCGTCGCGGGTGACGCCGTCGCGCTGAAGATAATTGAGATGCGTCGCGAGCGGCGCGGCCCGACCGCCATGACGAACGACGCGCGCCTTGATCATCGCGCCGCGCGAGCGCGCCGTGATCAGGCGGTTCGCCTGGATCGAGGCGCACTGGCCGCGCCCGAACCGGGACCGCGCGCCCGACCCGATCTTCCCTTGCCGGGAGATACTGCCGCCGGCGCGCTGCGCGGCCGCCAGCGCCTGGGCGATAAAGGGCCGCGCCCGCTGGGCGCTGGTCGAGCGAATGCGGCCTGGCCGGATGCGAAAGTCGTGCTCGTCGGTCATGACGAAGCCCGCGCACATCGCGCCAAGGCGATGATATTCTTGAGAATGTGCGGAAGCGCAGGCTGCGCCGATCATGGCGATGTGCGGGTTTTCCGCCACCGCGTTGCGCAACGCGAGGGTGCGGTACGCGGTCAGCTCGATCACGAGGCGTTCGGGCAACGGCTTGATGCTGTCGTCCTCATCGTCCTCCGATTCGGCAGGCTGGCCGCCGATGGCGATGACGGCGCGCTGCACCGACGGGCTCGCGGTGCCATCGGATTCGGTATCCGTCTTCGATTCTTCCTCACCATCGGTCCGGACCTGAGGCACATCCTCGGGCCGGACGAAGCCGCGATCGACCGAAAGCGATCCGTTGGCGTCGATGCTGACGAAGACGCCGGCGATGGCGATGTCGGCCGGGTCGAAGTGCTCCGGGCGATCGTCGAACGCGGCCAGAGCCGTCTCGATCTCGCCCATACGCTTGTCGACCTCATCGGGCAGCTCGTCGGCGTCCTGATATTCCGCTTCGAGCCTAGCCTGCTCGGCGGTGAGCGCCTCGATGGTCGCCTGTTCATCGGCCGATAGATCGATCGGCGCGCCGGGGACCTGGTGCAGGCCGCGTACCGCGTCGTAGGGGAAGCTGACCGCGACCTCGATCCACTTCCAGCCCTCGGCGGCGATCACCTCAGCCTCGGCCTTGAGCTTGTCGGCGACGAGGCGATCGAGAAGCCCCACGTCCTGCAGCCAGCCGCCATCATCGGACTGGAAGAGATCGCGCATCGTGATGCCGCCGGCCGCCTGATAGGCCTCGACGCCGACGAAGACGGCGCGCTTGTCGGAGGCGCGCACCGTGGTCTCGGTGAGCATGCGCCGGATCTGGTAGGGCTCCTTCGACCAGGCGTCCTTGACCGCATCCCAGACCTGTTCCTGACGGGCGTGGTCGTTCGACACGGTGAAGGCCATGAGCTGCTCTAGCGTCATGCCGTCCTCGGCATAGACGTCGTGCAGCGTGGGCGAGACGGTTGCGAGGCGCAGCCGCTGCTTGACCACGTTGACGGGCACGAAGAATGCCGCGGCGATCTCCTCCTCGGTCACGCCCTTGTTCAGCATGTCGTGGAAGGCGCGGAGCTGATCGAGCGGGTGAAGCGGGGCGCGCTCGATATTTTCGGCGAGCGACACTTCCTCCGGCAGGACGGCGCCGTCGCGATCGCGGACCACGCAGGGGACGGGCGCGGCCTTGGCGAGACGCTTCTGCTTCACCAGCAGTTCGAGTGCGCGGAAGCGGCGGCCGCCGGCAGGCACCTCGAATATGCCGGTCTCAACGCCTTCGGCGTCAACGACGGGGAAGACGCTGAGGCTCTGGATCAGGCCGCGACGAGCGATCGAGGCCGCAAGGTCATCGATCGAAACGCCGGCCTTCACGCGCCGGACGTTGGACTGGCTGAGCACCAGCTTGTTGAAGGGGATGTCGCGCGACGACGACAGGACGATCTTCTGAACAGCAGTAGCCATCGGGATTTACTCCGCGACGGGCGGCCGAAAGACTCTCTCTCGACCTCCAACCCGTCACGGAGCGAAGCGCCGCCCTCTTCCTCTAAAGGGGGCAGCGCCACGGGCCGGAGATCCGGAAAGACACGGAAGCGCAGAGCCGGAGATACGGAAAACCGCATCCCCGGCGTCACGGAGATCAGGCCGCTCGATCGAGCAGCTTCTTGGCCTTGGCCTCCATGTCGAGGCGGGCGTCCTGATGGGGCTTGTCGCGGGCGACGGCGGTGATGCCCTGAACGAAGTCGAAGATGCTCTCCGGCGGGCGGCCTTCCTCGGTCAGCACCGCGTCGATGATCTTGCCCGTTTCGGCCTTGGAGAAACCGCGACGGCGCAGGAAGTCGGTGCGGTCCTCGTCGGTTCTTGCCACGATCCGCTCGCGCGCCGCCTTGATGCCGTTGACGAAGGGCAGGGGCGAGGAGTTCGCGAAGTTCAACAGCGCCGGGGCTGCCTCATGCGCGAAGCGGTTGGCCGCATATTTGGAGTGGCGGATGATGATTTCCTCGAAATCCTCCACGCCCCACAAATTGCGATTCTGGCAGACTGCGCGCAGATAGAAGCTCGCCATGCCGAGCGTCTTGGCGCCGACTTCGGAATTCCAGCAATAGAAGCCGCGGAAATAGAGGTCGGGCGATCCGTCCGGCAGTCGGCCGGGCTCAATCGGATTCAGGTCGTCGACCAGGAACAGGAAGACGTCGCGGTCGGAGGCATAGAGCGTGGTCGTATCCTTGGTGATGTCGACGCGCGGATTGTAGATCTCGGTCGACCAGTCGAGCACGCCCGGCACCTTCCAGCGGGTGTCGCCCGTGCCGTTGCCGGCAATGCGCTGCACCGCCTCGACCAGTTCGTGATCGTAGATGCGGCCATAGTCCGGGCCAGTGACGGCGCGCAGTTCGACACGCCCAGTATCGGTTTCGAGCGTCTTGATCTGCTCGGCCCGATTGGAGGTCAGGCCATATTGCAGGTTGATGCCAGCGAGCGCGGCCGGGAGCTGCCGTAGATAGGCAGCGGGTGCACCGACCAGGCTGGCGAGTTGTCCGAAGGACCAGTGCGTCGGCGCGACTGGCGTATCGGTGCCCGGCAGGATGAGGGCCAGCCGCTCCGGGTCGTTGCGGTTCGCCTCGACATGGATGAGCGCACTCTCCACCATCCGCGTCCGGCTGCGTTCGGTGCGGTCGCGGGCAGTGCGGGCCAACTCGGACAGAGACAGGTAGCGCTCGTCGGCTGGGCGCGAGAACCACTCTGACGAGACGCGGCCGACCCGCTCGCCGCGGCCGACATCGACCTTGTAACCGCCGCTGGTGTGACGGCGCGCATCGAGGACCTGCATATTCATGGGACCAATCTCCACGACGGGCGCCGGAGACCTCTTCTCCAACGTTCAACCCGTCACGGGAAACAAGTCCACTCTCTCACTCTCAGCGGGGCGTTGCGGGGCAGCCGCCCTGCAGAAGGGGTCGGTCGAGACCAGCGGGCGCGGGCGCAGGGGAAGGCTTTCCCCTCCCGGTGCGGATGTACAAGGTGACCTGTTGAGCAGTCGTCGCTGTTGGCTCAGGGGCCCGTTTGAGGCGAACGCGTTTCGTAGAGCGGCAGCCTCTTCTACCTGGCACCTTTCTTCATCCACGCAGATTGATACAATTCCTCGGATAAGAGGTCCTTTTCTCCGAGGTTCCGTATCGTGCCGTCATCCATGTCCCAACGCCAGATTGCCCATACCGTGCTGACCGCGCGCGGCATTTCGCGCCTGGTAGAGCTGCGCGAAGCGGGTGTAACGGCTGCCACCATGAGCCGGATGGAACGTGACGGCGAGGTGCTTCGGCTCGCGCGCGGACTTTATCAGCTTTCCGACGCGCCCCTCGACGTTCACCACAGTCTCGCAGAGGCCGCCAAACGGGTTCCCAAGCGCGTCGTTTGCCTCGTTTCGGCCCTGGCTTTTCATGGTCTGACGGTCAGCTCCCGAGGCAGGTTTGGCTCGCCGTGGGCCAGAAGGACTGGTCCCCGAAACCCGAAGGCACGCCCATTCGGCTGGTACGTTTCACAGATCGTCTCCTGACGGAGGGGGTTGAGACCCACCTTATCGAGAGGGTGCCCGTGAAGGTTTTCGGCGTCGCAAAGACGATCGCCGATTGCTTCCGATATCGGAACAAGATTGGCCTGTCGGTGGCGATCGGAGGCCTGCAGGAAGCGTTGCGTCAGCGCAAGACGACGCCAAGCGAGATTGCCAGCCAGGCCGAGCGAGGAACGGTCGCCACGGTCATTCGGCCCTATCTCGAGGCACTGACCGCCAATGGCTAAGGAGATCGAGAATATCGGCTACTCAGTTTGCGCCCCGCCTGTCGCAGATTGCCAAAACGAGGTGATGGTGGACCGGGTGGGCGCGGACTAGAATTCTTGACCTTAGAGCTAATCAGTCATATATGATCGGTTTATAGATGTTTTGCATCATATATGGATGATTTAGATGGGTTCTCCCAAGGCGAAGTTAGCACTGGAACGGCTGGGCCAGGATATCCGCAACGCGCGGCTGCGGCGTGGTATTGCCGTGGCGGATCTCGCCGTGCGTGCGGGAACCTCGCCAAGTTCCATCGCCCGCCTTGAACGGGGTGATCCGGGCGTTGCCATCGGAACGCTTGCCGACGTTCTCGTTGTGCTGGGCCTTCTGGAGCGGCTCGCTGACCTGGTCGATATCCGCAAGGACGATCTGGGGCTGGCGCTCGCAGCGGAGCACGGACCGCGCAGGGGCCGCTCCTTCGCGGCAAGGCTGAAAAAGCAGAAGGCTCAGGCGGAGGAGACGCAGGATCGGCAGGACGTTGTGGACCCTGACGGGGCTTCCTTCTGATGGCCGATTTCGTTGCCCATGTCGCGCTTGGCGAAGGCCGCACGTCGGTGGGCCAGTTGCGTTTCACCCATGCCGGGCCACGCCAATTCTCGACCTTCGCCTATGGCGCCGAATGGATCGAGAACCCGCGTGCCTTCGCCATACAGCCCGATTTCCCTCTTGAGGCCGGCCCATTTCGCACCTCGGGGCAGCCCGGCAACATGCGCGACGCATTGGCGGGCGTTTTCGCCGATGCGGCGCCGGACAGTTGGGGACGCAGGCTGCTCGAACGTGCCTATGGCAATGGGCTCAACGAATTCGAGTATCTGACGCTTTCCGACGATGCCTGCCGGCAAGGTGCATTGCGCTTTCTGGATGAAAAGGGCGAGGTCATTCGCGGCAAGGCAGCGGACGCTGTCCCGCGTCTGGTCGATCTCGAAACCATCACGGCGATCGCGCGCGCCTATGAGCAGGGCAAGGAAATCTCGCCTGAGGATATGCAGGCGCTCGCCGGCGCCGGCGGCTCCGGCGGCGCTCGCCCCAAAGCCAATGTCAGGGACGGCGACGCGCTGTGGCTGGCGAAGTTCACCTCCGTCCACGATCAGCAGCCGATCGAGCGCGTCGAGGTCGCGACGCTGCGCTTGGCAGCAGCCTGCGGTATCCGCACGCCCGAGACACGGTTGGAGTTGGCCGACACGCCGTTCCCGGTAGCGCTGATCCGGCGGTTCGACCGGCGCGGGGTCGCACGGATTCCCTACATCTCCGCGCGCACCGCACTCGGCAAGACGGGGGCGGAGCTGGGTTCCTATACCGAGATCGTCGATTTCATGCGGGCTTATTCACCCGATCCTTCCGACGATTTCCGTGAACTTTACCGGCGTCTTGTCTTCACGATCCTCGTCTCCAACAAGGACGATCATCTGAAGAACCATGGCTTCCTCTATGTGGGGGCGGGGCAGTGGCGCTTGTCGCCGGTATTCGACGTGAACCCAGCGCCGGATCGCAATCCGCATCTCGAGACAGCAATCCTTGAGGGCGGGGCCCATGATCGGTCGATCATCCTCGCCCTGGAAGCCTGCGAATTTTTCGAGATTGCCGAGGCCGAGGCACGGGAGATCATCCGAACAACGGCGCAGCGCATTTCGGACGGATGGCGGGAAGCCTTCAGACAGGTTGGCGTTTCTGGCGCGCTGGCCCGCGACTATGAGGCTGCTTTCGTCGGCGACGAGATGGAAACGACGCGCGGTACTTAAGTCATATTTGGAGAATTATGGACTATTGTTGGTCAAATATGATCACCGATCTGCCTCATGAACCATCTTGCGTCGCCTAGATGGTTACGGGGACGAACCAGAGAACCATGAAGCCGGGCACCGTGCTCAAGGCCTCAAAAACGCGTGCGTTGATATCGCCATGGATCCATCGGCCGCCCATGACGGTCGGCTTTCTTCCGAACGATCTCCGCCGAAAGCACGTCGTCGATCCGCGCGCGTGCTGCCTCCTCTTTCAAGCCCAACGCTTGCCGTTTTTCAAAGTCGTGCTCCCACAACAGCGCCTCCTGGCATTCGAGGACCGCGACCCTTTCGGCAAGTACCTTCGGATGGGTGTGCAGCCAGCGGACAAAGGCGACCGCACCTGGGGTTCGCTGCCAAAGGTCCCCGCACTGATCCAGATAGCTGCGAGCCGTCTCCGGTTCGGCAAGGTTCGAGCCGTGCCAGATCGCAAGCGCCGCCGGCTCGGGGTTCCCTGACAACATCTCGGCGATATAGCCGTTCGCGACAAAACCATGGCGCAGCCTCGTCGCGGCAGCGATGGGATCACCGGCTTTCAGGTGCAGTAGGGCATGCTCATAGTGATAAGGCGGGTAGTGTGAGGCTTCATCCGTGAAAATGCGCTCGGCGTTTGCCGTTGCACCGGCGCGTAGATATTCCGGACCAATCAGATAGCGGATGCCCTGATTGTCGTTCGGATTCCAGGCGAGCATCTTCTCCATCAGCCGCAGAGCATCCTTGCGCTGGCCAAGCCGGAGTTGCGACAGGACAACGCCATGTGCCGCGCGCAGAAAGGGGCGATTTTCGAGGAAGCCCCATTCGATCGAACCGGCGTAGTTGGCGGGGATCGCGCGCTCACCCGCTTCCAGACCCTGAACGCAGGCTTGGAGTGCAAGCTTGGGCTTGCCTTCCTCCATGAGTGCATAGCCCAGATGGGCATGGCCATCGATGAAGTAGGGGTGACAATCGACCAGTGCCTTCAGCGTCTTGACGTACTTTGCGGGCGCAAGCGTCCCGCCCTCACGCTGCTCAAGCGCGTCATCCAGTTCCTCAACGATCCGATCATAGTCATCGCCATGACGGAAAACACCGCCGTCATCGAAGATTTCAAGCGTGAGCATGCCCTGTCTCCTGTCCTGCCTGTCCGCAGGCATACGTCTGCTTTCGGTCAACCTCGCGTCCTCATTGTCAGTGCGGACGCTTTCCGCTGGGGGCTGTGGGCGGAGCAGATGGATGGGCAGGTTGCTCTGGATTTTCCGAGGCATCAGTCGCAGACTCATCGCCATTGCTCTCGTCGGGCTCCTCCACGATGACACCCTCCAGGTATGGGCTGTGTTTTTCCTGGAGATACTTGATGGCGGTGCTTTCATCGGCGGAATGTTGCAGATGCTCCTGGAAGAACTGGAGGCGAGCGCGATTGTCCTCGATTAGCTCGCCCCACGTCTTGATACCCACAATATGTCTCGGCCCTTTCGCGATTAGACGCCTTTCGCGATCGGGTCCGCTTTCAATTTCGTGCTTGGCAAAATCGTCATAGGCGTTCGAAATCAGCCAGAAATGCCAGCGGACCCCATCAACGGTTGAGAATCGCTCATCCGAGGTGACGGCGATTGCATATTGTTTTGCCTGTGTGATTTCCTTGGCGCCGATCTTCACCCTGGGAGCTTTAAGTTCGACGATCATGTGTTCGATGTCGTTGGCACGGTGCCGACGGGTGGAGCGAGAGAACATCAGATCGATGATCCCACGCGCCTTGCCGATCACTTTGACTGGCTCGTCGATCGAGATGTCCGGATCGAGATAATCGCGATGCTTTTCAAGGACACGACGAAGGTCCTTGTCGCTGACCCATAAATTATACTCTTCTCCAAAAATCCACGTATTTTCGGCAAGTATCTTGTGAAGCTGGGTTCGCTCTTTTAATCGACCTTTGGTTTCAGGGTCAAATACAATCGACTCTAGGGCAGATATGAACTTGAGCCGATCGGCAACTGTCTTGGCGGCGGTGATGATTGCTGAAAGTGTCGTTTCTTGCAGGAGGGTGGCGAGTTCTCTCTGCTTCCGCGCAGGTAGGTCTAGAACTTCCTTCAAGATCAGTTGCAGCTCCTCGGGTCCGCGCTCGATTGCGTTTCGAAGCATACGAAGGTGTAGAGCTTTCGCCTTTGCCGAGCTGATCGCGAGGTCCGGCGCCAGCTCCTGAACCTGAACTGCGACGATATCAAAGACTTGACGCTCAACTTTTTCGACGGCGTTTTGCGGCTCGCCTCGGTATGGGTAGACGTCCTCGGCGATCCATTCGTCGACGAGCGACCGAGCCTTTTCTGCGGCCTTTTCTCGGAAATAATTTTTAATCGCTGATCGGGCGTTTTCGACTGCCGCGGTGAGCAGAGGATCCATCTCCGACAGGGCAACCCGCTCCTCGTTGTGAAGCTCCTCGACGTAGGTAGATTTCAAGTAGGCGGAGAAAGAGAAGCCGGGCACGTGAAAGCGGGTCTCGACCTGATCGAACGGAAATCCGCTTGCGGAGCAGAGATATAGTACGCGGCGCGCATCGGTTCGCCATTCAATAACTTCCAGCTCAACGCTGTGCCGGGCACCTTCCGCAGTTTCGATCGGCGGCAGCGAAACCCTATGGTGGCTGGCGATCGCCTTTTCAGGATCGAGCCTCTGGCCGGCAATCGAGATTGATACGCCCCGATAATTCATGAGATAGAGCGCGAAAATCTCGTTCATGTCCTGAACGCCTTCGTCGCTCTCGAAGGTTCTGAAATCGCGCCGGAGATCGCTGATCTCGACGATGACCCCTGTCGAGCGGCTTGGCGCTGGCGCTTCCTCGGTGATGGTGACGTCCGTGAGATCAGCTTCGAGCAGCTTGACCTCAAATGCCTTACGACCGGACGGCTCGTCGTAACACACCTTCCAAGTGGCGGACTGGCCGAGAGCAAATGCCTTGTAGCGGCCGCGTCCTTCTTGCCCATGGATCATACGATGATTGCGCTTCGTCTGGCGGATATGGCGTTTCCAAGAGCCACCGAGATTGCCGAAAAGAGCTCGCGCGTCGTTTCGTGAGAACCCGTCGCCATTGTCATAGACGACAATCTTGGACATTCCGCCAGCCAAGTCTTCGTATACGAATTCCACTGAGACATCGCTGGCATCGCCATCGAGGCTGTTCCACAAGAGCTCCGCTATACTGCGCGAGTGATTGTCGAGTGTCGATTATCACTATAGGGTCACGGAACGGATTCTGGCGCTGAAAACCGCACTTTGGTGTCAGCCAGCCAGAGAGGCTCAGCCCATCTCGGCTCCCTTGTTCGGCAAGGCCACCCTGATCCCAGCGATCTGGGATGAGGGCAGATGTATTGATTTCGCCGGTTTTGACGGTACTTTATCGGAGGCAAGGGATTCGAGATTTGAGATCAATGCCTCACTGTGAAACGGTCGATAGATCCCGATAGTCCACAAAAAAATTCTGCCCAGAAATTCCTTAAAAACCCTGCAAAATCAACATGCTAACATTTTGACGGCCTCCATCGCGGCGCAGAGAACCAAAAAGGAAATTTTTTGCAGGAAAATCAAATGCTTAGGGCAGAAAAAATATTAGAGTGGGAGTAGTCACGGTTGGACCGCGTTTTCTGAACGACCAAGTTCTGCATCTAGCAAGACTTGGTTTCCCGGATACTCAAGAGCGCTGACACGATACCGCCCCTTATGGGATTATCTCTT
>Ga0164242_10002831_pt1 | contig 19978 bp, 21 predicted proteins | sample OricomgcompostMG_FD_108783 | JGI IMG/M metagenome (GOLD analysis project Ga0164242, IMG submission 108783) | Miracle-Growth compost microbial communities from Emeryville, California, USA - Original compost - Miracle growth compost (MG) ... | reverse complement strand
GGCGAGCTGGGTCTGGCTCCACCATTGGGTCGAGGTCAGAAGCGGAAGGAAATGATCGCGCGTCTTTTGCGAGAAGGGCCGGCCGATCAAGTCAACGGGGAGGAAAAGCCAGCCGAATGGGAAACTGTGAGGAGAGAGGCACGTTAGTGAACTGTAACAATCGCTCAATATTTGGCAGGAGCAATGTCTCACCTTCTCCACGCATCCGGATGCTTCCAGGGCCAAGATAGAGAGTTATCGATGGCCCCGATTGTGATGTGTGGGTCCGGAGTGCTTGACACAGGCGTTGACGGATCCATCGGCTTCTGTGTCCTATAGGGATATGAGGCGGTGAGTTGGGGCGACTTCCTCTGTGCTAGGTTGACGGGCCTGGGGCCTAGCTCGTCGCTCGCGCCGTCCACGTTCAGGTGCATCGGCTCCGATACTATGGTCGCCTCTTGAGTTTGCCAGTCGACCTTGATCATCCAATTGTCCAACCCTCGGTCCGTATTCCGCATGATATAGTCCAAGATGACCAATCTCTCCAGCTGTTCACGGAACGACTGCTTCAGTGTCTCTGACCAGACGAAATTGCCCGGCCCAGGGGTGGGCGATTCAGCGCCGTCTTGCTCATCATCGCTATCCCCCTCATCATCTGCCCGGGCGCCACTTGGTCGGCAGTTTTCCGCCCACCTCCTCTTCCGTTTCCGATGCGTATCATTCGTCCGAAACCCTGATAAATACTGGTCTGGCCATGGGTGTTCCCGCAAAAAGATGTTGGCGTCCTTGAATCCCTTGAGGAAAACTTGAAAGCTGCCTGGCTTTGCGGGAAGCGGTTTCTTGTTCCTCGAGTAGTTATACCGGTCCCAAAAGGGGTAGTGGAAGGATTTCGAGGAGAGGTTCACGACATCTGTGTATGGGACCATATGGGTACGCAGTTGAGCATCGAGGACGTAAGCCGCGGCCTCGCTCACGTATGAAAGGTTCGGAATCAGGCTGTATGGAAGGGTTACGTTAGTATTCCATACGTGAAAAGGGGTGGGGGATCTGGATGTTCATACCAAGCTCGGCCGAAGCAGCAAGGGAATAGATTCCGGTGAATCCACTTGTTCCACTTCGGGTTACCCGCTGCGTAGGGCTCTTCGTCCTTTGGCTTAAACACACCGACCACTTTCCCCTCGAGATCTCTTGCAAAGTAGCTGCCCGAGCTACCCTGAGAAATCATCCGGGGATGTACGCCCTGCCGGATTGCCGTCCGGACACTCTCTACAATAACCTCGAACTCGGTCTTGGTCATGTAACCCGGCTCCGGTATGGCGAGAGTCTCGGCAGTGACGGGGCGGACACCCTCGGGCGCCTGGAAGACCGAGTGGTGTATCTCGAGCTGCTCCTCGTCCCCGACCTTCTTGCCCTTCCCGCGTTTAAACTTGCTAGCGATCTCGTCCGCCCACCGTTCCAGGCGGGCATTAATGGCCTTCAAGTCCACGCCCGAGTTGCTTCGCACACGCGGCCGGGGCCGGCGGTTGGATCGGGAGGCGGAGGCTTTGGGGCTCGTCATGCCCGAGTGTGGGCGCGGCTGGGATATCGCCCCATGATGCGCGACCGAAGCCGGTTGTAGCGAGGTCGTGCTGTACGTAAGCGGGTCGTCATCGGATTCGTCGCTGAACTGGTCGGCTTGGGCGAGGCGTTCGTAGCCTGTTGTGGCGGGCCGGGTTCGTGGCATGGTGGGCGGTTTGCCTCTGGCTGTGTATGGCGGGTCGTCGATCGACACAATGGATGGTGAGGAAGGCGTCGGAGGTTTTCAGCTTATGACATTGTCTACTAGCTAAGTCAGGGGGGAGTAGCCGTTGGAGTCGAACAGGCCGCCGAGGAATCCGTACGGGCAAAAGAAAAGGAAACGAGGTAAAGAAGGCAATAGTAATACAATCAACCAATTAAGGTTGCGCAGCAAAAGTGGCAATGGACGGCCGTGAAAGGTTGAAAATGGCCAGACCTGAGGTATTCGTGGTCGAAAAAGGCATGAAGTTGGATTGAACTGTCACTTGGCAGCGATCCGGCAGGTCCACTTCGATGACGGGACGGTGGGTGGTTCCGTCGGCTGGTGGAGCCCCGAGATCTGTGCATGGATTGAGGATTTATGATTTACCGTTAACAGCCATGACCGGGGACATGGACAATTGGTTCGAGCGATTCTCGTCGACTTCCGAGTTTCTTGTTCCTCACCCAATAGGCATAATTTTGACAAAATGGATCGTCCACCTTCAGAAAAAAACCACCTTAACAGGCCAGCCAGTACGTGAGGGTTGGAGCAGATAACTCCGAGTAGGTCACCTGGTTTCGTCACGCGGGTGAAGCCGGCTCGAAATGTCGCTGGGTCGAGGTGGTAGGCAGCAAAGCACCTGCGTTTCAAAGCGCTCAAGGTTTTATGACCCATATACGTCCACCCAGACGTCTTCCTATCGGGATCTCTCCTCGAGCTTGCTGGGAAACCGGGAAACTGGAGCTCCAATGAGGCCAGCCCCAGGCCGTATAGCCCTCCAATCAACAGCGAACAATTGGATCTGTCGGGCTGTGAGTGCCTTACTTGACGGGCGGCTGTGGAAAGGGGTATGTCGAATCACGAGCGAATAATGTGACTCTCAGCCTCGACTTTGTTCCTAGTTCTTACTTGGGCCCTTTCTTTTGCACTTTAGATGCCTCCGCCGTCTTTGGATCCCGCCGTCGTGCTTTGAGAACGAGTTGTGCATATCTGCTTACAACCCAATTCCTACCCCAATTCCGTGAAGCCAAGACTACGAGCCTTCCTGCCTCCTCCCCGTCGAGATAATTACGACCACTCCCAATATTCCGCATCCCCTCCCCTTCCAGTGAGGCGTAACGTGGCGCTCCAGCCTAGCCGTATCCCACGATGGCCCAGAAGAGCAAGGCCTACTGTTGGATAACCCGACTGGTCTACCGCTGTGGCTGTACCGAGGAGAGCGAGGTCGACCATAACTGCGGTGGGGAGAAGACCAGGTGTGCCGTGTGGAGGCGCACCCAGAAACTTGACAAGGATTGCGGGAAACATCGATCGGGCGGCTTGCAGGGTGACAACTAGCCGGGGCGCTTGAATGGTACTGCCATCAAGGTTCCGCTGCCGGATGAGGTTGTCGTGGCCCCCAAGGTAACCATAATCTCAGCCTGGTCTTCTCCGTTAATACCACCTTCGACTGATTGTTGCTTCTTAGGTGGCTAAACGAGCTGCGTACGGGGATAATGGGATCGGCAGTGGACTTGAATAGCGTACCATACGATTACAAACGTTTGACGGACAAGGCTCCACAGATCCGATGCAAATAGCACCTGTCGAGATACTTTTTTTTTTTAGAGACGAGGCTTCTTATTAGTTATTACTCACCCTCATAGTTATCGGTCTAGAATTCGAGTTGTTACCCGGTGGTGGCGTGGTGGCTGTCGATTTTGCGTTTCCTTTGTGGACGGCTGCTGGCTTGAGTGGCCTCCTGTATGAAGTTTGGGATATTGGTAATAAATTGCATCTGACCGATCTCTGCTTGCTGTGGTGCTCTGGCCTTGAAAGCCCTGTGTGGCATAGTAGGACAGAGTGGAGAGAATACCTCTAGGTGAAATTCGCCGCGCCAACTTACAACTATCGTACAACAAGCATCTATCTACCGGGGATATATTTGACAGGAGCGAAAAACCAGTACACCCCGACTACATGGCTCTATACGATAGGGCCAACGGATACCGTCTCTCGCTGCAGCCTCTCCTTGTGTTTTTGCAAACCGAGATCCTTACGTTCTTTCCGCCTCTTCCCTGCCTCGTAATCGGCAAAGCGCCCGCGAGCCCCATGCTTGAGCTTAGTGATCATGTCAGAGGCCTTGCCCTTCGTGATGTCCTCGGCTGTCAGCTGCTCGTCTTTACTCCTGAGCTTGTTTAGGAATTCTAGCTGCCCCTGAGTCGGGGGTCCGTCTCTCCATCGCATCCTTCTCGATATGAATGTATGCGGGAAGATTTCGGATGCGTATTTATCGCAGCCGTGAACTGCGTTTTCAAAAGTGGTCGCCGTCAAGATCTCGCGTGGCGCCGCAAACGGCGATTTTGACACTCCGGGAGGTAGTGCGCGGACTTCCCACGCCGTGAACACCTTCGAGGTGGGATCTGATGTCTCCGCAGTCTCGAGCCGGAGATATGTTCCCGTCGGCCCGGAAAGCACATATCGATCTTGTCCAGCTTGAACCCAGGCATTCTGACTGATGGATCGTATGTGTTTCTCCCCGGAAGTATCGGATATCAGGTCAAAGACGGAATCATAGTCGGTGAAAACTACCTTCCGCGGTATCTCGTCCGCGCCTGGGTAGGATGCATTATTATACGCATGCTCATGCCTGGCACTCTCTGCGTCTTTGCGATCCCGCAACTGCTGCATGTCGGACGGCGAGGCATCGTCCACGAGTTCGCTGGGGTCGAGGCCAAAGAGGGTTGGAGTCGTGATAATCCCGGTCTCAAGGCTCGATACCATGTCAATAACGTGGCAGTTCTCCTTGCCAGGATGAAGTCTCATACCCCTCCCAATCATCTGCACCAGAAGATTCCGTGATCGGGTTGGTCTCGCTAGCAAGACGCAGTCCACGTTCGGGATATCAGTGCCTTCGGTAAAAACATTGCAGTTGACTAAAACGGGAAATTCGCCTTTCCGGAAGGCTTCTAGAAGCCCGGTTCTCTCGATGATCGGAGTGTCCCCGGTCACGAAGCGGGCATCAACGCCGTGCCGACGGAAGGTCTGAGTCAGCCCTACCACGTGGTTGATATCGACGCAGAATACCAAGCTCGACTTTCTTCCTGCAGCTTTAGCAAGCCACGTGCGGACGGTAAGGCCGTTATTGACGTCGTTGTTTACCGCTCGAGAAAGAGACTTGATTTCAAAATCACCACCCTGCTTGCTCTTGACCTTGGATAGGTCAGCGGAGGACTCAACTGTTGTGAAAATAACTCCGGAGAGCCATTTGTCTTGGATCATGTCAATATAGTCTTTATGGTAGACTATCTCGTCGAATGCTGCGCCTAGCTTGAGGCCGTCAAATCGGGAGAACGTTGCCGAGACTCCAACCAGGTGGGGAGAGTCTTTGCGCTTCGTCGCCAGACCTAGATGGGCGAGAACGCTCATGTACCCACGAGCGGCAACATGGTGGGCTTCGTCGACAAGAACCAGCTTAAACATTCTCGGGTCGAATTTTGAAAGGCGATCTCCGGACACGATGCTTTGAAGGCTTGCGACTGTGATATCTGCTATGCCAGAGGCGTGAAGCTTGCCCATCTCAATCTCGATGGTCTTGCCCGGATAGGCATTTGCGCAGTGCCTAGCAGCTTGCTCAACAAGCTCGCGCCGGTGTGCTAGAATTAGAGTCCGGGTCGCTAAGTCAGACAGGGGCTGGATACGGTCAATCAGCTGGGTAAAGATGACCTGGAATGGTTGTTAGATCAGGTACGAAAGGTGAACAGGAGAAATAGAAAGTAACATCTACACACCGTCTTCCCACTACCTGTGGCTAAAGATATACCCAACCGCTTCTCACCATTGTCTAGAGAAGACAAGACCGATTGTATGCATTCTTCCTGATAATCGCGGAGCCGGACAGGCACCGGCACGGCCTTGGCCCCAAAGGAAGACAAGGAAGAGATGAGCCTAGGAGGAATAATATTCCCATGTCTCGCATATGGAGCACAGCTATCTATGACAGGCCCCAGGCTACGCCTGCCTAGGAGCCGTAGCATGGCACACTCTGGAATCTGCTTGAGCTGCGATATGCCGTGTTTACTAGAAGTACAATGGTTGAGGCTCTTCAGTGTCGTACTCAAAGCCAGGGCGCTAATACTTAGCGCGCATCAGGCCCCACTCCGCCGAACCTCAATCCGTCCACCTCTAATTCTTTTTTGAGATTGGTTCTACTCCACTGAAGACCAAGACCGTCAATCAGTGATTCAGTCCAAGTCTCAGGTATCCGTCTCAACTGTTGTTATATGATATCCGTTGCGCACCGTTGAGAAACCCAATCATGTTGAATTGGAGAATTCTTCTTGACCATGGCTTCAGACCAATCCTCAAACGGCCGTGACTCGGGTGACGATTTGGGACGAATACAATACTCCGACGGCGATGAATACGATATCTTTAGGGACCCGGAACCGCGCCGTCGCGAAATCGAGTCAGATGAGAGTGTTTACGAGCCGAGGTCACCAGATGAGGATGAGGACGGCAATCCGCTGCCCTCAGAGGACGAGATCAAGCAAGAAAGGCCCCCACGCTTCAGCACCATCAAGCCGGAGGACGACGACGGCCGGAGCTTGCTTTCTCTCATTCCACCGTCTAGTCCACGCTGGTCTCCCTTTAAGCGACCATATGAAGACCCTATTATCAACACTCGTCCTTTCAAACGGGTGAAGGCGGATTTCAACCGCAACTATCTGAATCTTCTCAACATCGACATCGAGGACGCCGCGGTTCGTTACGTGCCTCACAACGATGCTCCCCTCACATCGTCACAAATAGGACTTACTGTCTGGACTCCGCTAGAGAAAGACATGTTCTTCGAAGCTCTGTCCAGGGTTGGAAAATGCGGGATCCCCGAGATATCCAGGAGAATCCGATCTAAGAGCGAACTAGAGGTCCAGCAGTACCTGAGAGTCCTAGAGGATGCCGTCACAGCGAGGGATGTGAACCAAGAACTTGACCCCCTGTATCCAATCGACTTCCCTGCTGCCGTGGAAATCAGCCCAAAGTGTTGTAAGGTCTTGGAGGAAGCTGCGGATGCAATTTCACTGAGGCAGGAGCAGCACGAGGACGCGTGCGAGGAGAGGCGACTGGAGGATAATTGGCTCCTAACACCCTTCAACTACAAGCAAATCGAAGCATCTAGGCCAGCAGACCTGCCATCCGTCGAGCTATTCAGGACGTCATCTTGGTTGCGGTTGTCAGAGCGGGTCTTCATGAATGCGTCGTTCCCCGAGAATAACTGGGAGCACGTATCCGACAACAACCCATCCATCCGAACAACTGCGCTCGAAGACTTTTACTCACTTGCGGTTTCCATCACCAAACGTCTTGTTTCCGCCACTATCTACATGAGCACGTCACGCATCCGGGCGAAGAAGACCTTATATCCCAACACGCGAGCTCTGGTCTGGCCAAAGGATGTCGAGGCTGCTGCGTTATCTATAGGTCTGAAGACAAATAGTGCGAGATTTTGGACTGGGTGTGCCAGACGGCTGAGGCTTGCCGTTTTCGATGACGAGGCCGATGACGACAGGGACGAGGCTGACAATATCCTGTCATACGATGATGTGGAGGAAGCCCTCGGCGGGCTTGATGACTCACAACCAGCCGAATCTGAAGCCGAAGAATCGGATGAACCCATGTCCCTATCGGACACACCATCACTGGACGAGTTGTCCGACGATGGGGAGGAGGCCATCGACCTTGCAGACGACTCCGATATCGAGCTGCCAGACGATTCGGGGATAAACGAGGATGATATCCGCCGCGAGTCCAAGGAGCTGCAGCTATTCACAGCCTTCGACCTGCCTAAAACGACGCGTACCAGACGAGCCTTGGAGGCTCGCATCAAGGTTGAGCTACGGCACGTTGTGTACGCGGACACGATGGATGCCCACGCCAGCTACCGGGAGGAGAAACGACTATGGGGAGTGTTGGGACGAGAACTTCCCGACGAACTTGTCAAGATTACGCAGCCGCCTATCCCCCCGAGAATAACGCATACCATCGATGAATTGTGCCCGGCTCGGACGGATTGGAGGCGGGGTTTGAGGTATGTGAGCGAGTGGGAACATCAACTTCTTGACCGGCGAGGTCCAGAGGAAGATCAGGCCGAGGAGTAGGGCCGCGACTGGTTTATGATACCCGAGACAGATCTGTTGCGCAAGGTAGTGAACCATGATGTTGTACTCTTATTGTTGGCTAGAGCTTGTCTAGTGAGACACCGACGACCGTCATTATTATGACGACGTAAGGAGGAATGAGTAGGATAAAGTAAATTGTAGAGAAAGTCGCTGCCAGCGCTATTAGTCTAGTCCCTGGAGAATGAATTGTAAACCATATGTAAGAAAGTGTATGTCCTAAGTAGTGGTCCTCTTCAGTCACACACAATCTGACTTTGTCCTTGGAATTTACGTCTGGATGCTTTGGTTACTAGGTTGCCACCTTGAGATGCTGTAGGTTGAATCGAGACGAAAACCGTACCTTGTGCTTGCCTGCATGAGCATTCATACCAACCGATATTGAGTGGGATATTTGAGAGGCCTGCCCCTTCCTAAGCGGGTTTAGCCAGATCAACTACAGCCGTATGTGTATATGGGTGATATATCAGGCCCCAAACACGAAGTTAGTAGACCATCACGGCGAGTTGGGTTTAGAAACGACAAACCGTTTCGCACCACATCACGGAACCTGGAAGAAGGCATGTCGGCTGCCCGCTAACAAAATGTCCATCAACGACCCAGAAAACTCTCCCCGGAACAGGGACCTTCCCCCCGGTCTCGTAGTATTTCAAGAGGAATTCAAAGTTTATCCGTTGGCTGGGCTTTCTGAGTGCCGGTTGGCAGAGAGCCTTACGGAGGAGGTCAATTTTGTCTGCAACTACGTTGGATGACCCATGGACGACGACCGGGCGTGTAACGGGTTGGGGCTGGGGCTTTTCGTCTTCCTTCGACATGTTGAACTGGTTTTGAGGACGAGATAGGTGTGTTGTTAAATGATAATCGGCGGAATAACCGCAATGAAGAAGGGGAAGGTCGTTCGTCTTTGCGTAGATTTGGCGGTTGGCCGATCGAGATATATCGTTCCAGATTGTATATCAAGAGAGGATGGAAAGCCGACGGCTGAGCGAACACTGGAGGTTATAAAGGATTGAGAAGTAGGAAAACCTCTAATAAACATTATCTGTCAACGGAGATGCGAACTCTATTACCCCCCGGGGTTGATTACGGACATGCAGACATGCAGCCGTGCTTCGTCTCGATCGGAGGCATCGCATTAGCTTTGGGAATATGCAGGCTGCCACTAATGAGATTACCATGGTTGAACTTTAAAGTTGGGAGGTTAGCAGTAAGACTTTGAGAAGGTTCGAACTTCTTTTACCTTACGCCAACTCTAGAGCAGCTCAGGGGTAACTCCCGGATGCAATCCCCAAAGCACGCCATCTCCAGGGGAAGTTATGTTTTGGTGTCCCAAATCTTGATATTCGGCCTTCCCGTGTCTAAGAAAGCCGAGACTCAGCCGTAGAGTCACATACCCGGGTCCCCAAACCCGGCACCCCTTACGTTAAATAAGGGAACACGAGAGATACACGCTGTAGCTACCGATCTTTTCCATACCCGCTAGGAAGCAACATCCTCATCCCCCCTCGGTCCAGCATGCTCCGTCCCTTGATTCGCCGTGCTAAGCCTAGCACACAAACTCAGCAGCACCACCGTCTCGGTAGCGGCGTAGTGGTTTAGCGCATCGAGTAGGATCTGTAGGTGCCTGCTAAAGTTGGTCTCCCACTTCTTGATGACGTCGAACAGCTCCGCGACCCGGGCCTCTTCGTCCTTGGCGGTACTGTTGTTGGAGGTCGTCGAGTCCCCGTGGGCGGCGGGTGGGCGCTGGGACTTGATGGCTTGGAACTGCTTCCATTGGTCGTCGGTCATTTGTGGGGGTTTCGTTGTCCCAGTTAGATCGGGGTCGGACTTCTCGAGTTCCCGGGAGAGCCAGTTCGTGTAGGTGGCGAAGACGGTGCAGGTTTGCATTAGCTTGGAATGGATCTGTACGCGGGAAAGGTTAGCGACATGGGTGTTATGCCAACACAATGCCTGGGTTCGCAATAAATACCCTCAGAAGCTTGCTGTTTGTCAACATGCATTCCTTCAAGCACGTGTCTAAGAAGTCCACATGGTCCTGCATTAGCTCGTCGACCGTACGTGTTGGGCCCTTGGTTCCAGGCACTACTCCGTCCTGCCCACCGTCCTTGCCATCCTTCTCGGCCACCCTCGCCATCAAAGCCTGCCAGTTCGGCTCGATGACCTCGGCGGTGCAAAAATAGAGCAACTGCTGCACAAACACCAACATGCGAGCACGCAGCGTCCATACGCGCCGTTTCCATATCTCGAGGTTTCGAGAAGTACTTCTGTGTGACCATGTGACGCCGCTATGTGTCTGCCAGGTGGCCGCTAGTTGTGACTCGAGGTAGCGGAGGGAGAGAAGATACCGGAACAGCGCTTGGTACCGCCAGACTGTTTTCCGGCTAATAACGAGCGAAACAGGAAAGGGAACGGCGTAATCCAGCTGCAGAGAGGTGAATCCGATGGCGTTCTTGTCGTTCTCTATCGGCTGGTTGTGTAGCGGTTGAAGCGTCTCACCTTGTTCTATACCGGTGATATTAACTACTCGTTGTAGAGATTTGATGAGAGTAATCTCGTTCATTTCAACCTTCACGTCCTCCTTGAACGGGTCTAGCGAGACGAGGCTCCCGGGTTGGCGGAGGACCAGGTCCAGTAACGACTGCAGCTTGTTGGTATTAACAGACTTAACTGGCTTTCGTAATTCCGAGGAACCCAGTTCGAGGAAGTATGAGAAGTAATCGGAGGGGTCGAGGAAGAAGTAGTGCTTTAGCGACCGTAACCTCGCAGGCAAGGCGTGCGTGGTTAATAGCAACTGCATCAGCGACTCGTTTGCGTGTGCGTAGGCGTTGTTGACGTTGTCTAGGAAGCGATTGTCGTCAAATGAGATGGGAACGTCCTTCACTTCCTTGCTGACATCAACCCCTCCACATTCTCTGACAACATTTAGGTACTTCCCCGCCAGGAGCACCTTATCCTTCACTCCTTCCAACTGTGGCGGGACGCCATGGTCCCGCACCGTATATCGCCTCTCCCAGTACTCGTCGGTATAATCTTGTTCCAGCCTCTCTCTTCTTATGCTCTTCTGTTCCTTCACTAAGAACTCGGAGTGAGGGTCGTTGATCCCGCCATGGTGCAACCACTCATTCAACATAACCATGTATGGACGGCTAGCGTCCCTGAGGAGGGAGGTGAGCAGTGCTCTAGCAGAGGGGTCGCCGGACATTGACTCTAGCCTCTTGCTTATAAGCCCAAGCACGACACCTCCCTTGCAGATCTTCTTCCCGGTCATATTCCCCGGTACCAGATCGCCTCCATCTCTTAGTTGCTCTAGGATATGGTCGTAATCGTCTGCGCTATCGCTTGATTCGTCCGTTTCGTCGTCGAGCAATGCGTTCCTTTTCAAGAATTCATGAGCTAGGGCGTACAGCTGAAACATCATCTGGCTCGTAGGAAGGATGTGAATATTGAGGACGTGTAATGTGAAAGTATCATTGGTAAGGAATTGTGTTTCGAGTTGCGCGATCATGACGAGGTAGTCCTGGAGGAGCTTCCGTATCGATGCACACAAGGCATGGTTCACGGACCCAAACTCTTCCCTGCTTTGGACGTCGACAAAGGTCTCTAGGGCGGAGTAATGCGAGGCCATCTTCAACATCGAGTTGGTGAGGTCCTGCAGACTTGGGTCCAGTCCAGGGAGGATGCGAAATACCGGCCCAGAGAGTCTGTCTCGTTCCTCGTACGGGTTATAACCTTTCGCAAACCGGATGTACTGGCCCTCGTAGCCCATGAAGACGAAGAGGAGGTCCTCCAGGATGGCTGCCTCTTGGGCGGCCAATGCTAGTTCGTGGAGCGGTTTCGGTTGCAGTGCTTGTGGCGCCGAGGAGGCCAGGGGTGGTATTGATATTCGAGATGCTAGGGGTGCAGATGTGTGTGGTAATAACGTGGCTTCAGGCTCCCAGGGCGCTATTCACAAAGCTTGTTAGCACCACTTATACAACTATCATTCTCAGAGCCGGCAATGTGTATTACCTGGAAGTGCTGGCTCGGGTCGCGTCTCCCTAGGCCGCGTCTCAGGTGCCCTCTGCTTCGATGCATCTACATTCCGCGCCTTCTCTGCCTGGGCGGCGCGCCGCTCCGGGCTCCTCGTCCGGGACACCAACGTCTCCTTGGTTGTCACCTGCACCCTCTCCGTCCTCCTCTCCTCGACTGCCCGACTCGACGGCCTGGGGTTCCCCGATGCGGTTCGCTTATGGGACGTCTGGGCAAAAGCGGCTTGCGGAGAGGGGCCGTATTTTCTCGAGTCCGACCGCTCGCTCTTGAAGCTGTCGTGGGCAATCATGCGGGGCGGCCTTGCGCCAGGTTTGTCTTGGGCGCTACTACCATTCACCCCGTACGCAGAGCTTCTGGTGGCGGAAGACATTGCGTCTCTGTCGGCCTCTGCATCTGCGGTAACCGTTTTATCGTTTGCCGGTCGCGAATATGTTCGATTGTGGAAGCGCGTACGGGTGTCAAGTCGAATGTTTCTCCCTCGATTATCACCCTGGACCGCGATTTGTTGGCCGGCCGTGGGGGAACGCGCTTTCGCGGGGTGCTTTAACGGGAAACTCGGTGTGGACCGCTCACCTTGGGCCCGGATTGGGATTAGCGCCTTGACCTGGGCATGGGCGGGATGAGGCTGCCCGACCCACCGCGTATGACAGGGGTCTGTTTGGTGGTCTGGGAGCTGTGAGCTGCGTCGTCCAACTGCTTGCCTAGAGCTTCAACAGCCGCTCTCTCTCGACCTCCCGCACCCCACCATTGACACCCAAACGAACGAAGTAGACGACGAGCACAGCCAAATCTGGTGTCCTAACCTGACTCTGTGGAATATCAAGCTTTATTATCCCCGGGACCTCAACACACAACACCGCCAAGATGTTTATGGCAAGATCTGAATACGGTGAGCTCCTCCCATAGCTTCCCCTACAAATACAAGGAGACGCCATGGCTAACCATACCAACAGACCGGGGCATCAAGTATGTCTCCCCACCTCCCTCACCCCTTCCACGACAGCCATCCCCATTTGCAAGACCCCAACTGACCCGCTCCCGCGCAGCACCTTCTCCCCCGAAGGCCGCCTCTTCCAAGTCGAGTACTCCCTCGAGGCCATCAAGCTCGGCAGCACCGCCATCGGGGTGGCCACCTCGGAGGGCGTGATCCTGGGCGTCGAGAAGCGCGTGACCTCGACGCTTCTCGAGACGTCGTCGGTCGAGAAGATCGTCGAGATCGACCGGCACATCGGGTGCGCCATGAGCGGCCTGCAGGCCGACGCCCGCAGCATGGTCGAGCACGCCCGCGTCGAGTGCCAGAGCCACGCCTTCAACTTCAACGAGGTCCTGCGCGTCGAGAGCTGTACCCAGGCCATCTGCGACCTGGCCCTGCGGTTCGGCGAGTCCGCCGACGGCGAGGAGTCCATCATGAGCCGCCCCTTTGGCGTCGCCCTCCTGATTGCCGGCTACGACGAGGACGGCCCTAGCCTGTACCACGCCGAGCCCAGCGGTACTTTCTATCGTTATGACGCCAAGGCTATCGGGAGTGGCAGCGAGGGTGCCCAGGCGGAGCTGCAGAATGAATATCACAAGGTGAGTTTCCCTTCCGCCGTCATGGGGTGTTTAGAGTGGACGGAAAACAAGGCCATTTCGGTCCGGGAACCTGACTTCCCGTGTATAATCCTCATCTAGGAGACTATAAATGGCTAATTCCCTGCGATCTATCTAGTCCCTCACCATTGCCGATGCCGAGACACTGGTATTGAAGACCCTAAAGCAGGTCATGGAAGAGAAGCTGGACTCGAATAACGTACAACTCGCAAGCGTCACGAAGGAGCGCGGGTTCAGAATATACACGGACGAGGAGATGGCGGCGGTTGTGGAGCGGCTCCCAGCGAACTAGAGCAGGCAAGCGCAGAGAGATGTCAGGCGAGCAAGTAATTTTGATAGCCAAGGGCAGAGCTAAACCAGCGGCGGAATCGGATTCCCGGAGACACAATCGAGAGAGCTTGTGACTTATCCGCTGATGAATGATCGCTCGGGCTGTATCATAATTAACTAGTGTATGACTACGATGGAAGGAAGACGACCGTGTTTTGCCAACCCCGGAAAGTGTGAGAGGACCCTTCCAAACCCCCCCCCTTTCATTAGCAGCCAACCCACATCCCACCCGCCTGTATATCCCCAAATACAAGGATCCGTAGTAGCTACAAGTCCCTCCGATCCCATACACACCAACGACGTTTCAGCCGAGGAACCCTCATGCTTTGTCTTCGAGCTCGAGCCTATCGAGGTCATGTTCGACGCTGAGCAGGCCTAACGCGTAGTGCGCCTGCTCTGACTTGGTCAGGACGTATTTCCCTTCGTCGCGATCCAATTCCCGTATCTTGTGGTCGATACGCCGAGGGTTCGTCCAGACAGATGGCGGAACCAGGAGATCCAAGTCGGGGGATCTCTGATAGGGCGCGCCGCGTCCAAACTGTGCTGCCTTAGTCCATGCGGATTCGCACCCGTCGGCAATCTGCCTTGCCGACTGCCACCCTGTCAGGCGTGCAATATTATGAAGTCGCTTTATAGTCCAGTGCCGGTGGGCCGGATCTTGGTACTATATTTGTTGATTTTAAGTTAGCATCTGGGACCCAGTGTGGTATCGTTATGTGTAGAGAGTGTGGGTCCTCCTTACCTGGACACCGGCGACGAAGAGGCAGAAGCAGCACTCGATGAATGCCGCCCCCAAAGTTGTGCTCACTTCGGTCATACTATCGCAGTCATCATCGGTCAACCCGGCTGCGATCATTCCGACCTCATAGGCGTAGCGGGCGGTATGCTGTGCAGCCATGCCCGCTGCCACCATCGCTACGGGAGGCATCGACGGGTGCGCTCTGTGGAGCACGACTTGGCCCATGTAGTAGCCCATCCAAATGCCGGCGATGCCATAGGTCCGATACGTCCGTGCCGGGCCAAACGGTGTCTGTCGCGGAGGCCCTATCTCGGGACCTAATGGGTCGAAGTCCGGCCCAAGATTGGCGCGGAAGACTTCGAATGCCTGTCGGATAGCTTCCCACTCGCGAAGCGCAGCTGCGGTGCTCGCCTCAATGTCCATGTCTTCAGGGTTCTCGGTGGGTGTCGAAGGCTCCGGTGGCGGGCTAAAGCCGGTCGGCACGGTGAATTTGTGTTCGAATGGAATGAGGCCAGAGAACATTTGGGGCGACTGGTGATGGCCCTTGCCCGCGGATTCCGCCTTCCGGGCTTGCCTTTTCCGTGCTAGATCGCGCCCGGCAAAGTTTGCTAGTCGTCCTTGTAGGAGCATAAGATGGTCGTACGTCCCAAAGCTGTATACTCCATGTGAGCCCATTGTCCCATCATCGAGACTTGGTGGTTCAACACTTACATTGCATCGATCCTCCCTATCGGACCTCTAGGGACGCACTGCGTCCATAGATCGTATTCCATGCTGCTAGTATTTAGTACGTTCCACGCTAGTTGAGGAGCTTTACAAGACTTACAACAAGCGGGTACCTCCGAGGATGCTCTGATAGACATCCATCTTGCAATACCACCAATACAGGTCGGCTAGTTGCCCGTAACTTTCAACATCACGTTCCGTATGCCACCCGGTGGACTGCTGATGGCCATCCCCATGCACGTAGCCATAGTCATCGTAAGTGACAGGACTGCCCGATAACTGGCTGAGCAGGTCCAAGTCCACATGAGTAATATCAGGTTCGCCATCGTCGAGCCCGGGGAAAAAGCCATCGGGCTGTTGATGTACGTTCTGAGTTTCTAGCAATATCCGTCGCTGCTCCCGCTTGAGAGCGAGCATCGCCTTCGTCATCTCCCGTAACGGGATCTCCTTGATAATAGCCCTCGCGCCCCACATGTGTTTGCACCACTTGTCATGGTCCGAGTTCCATACCTCAAAGAAGCCGAGGAGCAAAGTAGCGGCCAGCGTGGCCGCTTGCGTTCGCCGGTGGGGACTTCTGTAGTTTTTGGCAATTCTCCGGATGCTGAGGTGATAATGTTTCATGGACGCTGTGGCCGGCACCCCTTGAAGCTTAGCCATCTGGAGGCTACCGAGGGCGAGAATCGCCTGAAGCAATGCTGGATGATTCAATGATATGATAGGGAAGGTATCTAAGAACGGCGCGTTAGTTACGGTGAATTACCTCAAGAGGATCCCCTACTCACATGTCCAGATATGCTGGCGAACCTTGGGCACGGGCTGGCCTTGGAACATGGGCGAGGGGTCTAACGGATGACGCTCATAGAGGGAAATACTCGGCCCGGTCACGTTCACGAAGTACCAAAAGACAGCTGCAGTCTGGCTGTCGTTCAGGGGCGAATTTGTTGAGGAAGGAGTGTAGGTTGCTAGTACGCCATTGGCATCGACAAATCCGGTAAATGTTCGCAGTTGAGTGCCATAAAAGTCGTTTAGGGCATTTGCACGTCGAGCAACCTGTATACCAAGGTCATTCGATTCTAGGTTGGCAGTCTGGCTTTCAAACAATGCATTGTCATCATCGTCGGAATCGACCATAGATGCTTCGTCATCCGAGTTCCAGTACTCAGGCTCCTGCGGCACTGAGCCCCCAACCTGGGCACCCACATATTCCGCCATTGAAGGAGGATATCTCGAAGCCGGCGACGGTAGATGCTTGCGCTTGCGAGCAAAGTGTTCCTGTTTTATTGAATCTGCGGCGTTGTGGGACCCGGCCGCGGGCAGAGTCTGGAAGAAGTCATCCACCTCCAAGTGCGGCTGTACAGCGGCCGGGCTAGCTCCAGAGGGCTGGAAAAAGGAGGGAACAAGTGGATCCTGGGGGCTAAACTGAGTCGGGCTGAAGCCGAGCGGCGGAATGGGGGTCGATGGCCCGGGTTGGCCTTGGTAGTTCTGGCCAAATTGTAAGGGCATTGGGTTCGAAAAGTCAAGGGGTGGTGGCTTCGGGGCGATGATAGGGAGTGGGGCCTGGGAAGAGGAGGACTTGGAGTGAGAAGCCGACAATTGGGGGCCGAGCATGGGCTCGGCCGACTGCTGATAGTGGTAGACTGGGTGACTGAAGTGGGCAGCGTGATGGAAGGCGTTGATGGGCTCTTTGAAGGTGAGGCGTTGATTATACCCGTCACATGGTCTCTTGGACTTGATACAATTGTTGCAGGTTGGCTTGCCTTCGTCACACTTGATACGTCGTTTCCGGCAAGCTTACGGAATGTTGTTAGCCACCTCGGAGGCTGTGGAAACGTACGCGGGTTCATATATGATACGACTTACTAAGGCAACCAGTCTTGGTTCGCTTCCGTACAGTTCCTTTCCTTGAATCCGGATCCTCCTTGCCCTCGGTTGGGCCGGCGGACTGTTCTTCAAGTGGATGATCTTCAGGCAGGCCACCCTCGGTGGCCTCATCGGGTGGGTCCATCTTAGTGGACGGAGTTGGTAATAAGGAGTAGTGCTCTAGAAATAATCTGAGCAGTAGAGACGAATCTCCTTTGAGAGATGCGCAATCCCCTTACAATGCCCTGCGGATTCCCCGTTGATGGAATGAAAACCTTTGCCTGGGGGTAGTGAGACGGCACCGAGAGCGGATTTGGAAAGTCAAGATGCTTGAATCGAGGAGGATGTTACGGCCTCTTCCGGCCGAGGTAATATGACAGGGAGAAAGGTGCGAGATGAACTAGGGTAGCTCAACAATAAACCTGCCGCTGTACGCACTTTTCCGATCAAGGATGGGGGAGAGACGAGGCAAGTCGGATCATGGGGGAGGTGTTGTACATAAAGGACCTCATCGAAAGCACTGAGACAGGTTGGTGTAACTGGCCTGGGCTTGGATCTGTAGTTAAGCGTGTTCCCGGGCCGGACGTGGTGCTCCGAACGCGGGTGGTTGTGGCACCAGGTTGGTTGCGACGGCTAGTAGGAAGGTAGGAATAGAAACCGGCGCAGGCGCGGAAGGGGGTGGGCACGGGTTGATATCCTGTAAATCGAATGATGGATTCGGTTCGGGGTTCGAGTGGCCCTGTGCGCCTCGTATTTCGTTGAACTTTGTGTGTTCAAGATGAGGTATGGCGGAAAGCATGCACTACTGCGCAGTCGACAGCCAGCATGTGCGACCTGCTACGCTGGTCGGCTACCTAAGCCCTGGACAGCACTGGTGCGGCCGGAGAAACGGAAATGCCCATCCGAGCATTGTCAATGGTACCGTGCGACATCCATGGATCCATTAGGGTCCTGTTTTCCCCCTCCGGCTGGTGTAGATGTAAAAGGAATCCGTCGATGGGGGCGAACATGAAGGGAGCAGGTTGGAGGTTGGAGTTGAACCGGGTCGGTCCTTTGTATGAAGGACTGCAGCCCCTACAAATAGACAGGGGTCTATGCGGAGGGGTTGCAGGCCCTGGGAACCGAGGTGCATAAGTGGGTTTTTGTTGATCGATAACGCCGCGGACAGGGGCCCCAGGGTAGGTACAGACTTTGATGGGGGGGAAGGGGGGGAGGCGGGCCAGGAAAGGGGACAAGGCGCCACACAGGCTGGGCCAAGATAACCCACTGCCGGGGGGGACAGCGGGCTTGCACACACGGCCGAAACAAGGACCTCGAAACAAGGGCCTCGAACAAGGAGCTTCTTCAACTAAGCCCTAGTAAAGTTTTACTCATGTAAACACCAGAATAGCAGGGCATCTGGTAGGCAATTATGTAACCACCAAGAAAAAGCAAGCCCAAATTGGGGGGAAGGGCTTGCCCTCATCCCAACTAGCGTACCAACTCCTCAGCGGACCGGTACATTCGCAACACTGGGTGACCGGACGAGGTGGTGGTCTGGCCAGACCAGATATTTTAGTGCGCCTCCCTATGCGTAAAACGCAGCTAGTCACCACTGGATGCGACGGTGTCTAATCTTGGGGGCGGTCGCACACTGGCTGCTGTTGTGTGACACAAACGATGGGGAGACCTGAGGAGAGACAGAAGGGGGGCGGAGGTGAGTTTTTGCTTGCGGTCCCCCCGGATTGTTGAATGGGGCCGACTCCGGGAGCCTCCTCTTATCCACTTAGACTCCTTGGGGATCGCGGCAGAAGGGTCTCGGCGGGTCTTCCAGCCAACTTGCAGCATTCCAGCAGGGCTTTGACAGATCCTTAATAGGGCCGAGATACCAAGTCTCTGCCAGAAGGTGCGGATAGTAGTCCCTTGAACCCGACATAGCTTCAGAAGCGTGAAGCCGGTGAGAAACAAATGCGCCCAGCCCAAGCCAAGCCGCGCCAAAAGTCACCGTGTCAAAAAGCTCTCGTGGCAGGTCGGATGCATCTAGATCTCTCTCTGGCCGGGAAGGTTTTGGTGCGGGCTCTGCGGCCGAGACGGGTCCATGCAAGGCATGTGCGTTGTACGTAGTATTCTAGGAAGCTGGACATGCGTATGTCCAGTCGGATAGGTCTCCCGCTCGTAACAGCTGCAGGGAAAGAATATTCTGTTGCAGTAGCCTCATCTCGTACTTCAGCCAGTGTCCAGCCTGGTCGCGCAAGCCGAAGCTGAATTGGCCGCTCCATCCCCATACGCCCGTATCTTTAGCACAAACAACACCGATAACACCGAAACCTACCTAGGAAATGCTTGTCTTCCGTGCGAGGGTGATTGTAGGCGGCTCATCCATTCGGCCTTCTGGAAGCGGAGCCACCCTTCGGTCCCGCCCGGGAAGTCACATATGATATGTATGTACAGAGATGGATTGAGTTGACCCGTCGCTGAGATCCGGCAACAATGCGAACCGCGAGGTCGCGGCTTGTTTACAACCTGCCCGGTGCCATTGTGGCGCCTAGCTTGCGTGCGTATGCGCGAGAGAAAAGACGGGACTGTCTGCAGCCATCATCAATCAACCCTATTATTCTCCGGGCAAGAGAAAGAGCCTAGGGGGAAGGGTTTGCATACGAGCCTTGACAGGATCCTGACTGTAGGCACGAGAGATGCGGCTGGCTGGCTGGCTGCCCGTCAGGGGAGGGAGGGGGGGGGGGGGGGGGGCGCGCCCCCGATTCACACGGGGGGAAAATTTAATTGTTTAGAGGGGGGATATAGGGGGGGATGGGCGCGGGGGGGGGGGGAATG
>Ga0164242_10002830_pt1 | contig 19979 bp, 12 predicted proteins | sample OricomgcompostMG_FD_108783 | JGI IMG/M metagenome (GOLD analysis project Ga0164242, IMG submission 108783) | Miracle-Growth compost microbial communities from Emeryville, California, USA - Original compost - Miracle growth compost (MG) ... | reverse complement strand
GGTTGCGACCCCAGAGCTCATGCGCAGGCTTAGGTCACCGTAATTTTGTCAATACCGAGAGCCGGCTCCGCCAGGTCGACCGTGCACTGGGGCAGAGGCACACCGTAGGCCTCATACTGGAGCTCTCCCGTGTCCTCGTCTGGCACGACCCAGCGGCGGTTAAGCAAATCGCCATCCTGGGCGCGGTCGAAGAAATTTTGAGGTGCAAACATAATGCTGCTGACGGCCTCGGTGTATAGGGTGACGGGTATATCTTCGGAGCGGGTGAAGTGGTGCATTCCTAGGTTAAACCACAGCACAAGGTCGGCGCCCTCGACGCTCTCGCCGTCGAATAACTTGAGAAAGTCTTGCTGCGGAGCCCACGGCGTGTTTATGTTTTGCACGCTGTTGGCGTATGGTTCGGTGTCGTGCTGCACCGTCACTGCTAGGTGCGACTTGGAGAAGGACGTCTGGCGTCGGCTGAAGGGCGAGTTGAGCGGTGTTAGGTGGATATTGGACTTGCCCGGCACGATGCGGTAACCGCGCTTCTCTCCCCACGCGTTGGTGGAGTTCTCGTTGATGATGCAGTACATCGCTCCGTTGTTAGCCTTCCAGTCGAACTGCTGCTCCGTCTTCATAGTGCTGATGTTAAGCTCCATCTGCTCGAACATGCCCAGCTCCTCAAACCACGGCTGCGTCTGGTTGGTGATGACAATGTCACTTACTTGTAGGCTGTTGTTGATGCCCGCAATGTCGAAGTCGGCCTTGTACGTGATGATGTGGTCGTGGAGCGAGCCTTGGGTGGCCACATGGATGCGAGGCCCCCACTTGGACTGATTGGGGTAGTAGAACGAGGACTGGAGATAGCCCGAAGCGCGAACCGTCACTTCGAGCGCCCCATCGGGGTGGAACATATAGTCGAACATGTAATCGTAGTTTCCGACGGTGGCCACGGTCCGAGTCGTCAGGGCGGCGCCCTTGACAGTTCCCAGGTTGTCAAATCCATAGTCGTTCGAGCCCCCAGCACGGTGCCGAGAGATGGGGACGCTGGTATCAGCCTCGAATATACAGATAGAGTCCGGGTGGGTCACAGAGGAATTACCCGAGTAGTAGGTAATAGGCAACATGGTACTGCCAAATGGGCAGTCAAAACCCTCAACGAGAGTAGCGACATCCGTCCCAAGGCTGTAGTACGTGTCGTGGTAGACAGTCGATGCGGATTTCGGTTGGTATCCGGCATACTGGGCGGTTGCCTCCTGCATTGCGAGTTCGTAGATGATGCGCTCACCCTTGAACCGAATGTCGTACAGCATGACGCCTAGAGAGCGAGTATAAGATAGGTAGAACGACCATCCCAGGTATTCCACGTACTGCTGCTCGGTGTCCAGCTTGTAGCGCTTGCCGCCAATTTCTAAGCTCTGTGGAGCAAGTCGGTCCTCAAGATCGCGCGCTCCCATGTCAGGCTTGTAGTTGACGAGACCCCAATCTTGGTCGCGAGTCTGCGGGAAGTCTTCCTTTAGCTCTCCGGAATCCCAGGCAGCACGGAATTCCCCGGCAGTTGGGAAGAATCTCTCATTGGTCACGATACCCTTCAATTTGAATTTAGAAGGGTCCTGGCCCGGACAGTCGAGAATGACAAACAAGTCAAGAGGAACGAGATAGCTCGCAGGTCCGGGATAGCGGAACATGACACTTCGAAAGGTCTGTGTGCCATTGTACGTCATGGGAGTACCGGCTGTGCTCGCCAAGGTCGTTCGGTTATCCCGGGTCCCGTAGTAGACACCGCCGATAAGCTGCTCCGTGATATCGGAGATGTTGCTCATGACCGAGATGAGCAAGGGCTCGGTGGCCGCGGATCTAACGCCATCGAAGTAGCGCCCGTTGAATGGAACGCTACCTCCGCTTCCGCCGTTGTAGATGTAATCTAGTTTCTCAATCTTTGTGTCGGCGCCCACCGGAAGCGGGCCGATCATGAACTCCTGAGAATCGGGCTCCTCAATGGCACCTCGGAAGATGATGGCCCGGGCATATTTAGGAGGCGGAGAACCCCCACATCCATCTAAGTAGGGCAATACGTCCGACTTGTTTGTGTGGAGAGTGTCAATCCAGAACACGTAATTGTCTGTCAGCTTTGCCTTGCTAGGGTCGGTTAGGTTGAGGCCGGACTGTGGATCGTGCAGCAGATTCCAAGTGGCAAGGTTGTCCTCCGGAGTGATCGGCGACCAGACATTCTTTTTCGGGGCCTTGACACCAGGAGCAGCACCCGCGAGGTTGCAGATTCCACCGTCGGTACGCTTGTGAATTGTCTTGAAGTCGACTAGCGGGTCAAAGCCATTGGCCGGGCTTGCTGCCACGGTGACCGCAATGACAGCAGCGACAAGCACCACGGCAAGACGGGTGACTGACATGACTGTGGAAATGTTGTAGGAAGCCGAGATTCAACGATATCCGCACAGCTTTGGGACTGTAGACTCTCTCCAACAGTGGGAAACGCACGGTGGATTTATATCCGTAAGACTTAGAAACCCGGCTTCCTCTCGCGCGCGGTTACGGCGATTTCGGACCCAAGAATCTAACCAAACTCTCGCTCCTATCTACGACGATTGATCAAACTGGTCACCGACAGACTCTACCCCGCCGATACTGAAGGCATGATGACCCGAATTCGAACCATGCAGAGATTCATTAGGGCTATTGATGTCCGTCGGTCTTGGCCCGCGCTTTCGTGATAAGAAGCGGGGGTCAAGCAGTACTGTTGATAACAATCACGGTGGTCATTGGATGGAGGCAGATAGGTCCTCTTTGATCGATCGCTGTTATCATAAATCCGTATTGCGAGGAGTCCGGTAGCAAAGCCAAGCCATTCGCTCGGTGCTGACAAACACACAGAGAAGTTTTACTCGGGCTACTTGGGGAAAGGATGATCCAAACTCAAGGATCGTACTCCTCGATTAGGTCCGCAGCGGCGTGGGAGCGACTACGAGAAGCTCGTATCATAGAAGCCAGGATGCCATCCGTGTTAGTGTTAGCGCATGAAAACCAAGCCACTCACAGGTAGTTCTCAAGCATGCCCAGAGCCACCTGCCGTTATGGAAAGGCTCACAACGTCTACATAAGGTAAAGTATGTAAATATGTAGAACAAAAGCGGGTAGAGATAAGATAACAAAGTGGTGGGGCGAAGGCTTCACAGGATTTACCGCGCGTGCTAACTATGTCATAGCGTATAAGGTACAAAGGAGCCTCTAAACTATTAGTACGGTACGCTTTACTTGTTAGTAAGAAGTGTAACGAATGTCAGGCTTTTTTGGGCCTGCCAAGACGTGATATTCTCGTAACCATGACGTCGCCCAGCATCACAATACCCCACAAGTTTGTGCGTCGCCTTCCAGGACGACCGGCTTTTGGTGAGATCGTACGGACCTCGTGGCAGAATACCTTCCTTACCAGGCTTGATACATCATAGGTAATGATGTCATTACCCAATGCTACTGTAAAAATAGCGACTTAACAACGTTCCGCCACTCTCTGAAGCAGCCCAAACTACTGACTTTCAACATCTAAAACGATCCCGCGGTCATGAATAGAAACACCAACCTACCCAACACCGGGTCGTACGACCTAGAGGGAACGCACGCCGCCGGGCTGAACACATCATCGGCGCAGCAGCCCGGTGTGGCCAACACCGTCGGGCCAGGTTCCCGGGACCGGCTCGGGATGCACGAAAGCACGACAGCTGGGGCGGGTAGGACGCAGTCCGATCTCTCTGGGAACACGCCCCGAGCTAGTATAGCGGGGAGTGCCGGTAGCACGACCGCGAACGCGTCTGGAAGGAGCGGCGGCGGCGGGGGCAGCGCGGGCGCAAACGTCGGTGATAAGGTCAAGGGGTTGTTTGCGCAGGGGCATGTAAGTTTGACCTTGCTCCTTGGGGTTGCGGCCACCACGTTGTTTGGTTGGTAAGGAGAGGGGAGGTAAATGCGGATGAATGGCTAAACTTAAGAATCAATTAGGGTGCTGGAGAGAGCCTGCGAGGGAACATCAACGCTGCTATTGATAGTTTCGCTGGGGACAAGGCGAACCAGGCGAGGGACGAGGATATTGCAAGGGGGGGGATAAGGGAGATGGAAAATCGAGAGTTTGAGAGGAAGGGTGAGTTTGACAAGACTATTAACCCCAGATCGAGTGGGAGGGATTAATCAGAAGAGGAATATCGGTAGAGCTACTTACTACGTGGAATAGTAGCCCTTTTTTTTCACCCCTAACTACAGGCACATTCTCGTCTACTCTATCTAAGACTCGCTACCCCAACGCTAGCATATTGTCGAGCTACAAGTTGTAATAGTCAGTGTTCATCAAACTATTTAATATGCAGTGCACGAGAGAATGTTGCCCTCAGAATCCAGTAAGTACGGCCGGACAAGAAGCAATTCTACACTATGCTAAACCATCTAAACGAAAGGTTAACTGAACAGCTCCACCAAGATATATAATTCCTTGTAGTACCTAACGCTGCCTAGAAATGAAAGTCAAGCCCACATTCCCAAGGCGCTCATCAAAATCATGCCGGAAAACAAAGAAGCTATCCGCTTCCCCCCCCCCTTTCCCCCCCGCGTCCTCTTGACACCTGTATCCGCCATCCCCCCTCCCGGCATCCAGCCCGAAGCCCACATTTCTACGACTCCCAACCACACAAATATACCCGCAGACAGCGCATCAAGCGCCCCAATCGCTATGATTGTTGCCGGGCCATTCCCGTTGAAACGCTCCAGCACCGCTATCCCGACTGCCATCCCCACCGGCGTCACGAGCGCAAACCCACTACCGAGGAGGAGCTTCCGTCTTATCAAAAAACCGGGTGCCGCCGTCGCTGACTTCCAGTCCCCCGCCTCGGGTTATCGCCCGACTCTATTAGCGCATCTGATTCTACGATTGGGCGGCGTCCGTGGGCGTGGCAGGGGAGGATCGGGGTCTTACTGGTGTTGCTGCTTGAGCAGCCGAGGGCGGCGATCCGCGTGCGCAGGGCAATGCCCTCGAACATCTGGTGGAAGGTAATGACGGCGGAGAGGTTGAGGAGGAAGGTGTCGCCGGCGACGACGAGGGTGAGGCTGATAACTAGGTGGATAAATTTTTAGCTGAAAGTTCTTTTCATTTGGGGACGAAGGAGAGGAGAGGAAAAACAGGCTGCAGGCGTACTCAATGAATGAAAGATTATTCCGGACTCTAGTTTACCAACTTGGTTGAGCAAGTGGATCTAGGCGCTGTGGACGCGCCCAAGTCCGCGGATGCCTTGGCTGTGTACCATTGCATGAATCTGTACACGGCATAGTCAACTAGGAACGACGGGAACAGGCCGGCCATCATGATCGATGCGGCCGTACCTTCGAAGGTAGGCTCGCCGAGGTATTCGTTTCCAAACATGAGATTCGCGTGGGTCAGGAGCTTTGGAGAAACTATTAGCGCAACAGCGCTACGAGACCATGAGCATGGGTGGGGTGATCCGGACATGAACAAAGGCTGTTGAATGATAACGCCGGCTCCAAACTGCCTGAGCATAGAGAAGACAATGTTCTGTGGCGTGACAAACGATGCCAGGAAGATGGGACCAAAAAAAGCCGCGCCACCTGCCGCGAGCATTGCGAAGAGCATGCTGACCCGCAGAGGAACGTTATAATCTCTCTCGACTCGCTCGCACTTTAGAGTTGAGCCATCTCCTCCGCCCCCAACGCAGTGCCTGCCCGCGCGTTAGATATACGCGAAGGCAACGGTGCAGCAGGATGGGATTTAGACCAGAGACAACCTACTCGACGGCAGCGTGGAAGTGGCAGTGCTCTTTTTTGGCTCTTCCCGGGCATGGCCATCTGAGTGATCACCCACCGACAATATTTCGACCTCGTCGCCAGTTGGAGAGAGACAGTATATAGTATATACTCGTTGTCGTTAATGCACCGATGAAAATATGATGATAACAGTAACTCGTGTGAGGGGGCTAGTACATGTGGGAACCATGCTCATGGTAGCCGGTGTACGCAGGCGGGACATCCGCCGTTGCCGTGATGGATGCGAGCACAACGTTTGTCTCTCCCGCCGCACCGGGGCTGGACATAACCGCCTGCAATTTGCCTCCCGAGTCCCTGTAAGCCGCCGTAAATCCCATTAACACGACCATCACCTAGCCGAAGAGGGTGATGCCTCCCTGGGCTCGCAGGAGGCCGGACATGTCGTCTCCCCTCCACAGTCTACACCTGGCGGAAAAGAATGGTAACATCGACAGCCAGACAGGGTGTTCCGCCAAGTGAGGGAAGTTATCTTAGAAGCTTGTATGCTGGTATTGAGCGCTGTTGTGTTGTATGTTTCGCTCCAGATAACCAACGTACGAATTCGTTTGCCTCTGCTGGCCAACATATCCACCCTGGCCTAATGTTGTCTCTGACAAACTCTTGAGTAAACTGAATAGTCTGTCTTTCTTTCCTCTGCCTAGCGTAAGAAACCGCAAATTGTTTCTAAGCCCGTAAAACGCACTACGGGGTTGGTGCACCGTGCGGGAGAGTCGGTGTTCGGCCGTCGGTCGGGCTAAGAGGCAACCTCGTGGCCAAGACTTGAAACAGGATCGAATACACCATAATGAGAAAAAGATTTACTCACGCTGAATGCCAATGATTTCGTAAATAATTCCTCTGTCGTGGGGGACCTCCAGCGTCGTCTCCGGCTTTTCACCTTACCGATGGACTCGAGTTGGAGACAAAGTTAAGCCCGTCACTTGAATCGAAATGAACCTCCTCGGTTAAATGCGGCTACTAAGCTAGTGCCAAGAGTTAAAGTTGGTTAGGAAGGGGTAGGGCTGTCGTTTGTGTTCTTAAGAGTTTACCGACGAGAACCCCGATGGGCACAGGCTGGGAACCCCTTTGAGCACTTCCCGCAGTGGACGTGTAACCCCATCTGTGTCTTAGATGACAGCAAAATAATAGTCAGCTGCTGCCTAGCAGCTGTTCCAACCTTTTCTGAGTCATGTTATTACCACGAAACAGGATCCAAATTCCTCCCCTCCGAGCGACCACAGGGCGTCTTTCCTCAAATAATCTTGGCAGTTCTCGCTGATTTTTGACTCGTGCATTAGGAGGGTAGGGAGTACGTCCAAGCAAAAAGCCAAGACCTCTCTAGAGGGTATCATTCTAGCAGGGGGTCAGTACACCAGCAGGAAGCTAGTAGGAGAGGCTTAAATTGAAGATCCCCCTAGACCATTAATGCCTTTTTCTTCTATTATGTCAGCACTTGGTCTTTTCTTCCAATATTATATGTAGGTATCCGGATACATTGATACCCGGTAGTAGGTGTAAAAACAGAGCTGAAGAGTTATAAAGAAGCCTTATTGAGTGCGGCGATATTAACGAGATTGGGAAGGGTGGGGATTATAGCTCGTAATAATCGTCCAGGCGGGATCAAAAGACCCACGCAGAAAAGCTTCCTCAGTTTTGGCCAAAAGGAGAATAGAAGTATAGATACCCTAGTGTCTTCATCGCAAAATTTTACTGGGTGAGAGAGACCGTGATAGCCGTAGTTCGCGAAGTAACCGCAGTCCGCACGTTAGAGTGATACTGTAGCATCCAGAACACGAGCAGTATATGAGGTTCTCTAACGGCCCCACTATCTGCCCAACTACGCAATATGTGTATAACATAGATCAATTACGAATGTAAAAGAGGTGTACGAAGTAGACCATCCTCCTGTCGCCTTATTATTCCCGACTGGTCGGTTATAAACCATGCACTGACTTAGACCCTCTACTAGGCTGCAAATACCGACACAAAGCCGATCAGTACAACTCCAAAGACCAATTCAGCCCTCGGATACACCCCACCCGCTCCGGCTGTGACGATCACATCGCCTCCCGTCTTCATCGCCATTGCGTCGGACGGCGGCGTAGTAGGTTCGGGGACGCCCTCGGGGCCATGCTTCAGCCGCTGAGTTCCAGGGCTTGAATGCGCTGCCGCATCGTTGAGCAGAACAGTACCGGCCACATGCGTGGTACCCGCCGATTCAAGAACGCCGAGACCCATATTGAAGATAATTTGTAGAGAGATGGATCTGCGCTGGAGTGCTTCAATAAAAATGCTCCGTCCCGGTCAATAAGCAATAGATATATGCAGATGAGTGCGCGACGGACTACAGAGAGCTGATGCGGCAGCTCTCCCCACATTGCCTCCGGTATACATGGTGAAATGTGGGGAGATTTGATCAATTCGTCTTTACTAAAATGCAGGGGTTTTTTTAACTAAAGCATGGGGCAAAGCTTAAAGAAGCCAATAATCATAGGTGCTTTCGAATGCAAAAGCGGGGCGTTCTAAGCTAAGCACGATTTTAGCAAGCCACAGGAAATGGCGAAATCTTTAACTAGGTGATTACCCCACAACCAACACAAGAGATACCAATTCCCACGTGGTTACCTTCTCAGCTCGGCAGTCTGGCTGTGCAGCAGGACCAGGGTTATTTGGGAGAGCCCCGTGACCGATTAGTGAGTCCGCCACAGGTTCAATTGTTGAGGTTCTGGTCGGCAAGAGGTTATTGAATACCAAGATTAACTCTATAGACACGTCCAGATTTTCATGAGATGCAGAGAGCAATCTAGTTCACATGATATCGCAAGCATAATGCGTTCAAAAGTTGATGATAGAGCGTCTATCAAATACTCATCCTTATTGAAATTAATTGAGGAGACTGATTTTACGTGCTGCTAAGCTGCCAAAAGCATCCTGTTAAAATTGTCCAGATCCAATTTCCTTCAGTCTTCTCCTGTTTTTCACTCTTCTACGGGACTGTATCTCGGCCTCATCCATTTCTTGCGTTTTCCCGAAAGGCCGGAAATCGTACCGTTTTCCCGAACTCCAGGGCGGTAGATCGTTAGCGAATTGAATCCAACCCTGTCTAATTCTGCCACCGACGTGTTAAGCAGCATCAGATGATAGGTCGATACCCCAAAGAGTTAAACTAAGTCAACCTCATGACGGGCACGATTCGAAGGTTGCCACGGGTTCGTTTGGTCAACAACATAGCAATAGGCTGCTTTGCCAACTTCACGCTACCGGGTGTATAGGGTTTCGACTGAAACAGCGAATTTCCAATCCATAATGAAGTTTAAAGCGCCTATTTGACAGGACATATCGTAAGGTTAGATGAAACCATACAGAGCTTTTAGTCACTCTCCTTGATGCAGCCCTGCATCGAAAGGGTTATGAATATTCTAACCGTTGGTCGCGATTCCGTTAGCCTAAATCACAGCCTGGGACTCAATATAGAAGAGATCTCGCGCTAGATGTATATGCAACACTGGCCTCGTGTTCAACATTTCGGACAAGAATCTTCTCCGCATGTCCACACTTACCCTCCCAACCTCGAGGCTAGAGGTCATTTGAAGCCACAAACTATTAACATTCATGACTTCTAAGCTGCTCACAATATTCGAGGTGGAGGCTGAGTCCAGGTAAACCCGGTCCAGATGGGTCTCAAAGCTCTCGATTATTGCAGAGTCTCGTGCTTCTGGGAGAGGTGGGGATAAATAAAGCGAGTCAGAAGAGAGAACTGCAAGCTTAATAGAGGCTTCCGTCGCAACATGCCCGTAGGAGTACACTGTCCCTGCACTTTCACCCGCCAAGGTAATGTTGTTCTACCAATAGTCTCATTATTCTGTCCCTTAGCCATCAGGCACGGTGCGAGACACTTACGGCATCACCTCCAAATCCACCAATATTTGTCCTAACCCACGAAATCGCCGCTCTTTTATCTTGCAAAGCCAGATTCTTTTCACCTATACCATTTCCAAAAGCAAACATGTTTAGCTGGTAATTGATGCTGACGGCTATCATTGGAAGACCCAATTAGGCGGAATCTTCGATCATCTTGGTGGTTACTTGAAGGTGCTAGTTAGTTTCGGTCTGCTTCAGACCCATTGAGATACTTATACCACATATAGGTGACGTAGCACGCGCGACTGTGACGACTTATGGGCTTCCTATGAGCTAGAATGTTAGAACGCATCATATAGGAGCCAGGAGGGATGTTCCACACCATGAATCCATATCAGAACTGGTAGGCGCTGAGTCGACGTTGTCCCTATTGGAGTGACAACATTTAAGTTCAGGCATTGGAGTTTATCTTCAACCTCGCTGGGGAGGAGCACATCTGTCGGGATACGTAGTGAGTGGCGCGGATTGATCGCCGGCTGCAGGCACCTAAGTCTGATGCCGTTGAGCTTATCCTATCTTGTGCAATTGAGAATCTAGATCCGCTTCGACATAACTAGAGGAGACGCAAATCTACCAGGTATTGAGGCGTACTGAATGCATCTGTACTACCAAGTAGATCCTGCCACCTTGCCCTTCAAGTCGCAGCCGAGGGTGTCGTGAGAAATCTGGCATGCCATAGTGTTTGATGGTTAGAAAATGTTGAGGTTCGGTAAGACGGGTAGCCACAAGTCTGGCCCACGAGACAACTCTGCCAGGGGAAGGTGTACATTTAGGTTGAGAAAATGAATGGTGGTGTAGTCATATTGTCCCATTTGTTCCTCGCCACCGTCCCAAGATGAAGTCTTGCCGCGTGGAGATATGAACGTTACTGGTTGGGCCAGGAGTGATCCATGCTAAGCAATATTCGATATGCGACAATAGTTCCATGCCTGGAATAGACCGTTCTTTCGCGACGCCTCAATCGTGATTACATGCCGCATCAATCTCAATCGGAACCTCACTCGTGAAGTCGCAAACAAGTGAAATATCGCTTAGGGTGTGACAGCTATGTGAAACTCATTATTCTAGTTCTAAGGCCTCCTTGTCATTGTTGACAGATTGTAGGATATATGAAAAAGACTAGATGCTATCAACCTGCTGCTGAAATAAATCAGTAACTATCTGGCTGGCTAGTTTGAGGCTCTGCATTTGCAGCTTCGTAGAGTATCAGCTACGTGTGCGATCTCTATACTTCTTTACTAGTGAGAATCAGCTCGTTGTAGCATATTCAAGATTCAGTGGTGGATGTATGATACCACAGAAACCTGACGTCAACTAAGCTCATACTTGAATTAATATTTCAGCTCGGATTTGGGAAGACGTGCTGGGACAAAAGATGTAACCTTGCAAAGCGCTGTTTAGTGGTATAACAAATGCTCTGAATATTATCGATTGTCTTGCAACATGTGCTTTAAGAATAGATTTAGGTCTCCATTTCGCCCATCCTCACCGTAAGAGTCTAGAACGAGCTTGAAAAAATAAAGCCAGATCCTTTTGGGAACGCGATTAACATGAATGTCATAGACATTACGGAAAATTCTGAGTTAGGGGTGTTCAAGAACTTGCGCTCTCCGCAACCCGGCGTACTGTACCCCATGCTGCCCCACAAGCCAGAACTCCGTCAGGGTGGAATGTTGCGGAAAAATAGGATGGGCATATTTTGACGGTAGCCTGCTAACCGAGGGGCTTCCAACTATAGACTGCGCTATACGCGGCAACGGGAAGGTGAGATGATTGTGGCCCATTGGTATATGTGCGTGTTAAAAGGTTGCTTGTTCCTTTGGTGTGCCGTGTATATTGACCACATTCTATCCAACCAACTCGTAAATCAAACCATCATGTACCCGTATGGGCCTATAAGTTTAGTGGGGAGACCCCACGACATTAAACTACCCCAAACGTGGGAGGGGCCATTTGCCGTAAACCCCATCTCGATACCAATGTCACTACGCCTATTAATTTTACTCGTCTGAATCCTTTCTAGGCGTCCTGGTCACTTGAGATGGTTGTCGACAATATATGCTTGCCAAAACGCTTGAGCCCGGAACTTGACTTTTTTTCAGTAACAATGGCCCTGTTTACAAAACTTTCATTATACATTCTTTTAATAACCCTTTTATTTGTGGCAATCGGGAAGTATGGTTGGAATAAGAGCAAAAAGTCACAATATCATTACGCACCAGGACCCGAAGGCCACTGGCTATTTGGTAACGCACCAGATTTCCCAAAGAACAGCATGGGCCTAAAGTTAGCAGAATGGGGCAACAGCTACGGCGATATGTAATCACTTTGCGTACCTTATCGTGTGACCTGCTGACGAGTTGCAGGTTCGCCATTTCTATGGGCCAGCAACGATGGGTTATGTTGAACCGCTATTCAGTTACGAAAGAGCTGCTCGACAAGCGCGGCAGATTATATATCAGCCGACCTTATTTTCCTGTTACACAAAACATCTTGTCTGGCGGCAACAGGATTATTATCATGCAACACGGCGAGCGATGGCGTAGTTTGCGAAGACTTATGCATCAGCTTTTGACTGCCAAACAAGTGAGATTAGCTGACGAGTTGTTCAAATCATGTCATTACTCACATCTTAATAGGCCGACTCTTACAGGCCATACCAAGACATTGAGTCTCGAAAGTTAGTATGGGACTACTTGCAAAGGCCCGGGGATTTCTACTTCCATGGCGCGCGATTCGCAAACTCTGGTAAGTTAATATTCCCAATATCTTGATCGAGTAATATAGACTAATTGTCAAGTTATCATGTCGGTGTAAGTAACCTCTTCAGGCGACATACATGCCTGTCATAGTAGTACTGATTGAAAAAGCGTTTTTAGACGTCGAACAAGCATGAACGAGAAGGTAGCCAAGGATGTATTCCACAGCATCGACGAATTCATGAAGTTGCAGCATTCTCCTTCCGCTAGCTTGATCGATGGATTCCCAGTAATCGCAAAATATCTGCCTCGCGCTTTGCAGTGGTATCGTCCTGAGGCGGGACGGATTTTCAACGAAACAGTAGGGTCTGTAAATGCAGCACTAAAACCACAGCTTATTGATGCTACATGCTGACATGGCTATATGGCATCTACCGAAGATTCTTCGACGATCTTGAGGAACGCATTGAAGCCGGCGAGGAACCCAAGTGTTTTAGCCGTGAACTTCTAGGCCTGGCAAAGGACTACGGATTTGACGAACCCCAAAAGTATTTTTGTGGTATGGATTTTGCGGACCCTTTTCAATTCCTGTCGATGTATGCTGATAATTCCATCAAGCCGGCACCTTGACCGAAGCAGGGTCTGACACGACGAGGAACCAAATCAACAATATGATCGCTGCAGCGGCAAAGTTCCCTACATGGGTGAAGAAGGCCCAGGCCCAGGTCGACAGTGTTTGTGGATCAAATGCTGAGAGGCTGCCAAGCTTTGCTGTGAGTTAGAAGGGTCGATATTCCTTCACACGCAAACTTATTGACTTTACAAGGATTATTAATCTCTTCCTTACATTATGGCTGTCATAAAAGAATCTCTACGATGGCGTCCCAATATGATTCCTACAGGAATGCCGCGCGTACTTATCGAAGATGACACGTGGGGTCCTTATAGGTTTGAAAAAGGAACAATATTCACCTGGAACTCCTGGGGAATCTCTCATAGCGAGGAAGAGTACAACGACAACGGTAGCTTCATTCCTGAACGATTTATGAATGAGAAACTTTATGACGTGCTCCAGGATCAATTTGGGTTCGGCATGGGTAAGTTAAGTACTCCGGGCACTTTCTCTTAAATGATGGTAACTCACAATATGCTCGTGTTATAGGCCGTCGAGTTTGCGTTGGATGGCAAGTTGGAGTGCGTAGCATGTTTATTGCGTTCTCACGACTCCTGTACTGCTTCGACTTTGCCGAAGTCCCAGGGGTTCCAATCGATGATGAGCGTATCGACCCTTTAGCGCATTCGGCAGCACCATTCCAGATCAAGATTACCCCGAGGAGTGATAGGCATGCCCAGCTTATTATCAGGGAATGTCATGCTGCTGGTGAAGGCATTGATTAACTGTAGCGTTGAGTAAAAACAATTGCTAGATTATTTTCTCCTCCTAGCATTCAACTATATATAGCCTCTGGTCACTTAGGAGATACAGGGTTTCTTTTTCAAAGACGTACAACATTAGATCCCCAGTCTGTAAAACCGCCTGGATAATTGATTAATTCCTTGGATATCTTCCTCACCGGCTATCCGGGTGTTACAAGTGCGCACGCGGCCTACCACCAGGTTATGGAACAAAATCAACAAATTGACAGACGCAACGGTGAAATCACTGCGATCGAAGAATCTATTAAATCTTCAAACGTTCTATTGTATTACACAGCTATTGAGGTTTAGCCAATTGAATTATGTGATCTCACGATCTTAACCAAAGTAAATTTAGCTTAGTGAATAGTATTCTATGGATATTAAAGTGTGTCTTTAGAAAGGCATTGCTGGCTTAGCCTGGTAAAGTTCTTCTAAGTATAGAATATCGTCGTTTGTCAAAATAACTGTTAACGAACTGACTGCTTGGTTAATCCGTTCTACTGTTTCCAATCCGCAGATAGGTGTACCACCTTTTGCAATGATCCAAGCCTGCGCGACTTGGGCCATAGAAGCGCCTAATCTCTTAGCCACTTCCTCAACTCGCATAACAATAGCCTTGTCAACAGAGCTTTCGCGGGTGCGGAAGAGTGCCTTTAAAAACGGATCGGTCTGCTCGCGAGCATCCGTGCGGTCAGCCCAGGGGTGAGCCAGAACGCCGGCCGCCAGGGGCGACCAAGGAAGGAGGCCGACACCCGTGGCCTTGCAAAACGGATTCATCTCGCGTTCTTCCTCGCGGTAGAGCAGGTTATAAAGGCCCTGCATAGAGATAAACTTGTGCCAACCGTTCTTCTCAGCAACGTTCTGAAGCATTTGGAATTCCCAAGCCGCCATCTACGAGAAGATCAGCCCTTTCGTCCTCTCTCGATAGACTAGTATAAGGATCAGAAATAACTTACCGAGCTAGCTCCAATGTAGCGCACCTTGCCGGACTCGATAACATCGTTCAAGGCTTTCATGATCTCCTCGGGGGATGTGTCGCGGTCCATGCGATGTATTTGCAGCACATCGATGTAGGTGCCTAGGCGCTCGATGCTGCCGTCCACAGCGTCAAGGATGTGCTTCCTTGACAGGCCGACACGGTTGACACGGGGACCGTCATTCACGGTAAGGGTTGTTGGGTCAATGGCACCGCGGTTCTCGTCAACGAATTGGAAGCATTTGGACATGATGACGAGCTTGGAGCGAGGGAGATTGTACTCCTCAATAGCTGCGCCGATAATCTCCTCGGCGCGACCATTGGAGTAAGTGTCGGCCACATCCCAAGTGTTGATGCCGCTATCGAAGGCGTGCTTAAGGATTGGGAGGGCCTCTTCTTTGTCTAGAAGCCACGGCTGCCAGTTCTTGTCGCCAAAGCTCATACATCCGAGGATAATTTGCGAAACTTTGAGACCGGATTGGCCCACCCTGTTTAGAATATGTTAGCGAGCGCGCCAACGAATCGCACGAAGATTGCGTATAGAATGTGAAGCGACAAGCAAGTAAGTTCCACGAACCTCGAGTACTTCATTTCAGTAGGCATGGTTGCAATAGCGAGCGAAAAGGTCGACAAGATGGGTTAAATGCTCTGTGAAGGTGCGATGGTTGAGTGACGAGCGGTAATGTCTTGTACACGACGTACCCGGGTTACCTTATATACCTACCTATATATTGCATCTAATAGTGAAATCCGCATGTGTGACGGAGTTATTACGTGCTTCGTCCGGTTACGCCCAGGCTCGCCTAATTCGTATCGGAGAGTCCCTGGGTGTCTGAGAGCTTAAATCCCAGCGGGTCGACCCATCTAGTAGGACCCACTACATAATCCAGTTGCATATGGAGAATCCGTACCGGTACTTATTCATGTGAGAGACCCCGCCGAACCTTGCCACTTCATGTATCGACTAACAGCGGCTAGCGTGATAAAGAACTCTGCATAACCTTTTTAACTTTGTTCACGCCATATCATGACTCTGTACGAAGCTGTTGAAGGAATCGGTGTCATAGGCAGGGCTCAGTCCCGGGCATAGGGCGCTAGATGATTGGACTGGCGTCACGCTGACTGCGGAGCGTAAGAGATTCCAAAAGCGTCTCAATCAGAAAACTTATGGTACGTACCTCAATACAAGGTTGTCCTTGACATGTTGGTGATCGATCTAATTCGTCTTGTGCGTTATAGGAAGGAGAAAGTACGGCCAGAATAACGCTTTGCAAGAAACCCAGGACCACTGCCACTTTGTCTCAGAGCCATCGGGCGGCGATACATCACAAGGTCGGCCGCGAGAGTCGGAGCTACGCAACTGCCGCCGGGGTTTTATCGATGTAAACGAGTTATGTGCGGATTTTCTAAATATAGAGCGCGAGTGCCTCGTTGGTAAACCCTTGCTCATGCAAGCCATTAGGACCCGCAAGGGTGGGAGGCTAGCATCTTGTTCCTTGCGAAAGTGGGGTCCACTAGATAGAGGCGACAAATTACTAATTAGCGGGAGAAGAGAGGCGAGAAAAGGATTGTGTGCAAAATATCTGCCAGTTCCGTTGCATCATAGGTAGTTCGTTGACGGCCGCCTCTGGCCGACCGCAACAAGTGGGCGACGGCACTCTAGGATGCATGCAAGTTAGGGGACCTATTGGCGAGAGACGGTTCCGGCTAATCATTAACCGCTCGAAATGCAACGGGGAGAACGGGAGGATTGCGCGCACTGACGTGAAATGGGACACTTAAAGAGAGGACGCATCGGGGCTTGAGAGCGCGTCTTTGATAGGCAAGGCACGCGTGGCGAGGGATCAGAGGCGTGTACCAACGGCTCTCTACGCTTATAGATTTTATCAGCGACGAGGGAACACCAAACTCGTTCCCCCTCTCGCAATATTAACCACTAAATTCATAGCCATGCCCTTTTACCCCTTGGCGTGACTAAATCAAAAGAGTCCCTGCGGACCACAGCGGCAACCATCCATCACTTCGTCACAGTGCTACTGTATATAAGACCTGTTCATCATCGCCGCCTTTCCGTTGTTCAACGTATCTCGAAATGAGGTCCCTAGGAACTCCCCTCCCTCCACGCGACTCTGGCGGCGCATTCGGCCGGGAGAGGCAGTCTCACACGGACATGAGCGGTCCCAGGATGACCTCGAATCGGACCGACTCGGTGCCTATGATATGGCACCCTTTCCTGACTATTATGTTCATACTGAAGAAGGGTGAATGGGATTGCCCCGATCCTGTGAAGTGAGGCTACGCGCCCTCAACGTTGCTTCATCAACAAGATCAAAACAACAACAAAAGCTCGTATTAAATAAAATGACCAGTCAGGCCCGCAGGGTTATGACTGATCTAACAGGTCAACTCTCCTTGAAGCTGTCAAAAGTAGGAAAAATGAATCAGTTTCCTACTGATCAAAAGATCCCTAGATGGTATCACTTTGACTCAAGAGTCAAGGGAAATCGAGTCTAATTACAATTGGAATGAGATCACGTGAAAATTTTGACACTGTCTGATCAGCCCGAGACTTGGGATCTCTCTTCAATAGCCCCTTCAACAGTTTCATTCGTCAGCATGAAGCGTTACCATCACTAGCGGAGTGCTCTATCCTTCTTACAGTGGGTTAATGAAGAAGACTGATCTTCGTCAATCTCTTCACGCCTCATTACCAATATCCCTCCACACCCTCGTTCTAGGCGCCGGTGTCGCCGGCCCGTCGTTCGCAGCCCTTATGTAGGGTGCCATAGATAGCACACAAATTACCGTCGTGGAGCGCCATCCACACTACGCCTGACGGGACAGCATATCGACCTCATGAGTCAAGGCGTGGAAATCGTTAAGAATATAGACCTCACAGCCACTGACGAGTGACTCTGCCGAGTAACCAGCCTTGACGTCCTCTTATGAAATCATGTGAGGGGATCTCGTCAATATGTTATACAAGGTAAACCTCAGTTACAATGAGAGGGTAGAGAAAGAGAAAGAGAACACTGGAAAACTGTACAAAATTCGGTAGGGCAATGACAAAATCTGCCGAGGAACGACAACGTGGACGTAAAGATGTCTGCCACAGACGCATCTGTTACGAGCGAGCACATGGATCAGAGAGCTTAGCTGTGGCCAGTAGCGAAAGCGTGACTTAGTGCATCGAACCCATGTCCAATTTTCCGTCTCAAGTGACCAAATCAGCATTTTCAACAAGTCTTTATACATCAAATCGATAAGCCACAGAATCAGATATATATGAAAGATATCGCTGGCCAGCAACATATCACATCACCGTAAACTGCAATAAAGACAATTCAATAAGTTGTTATACCGCTAGAGGCGGCACCATGTCTGTGCTATCTATATTACAAATTTCTTTAGTCGTGTGCAAAATTGAAGCTCCGTGGGAATAGATATGCCTCAAAGCAGCAGGCCACGGCGGGATATTAGGGTCTATATTCCTGTCAGGCAAATAACCCTTGAGAAATTGGTTCTATACGTATAGAGCGAGTCATTGGGATCACCCCTAGTTCCAGAGCATTCTGTTCCCAGTTGTGCGACTCTTCTAGCGGCGGCCAATAGCAGCTAGAATTACATGGCCGGAACCGTTCACGTGCTAGTTGGTTTTCGCATCTACTAGGAGCTTTTATTCAAGACTGAGTTTAGTCGGCGAAGTGGACGAGCTTGGTTCGATGATCAAGGACACGAGGCAGTGAAGGATTATCAACAATGGCATCAAAGATATCCATAATGTATAAGAAGGTGGGTTGAGATGAAGGAAGCCGTAAGATGATGATAAATTTAATCCTCTGCTATTAAAAAAAAATGATGGTGGAGCAAGCTAATACCATGGAGTGCTGAAGGCAAGACGCGTCTCTCCTCTCTTCTCTCGCCAGTAATTTGTCACCTCAAGGATCTCTGGGCATCCGTGGATCAGCCAAGTCCACTTTTTAAGAAAGGCAACACTCGCCTCCCAGCTCCAAACATCCCACGGTTCTCCCCAGACAATGAGAGCAGCTTTCTCGCCCTGGGTGTCGTCTTCTACGTTAAGAAGATCGGCGCACAGATCGTCCTCGTCGAGCACCCCCAGCACCAACCCTTGCAGCATATTGTCGCGCATGCGAGCAATGGGAAAGAGGTCGATCCAAGGATGGTGCTTAATAGTACGCTGTAGTTCAGTCGGACGAAGGCTGTTAGGGCAAGAATGAATTGGTGTAATGGAAGGTCCTAGCTGATTATACGGGGAGACGAATTCGTCACGGCAGAGCCCTTCGACGGGAAACCCCATTGCAGCAGCGTTTTTTGCCAGGCTGTTCAAAACGTTGAGCCGGGTCAGGACGCCCAGATATGTTGGCCTCGGGGCGTTGAGGCTGTAGTCCTCATACACCTGTTGCAGAAGTTCTCGGATTCTGACAATCTTCCGAGGACAAGCTGGGAGCAAATATCCTCTCAGCTGCATAGCGTGGATCCCTGTGCTTACTCCATCATCTGATAGAGTGACGTTTCGAGGCCGCCTTCCGTGGCAGCTGCCGCCGTTTTCAGCTGGCAGGGTTGATGAGTTGTGGCAAGTCTTAGTGACTAGAAGATGAGCAAGGTTGACGGTAGATTGGTGCCTCATCCCTGCGGCACTCTCTTACATTAGTGATCTATATCTTTGCGTGTCAAGGCAGGGGTGTTTCGCTAGCACTAACTGTAAGCTCGCTGGTTGAGTCGGTTCTGCCTTCTCTTCCGCTCCTCTCTTCTAGTTACTCCGGTCCAATCGTCATGAGGATGCCACAATTGCAAGAGCGACGCGGCACCTGGGACAATGGCTGTATGGTTATCACTATACTCGATGTCGTCCGCCATGGTCAATATTGGCGCACTGCAGTCTTTGGTTTCCTAGTCGTTTTAAGTGTGGATGCAACTGGCTTATATGCTACGGTTGCAGTGGGGCACGACCTCGCTTACGAAGCTCGGTTATGGACGGAATCTTATATTGTGGGAACCATCCAATAGACACGCACGATCCCTGTCTCGCTACTGCACCTGGCTTACGCGCTAAAGCAGGGGGCACCTATTGTGCAGATTTCTTCTGCGGCGGTTCAGTTGTCATTTCGTGCTGCGCCTGGCTTGCGCGCTGCGTGGCAAAGTCGGAAAAT
>Ga0164242_10002829_pt1 | contig 19981 bp, 18 predicted proteins | sample OricomgcompostMG_FD_108783 | JGI IMG/M metagenome (GOLD analysis project Ga0164242, IMG submission 108783) | Miracle-Growth compost microbial communities from Emeryville, California, USA - Original compost - Miracle growth compost (MG) ... | reverse complement strand
GGTCTAAAGTCGTCGTCGACAGCACCGGCCCCGAACTGACATATGTAGGTGACTCGGCCAACGACAACGTCATTACGCCGGAGTTCACCGCCACGGACGCGCAAGGTTCCACGCCGCTAACCTTTACCTGGGCGGCCGATCCGAGCAATCCGGACGGCGCCAGCATTTCCGACGCTCACGCCCTGAATCCGAATTTCACCGTAACCAACAACGGGGACTACAAATTCACGCTGACCGCCAGCGACAGACTCGGCAACACCACCACAGCCAGCTTTACCTTTACCTACACCGCTCCATCAACGTCTAACGCCGGCGCTAGTGTCCACCCCAACACGCTCCTGGCGACCGCCAGCACTTCGAATGGCGGCCGTGGTGGCGGTAGCAATGGCGGCAACGGTGGCAGTGGCGGAAATAACGGCAACGGTGGCGGCTTCAGCGGAGCTAACGGCCAGGTCCTCGGCGCCAGCACCACTACACCGAACACCCCAAGCACCAGCACCGATTCCGGCGATAGTGGCAGCAGCAACAGCGAAGTCAAAGGCCTCTCGACCACCAACCAAAAAGCCAAGCAAGCTTCGAACTTCCTCGGCCTCGGCTGGTGGTGGCTGCCCGTGATCGTTGCCGTATTGCTCTTCATTTTCGGTCTGCGCCGCGCCAGCAACGGTACTGACAAGACCGGTTAACCCCGTTACGGCTCTACCAAGCCGTCAGATAAACTGAATAAAAGCCGAGCAGCCTAGGCTTGGTCCGCTTGACTTTTGAACCATTCCAGATAATACTGCAGCTCCGCGATTGAGGCCTGGATATCGTCGAAGGCCCGGTGCACTTCCTTTTTCTCGAACTGCACACCGTACGCGCCTTGCATAAACACTTTCCAGGCGCTGACGTCCAGCATACGGTAGTGTAACTTCAAATCGAGCCCCGGCCACCACTGCCGGATAAAATTACGGTCGTTATGGATACTGTTGCCGGCCAGCACGGCCGGCTCCGCGCCGAATTGTTGCTCAACCAACTCCGCGAGCTCCCGCTCGACTTGTTCAGACGGCTTAGCGCTGTCGTCGTCCATTTTAGCCACGAACTCGTCACGGTTCTCAGGATAATCTTTCCACCAGATATTTTTTTGCATCCGCTCAATCACGGTCTGCTTGTCTTGCCGGACGATGGCTTCGTAGCTGGCCAGTGTCTTAAACTTGAAGTCCGTGATCTCGGCCGCCACCTCCAGAATCACATCCTGGCGCGGATCCAGCCCCGTCATCTCCAAATCCACCCACAAAAGTTTCGTCGGCAGCGCGTTTTTATCTATCATGCTCATTCGAGGTATTATATCGTTCTCTGGTAGCAAAACAAAAACCCCGGCTCGATGGCCGGAGTTTCCGTGGATGCCTGTATTAGAAATTTTCAGGCACGAACCGTTTTGAGGGCATCGCTGTACTTGACCAGCGAATCGATCAGCCCGGTCAAGCTGGCCTGCGGGCTGTAAGGACCTTCCTGCAGCTCGGCTTTCAACACGCCCTCGTCGTCGATAGCCTCTCCCACCTGATCGGTGAAGAACAGCGCGTTCGGCAAGCTGACGGCGCCGTTGCCGGGCAGCGTGATACGCAAACTCGCTACGGCCTGAGCCCCGCCGGTAGAGCCGTGAGCCACCAGGGCGATCGGCTTGTCGGCTATTTCGTTGCCCAGGTTATCAAGCGCGTTCTTGAGCGCGCCTGACATCGAACGGTTATATTCCGGCGTCACGATGATATAGCCGTCGAATTCGGCGACTTTATCCGTCCATTTTTTAAGATCGGCCGAGAGTTCCCGGTTTGGGTTGTAGCGCGGCGGCACCGCTTCGTCAAAAAACGGCAGCGGATAATCCCGCAGGTCCAGGATTTCCGTCTCAGTCTTATCGGCAGCCTCTTTAGCTACCCATGCCGCCAACTTATCAGTTACGCGACCTTCGCGGGTACTACCCACAATAACAGCGATTTTTGCCATTACTTTCCTTTCTTAGATTCCTATTATATGCTATATTTTATATAGCATTGACCATCTCAGTATAAGCCCAATGCTATACTTTGTAAAGTTATGAAAAGTACCTCTGTTACAGCCAAGCCTATCGAGCCGAAAGTCGGTTGTATCGCTTCGGCGATGGAAATAATCGGCAATAAGTGGACCGCGCTGATCCTGCGTGATATGTTCAGCGGGCCCAAGCGCTTCTGCGAGCTCGAAAAATCGGTCGGCAACATCAACCCCCGCACACTGTCGCAGCGCCTGGACGACCTCGAAGCCCACGGCATTATCACTCGGCAAAGTTTCGCCGAGGTGCCGCCGCGCACCGAGTACAGCCTTACTTCAAAAGGCAAAGACTTGCTGCCCATCCTGCGGCAAATGGCCGCCTGGGGCACCAAATACTACGACGCCGATTGCTGATTATTTCTTTTCTTCGAAGTCCAGAGCCGCGGAATTGATGCAGAAACGCATGCCGGTCGGCTGGTCCGGCGCGTCATTGAAGACGTGCCCCAGATGACTGCCGCATCTGGCGCACATTACTTCCACTCGGTGCATCCCCAAGCTGCTGTCTTCTCGTAGTTTCACCGCCTTGGTATTGGCCACGTCATAAAAGCTCGGCCAGCCGCTGCCGCTGTCGAACTTGGTATCGCTTTTGAAGACCACGTTGCCGCAGGCGGCGCACATATAATCGCCGGTTTTGCGATTGTGCAGCAGTTTGCCGGTACCGGGCGCTTCGGTCCCCTTTTCGCGCAAAACATGGTACTGCTCAGGGGTCAGCTTATCTTTCCACTCGTCGCTCATACCAATTATTATACGCCGCGGGCCGGCCGGATAACTTATTTGTCTTTAGGCTTGTTCAGTTTGTCGAGCTGGAAGACTTTGATAATCAGGTAGATGACAATTAAGACAAGCAGGAAATCAATCACGCCGTATATAAAGTCACCCCAGGCGAAATTAGCCGCTCGATCATGAAGATGAAGCGTGAAGGTGCGCTGGGAGAGCGCCGTACCGAAGAGCAGTTTGGAAAACGGGTCTATGAACGCCGCCACCAATTGCTTGACCAGGCCCTGGACCTGCTGGGCCACCACGAAACCGATCGCCAGCGTCACCACCGTGTATTCACGCAGGAAATCGACGAAGCCGCCAACCGGGTTGACCTCTTGGGCGACCGTCTTGGTGACGCTCGGCTTGGGCCGGCGGTTGCTTTTCGGTGACTGCATGCGCATAGCCGTCCCGGTGGTTACCAGCTGGGCGGAATTCGGTTTGGTGTTGCGTTTTCTTTTTCTTTCTGCCATAACCCTTTCATTATATCACATTTTATCTGGAGTTGCAATACCTAGCAGCCGCAAGCCGCTTTGGAGCGTGTCGGCGTAGCACGCTACCAGTGTCAAACGGGTAGCTTGCCGGGGATCGCCGACTACCCGATTATGCTCGTAAAAACGATTGAACGTCTGTGCCAATTCATACAGATAGCCGCAGACGTGATGCGGCATAAGCTCGGCGGTGGCCTTTTCGATGACCTCGCTGTACTCGGAGATTTTGCGGGCCAGACCGCGTTCACCGGTGTCTAAATCAATCGTGGCCGCCTCGGGATTTTTCAAACTATCCGATTCCGCGCCGCCCGATTCAGCGGCTTTCCGCAGAATACTGCGCGCCCGGGCATGGGCATACTGCAAGTACGGGCCGCTGTTGCCTTCCAGGCTGACGGATTCTTCCGGATCGTAAATGATGTCGCCGCCCATCCGCACCTTCAAAAAGGCGTATTTCACGGCGCCCAGCGAGATCTGCTCATTATCCTTGCCGACGAGCTGACGGTTGGCTTCATTGGCTGCTTCCAGCACATCCACGGCGCGCAGAAAATTGCCTTTGCGGCTGCTCATCTTGGTGCCACCGGCCAATTTAACGATGCCGTGGGTCAGGTGGCGGCTCCGTTCGGCCAGTTCCGGCTGGAACTGCGCGATGCTACTCAGCACCACTTTCATGTATTCAATGATATCGTTGCCGGTGATGACGACCGACGTGTCAAAGTGATAATCCTGCCATTTCTTCATGATTAAGCCGACGTCCTTGGCCTCGTAAGTGGGCAATCCTTCGGAATTTATGAATACGCGGGTGTGCAGACCGTGCTTCTCGCCTTCGAACACGATGGCGCCGTCGCTTTCCGTGTAGACGTCGCCGATATGCTCCCGTACCGTTTGCAAGCCGAGCGGCGCGGTTTCGCTCTCTGGATAATATTTTTCGAAACGGCTGCCGATACGGCCATAAAAAGCGTTGAAATAATCGTAGCTCCACTGGCGGCAGGTCCAGTAAATGCGCGCGAAAGCGGATTCGTGATCATCATCGTTATGCAGTTGGTAGACTCGTTTGTTCAGCGTCACGATCGCCGCTTTCGCGGTCTCGTCCTCGTCGTAAGCCTGCGTACCTGCCACGTAAGCCCGCGCCATCCAGTCGGCGCGTTCGCTTTCCGGGATCTCGGCCAGTTTGTCGAGCGCCTGATCACCAAGTTTCTCCGGCTCGTCACCGCCCAGCTCGCGCACTATGGCCCACATAGCTTTCGCCACGTGCAGCCCGACGTCACCACCGAAGTTCACGCGGTGCACGGTGGCGCCGGCCTGCTCCAGCAGATTAGCGATGGCGTCGCCCACCACGCTGGTATACAAGTGTCCGGCATGCAACACTTTGAAGGGGTTCGGATCGGAATACTCGGCAACGACAGTCTTGCCCTGCAGCGATTTCGCCGGTTCGGCGCGCAGCATTTTTACGAGCGCCGCGCCGCTCAACCGCAGGTTGATGAAACCGGGACCGGCAATCGTTACTTCGCTTACTCGCGACTGGAGTTCCGCACAGAGTTTTTCGGCTAATATATCGGCGATCTCCCGAGGATTTTTGCCGACCGGGCCGGCCAGCTGCAAAGCGACGTTGGTAGCATAATCACCGAACCGCTCTTCCGGGCGCGTCAGCTCAACGGTCCGTTCAATACCGAACAATTCTTTGACCGCGGCGGTCAAAGCATTTTCCAACTCATGTTTCATGCTCAAATTATAAAGCTTCCCGCCGGGCGAGCATTATTTTCGTAGAAGGCTGGCTCGGGCTCATCATATAATTTTTCTTCATCAGTAAAATTATAACAGAGGTTACTACGCCTGGCGGTGGGCCGAGATCTGGCCGGCGCGCGTCAGCAGGCGCGCGCCGCGCCATAACAAACCATACATGCTGAGCAGCAGCACGAAGAAAGCGGCGATCGCCAGCAGCATCTGCGGATATTGTGCCGGGTGCATCACGCGGTCGGACAGGTCAAACAGCAAGCCGCCCGGGTTGGTCAGCACGTCCCAGCTGTTCCAGCGTAAATCGCGGCCGATATACACCGCCACGCTGCTGATAAACAGCACCACGGCGATCCAAGCCATTGAAGTCCGCCGCGAAAAACGGTGCCTGAACTGCATATGAATCAGATACAAACTGCTGAAGCCGAGCACGACCGCCGTATAGATGAAAGAGGTAAACATCACCGTATCATAAAGAATGTCAAAGCGCCGTACGTCCTGCAGGTGGATAAAATCACTGATCATATAGAAGCTGTTCGGCAGAAATATCAGCCACAGCAGGCTGGTGGCCACCGCCTCCCAGCTGGACCACAGCTTACGCCGCAGTACGGTCACCAAGCGGACCGCGAACACCAGCGGCAGCCAGGCCAAAAACAGGTTCCACACCAGATAGTCGAAATCCAGGCTATGGTTACGCCAAGCGCCATAGGCAAAGAGCGCCAGACTGGTCAAGGTGGAAAATCCCAGCGCGAGGATGTATTGGGTGCGGGGCGACCGCCAGGTAGCCATAACCCCTTTATTATAACTTAGGCTTCCCACAGCCAGCCGCTTTACGCGCGGAGCCGACGCGACTAGCGCGTTCCCGCCGAAGTCGGCCGGCCGGCGGCGATTTCATCCGCATGGCCAGCCACGTACTGATACGTGTCGTTCAGCCGCTGCGCCTGGCCGAGCACGAGGTTGGTCGTCGAAAACAAGAACGCCAAATAACTGCCCGTGATGAATAACAACGCCAAAAACAACTTCATACCCCGTTATATCACCCCTGTTTTTATGATGCAAGCATAGGCGCTATACAGAGGCGGGTCTTATTCGTCGAGCTGTTTTTTGAATTTTTCGATCAGCTCTACCGGCGTCGGATTTATACCGTTCAAGAGCGCCGTATAAAGCGTCACGAAATCACCGAGCGCTATGGCGGGCAGCAGCTGTTCCAGCAAATCATCACCCTGCGCGTCAACCACGATGGGTTCCGGGCGAAGGCCGGACAGCAGCCGGGAAGTGACCGTGAAGCGTTTCTGGATGCGTGGATGCTCGAGCGGACTATGCAGCTCTATAACAGCGTACGGTTTCTCTGTCGGCTGTTTTGTCCAGCCCATCATCTCATTGTGATTAAATTCCGAGAACTGATTCGCCCAAGCGATGTGCTTGGCGTTTTCATTGAAGCTTATCTTCCATTTGTACGCCGCCGGCCACAATTTAGGGCCGGCATAGACCACCGCCGACTTGCCGATGACTTCGAGGGCGATTTGCTTGGCGAGGTTGCTCTTGGTAGGCACGGTCGGCAACCAGGCTTGAAGCGCCGTCCGCAAAAACGGCGCCTTGGAGGCAAGCTCATCACCTGCCCTTTCGGTAATACCCAGGGTATCGGTTACGGTCAGCAAAGCTTTCAGGCTGTAAAAAACCGCGTGCCGCGGCTGCAGCCCGGCGGGCAAAACAGCCAACGGGTAACCTTTGGCCCGGGCGAGATCGGCTAATTTGCCGCCGCTCGTGATGACGACTATTTTGGCGTCTTCTTTCTCCGCTTCGGCCAGCGCGCTTAAAGTTTCTTCGGTATTACCCGAATAGCTGGAAGCGAAAAACAGCGTGTCACCGCTAACGTAGCGCGGTACCGTGTAATCCCGCACGACTTCAAACGGTGCCGGAAAACCCGGCCACACCTGCGCGATCAACGCCGCCAAAGCCGACCCGCCCATACCGGCGAAGACGATATTCCGCGGCCGATAGGCTTCCAAAGCCGGCGTCACTTCAAACACATGTTCAAGCTGCTGCCACTGCTTCTCGGCCACACCGAGGGCGTCCTGAGCGTCGCGTTGATGAATCATTTTGAGGTCGTCGAGCATTCCAAACTCCTTGCTGCTTCATAATGTTGCCTATGCTTGGCCTTGCGTTAGCGGCGGCCGGTTGTATATAGTATAGCCTAAAGATAAGCAACTTTAGGGGGTGGACATGTTCGGTCACGACGACAAAAAAGACGAGGACAAGCACGAGGACGCAAATGCGGCCGACAATAACCCGGCGATCAACCCGGTAAGCAACAATGATGACAGCGGTTGGCAGCACCCCGGCCCGCCGCCGGCAGAAGACGGCGACAATCAAGACCATCAGGACGGCCCGACCGAAGACTTCACGGCCGGCCACATGGACGATTCGGGTCAGCCGGACGAAGCGCAGAATCCAGCCGGCAACGGCAGTGACACCCCCGATCTAAACCCCGAGCACGCCCTGCCCGCCTCAGACGACAATGGCGCCTCCCTCGGCTCCCCCGCCGGTACCACAGACTTCAGCTCTACCGACAACTCCAATCACGACCTGATCGACCTCAAACAAGAGGCCCTCGGCAAGCTCTCACCGCTCATCGGCCATCTCGACCAGTCACCGGAAGAAAAATTCCGCACGCTCATGATGATGATCCAGGCCAGCGACGACCAAAGCCTCATCCGCCAAGCTTACGATGCCGCCCAACAGATTGACGACGAAAAAACCCGCGCCCAAGCGTTGCTCGACGTCGTCAACGAGATCAACTACTTCACCCAGAACCCCAAGTCCGAATAACCTAAACCGCTTACTCTTGCATAACAACCCGTAAAAGTTGTAGCATGCCCCTTTATGGGGAAAAAGACCGTCACTCTCGACAACTTCACTGACTTTCACGCTGAAGTTGATGGCGTAGAAATTTATTCGCACCTACCGTTCGAGCCGTATGTCCCAACAACCGAAATTGATGTACGTCTCGACAATATCTCTAAAGCCGCCCGGATAGGTCGCCTAGAACGCGTGCGTATTGGCGCCTACACAGAATCAAATTCAACTACGGTTGGTATTAATTCCCTCAATACAGACGGCAGCGCGTCTGCTTCCTATTCGGTAAGTGCTACCAAGGCTCCTCGGGTAAACACTCAAAACCATCCTTTATTAAACCCCATACTCACAAAGGGCGACGTAGATATAAAAATTAATGTCGGCCATGAAGATCTCGAGTCCGCCAACTTACGTCAGGCTAAACCTTGGAGTAAATTGCTCGACACGGCCATAAGTCAAGGATTACGTGAAGGCGGCAAAGAGCAGTTGCTCGACTATTTACCGCTTAGGGTTGCGTGCGTGGCGATTTTAGGGATACTGCCCATAAGCTGTCTGACTGCTTTAGGTTCAGCGGCAAGTGATTCCTACTCATTATCTACCGTGAGCCAGACAGCCATAGGCAGCTATGCCGGTCTTATGGGCATGTACAATTATTTAGCCTTCCTTAATCATTCCAACAAGAATAAGGACCGAGCAGAGAGCCTCGAAGAAAGTTTAACTCCTTTTATCCCCTTGGACCGACTTGGCCTGGTGAAACTGTATACCCGGACTCACAAATTCGTGAAGGTTAAGTAGGCTACATCATACCCATGCCGCCAGGCATGCCGCCGCCGGCCGGGGCTTCAGGTTCTTTTTCGGGTACTTCGACTACCAGGGCACCCATAGTCATCGACGTCCCGGCGATCGAAACCGCGTTTTGAATCGCTTCTTTGGTTACCCGAGCCGGATCAACCACGCCGGCCGCCTTCAATTCCACCAGTTTGCCCGGCTTGCTTACGTCGACGCCAAAGCCAGCCTTGCCAGCTTTTACTTGCGGCAGCCACTCGTCGGCATTCAGCCCGGCATTGGTCAGGAGAATACGGAACGGCTGTTCAAGAGCCCGTGTCAACAGACCTTTGCCTGCCGCCACGGAGTCATCTTCGTCGGCAGATGATACTGAACCCGTCAGATTGATGAGCGTCACGCCGCCGCCCGGTACGATACCGTCGCTCAGGGCCGCTTTCACGGCGTGCACGGCGTCGTCCACGCGGAACTTCTTTTCTTCGATCTCGGTTTCGGTAGCTCCGCCGACTTTGATGACGGCGACTTTACCGCTCAAAGCGGCGTGACGCTTCTCCAGATTCTCTTTATCGTATTCGCTGGAAGCGGCATCGGCCTGCGCGGCAATTTGTTTGACTCGCGCGGTCACTTCAGCCGGTGAGCCGCCACCTTCGATGATGGTCGTCTCATCCTTGGTAACGATCACCCGGCGAGCCGTACCGACGGCGTTCAAATCCGCCGTTTCGAACGAGTGGCCCAGATCTTCGCTGATGACTTCCGCGCCGGTCAGGATAGCGATATCATTCAAAATGTCCTTGCGGCGATCACCAAAGGCCGGGGCCTTGATGGCGACCGTATTAAAGACGCCTTTCAAGCGGTTTAAGATCAGTGTGCCGAGCGCCTCGCCCTCGACATCTTCGGCGATTATCACGAGGTCTTTCTTGCCGGCCTGTGCCAATTTTTCGAGCAGCGGCAAAAACTCCTGCACGCTGGAGATTTTCTTATCGGTGATCACGATGGCCGGCTTGTCATACACCGCTTCCATGCGCGCCGTGTCGGTCACCATATACGGGCTGACGAAACCGCGGTCGAAAGTAAAGCCTTCCACGACCTCGCTTTCCAGCTCCAGCCCCTGCCCTTCTTCAACCGTCACGACGCCGTCCTTGCCGACCTTGTCGATCACGTCGGCGATCAGCGCGCCGATCTCGGCGTCACCGGCGGAGATAGTAGCCACCTCGGCCACCCGGCTCTTCTTGCCCTGAATGTCCTCACTCATGCCACCAAGTGCCTTGATCACGTCCTGCGCGGCGGCCTCCAGGCCTTTGCGCAACAGCATCGGGTTATGGCCCGCGGCGATCAGCTTGTTGGCTTCGTTCAAAATATGATAGGTCAGAACCGTAACGGTAGTCGTGCCGTCGCCGGCGACGTCATTCATCTTGGAAGCGGCTTGCTTGATAAGCTCCGCGCCAACTTTCTGGCCGAGCGTCTCATCGTCAACGTCGCCCAGCTCAACGCCTTTGGCTACCGTTACGCCGTCATGTGTGACGGTCGGCGCGCCATAAGCCTTGCTGATGACCACGTTGCGCCCTTTCGGCCCCATGGTGGTCTTTACCGCGTTATACAAAATTTCGGCGCCGGCCAGTACGCGCTGGCGGGCGTCCGCATCATAAAAAACTTTCTTTGCCATCTATCGATTCCTCCTATTTAACGGTCGCTAAAACGTCTTCTTCTTTTACCAGGATGTATTCTTTATCGCCAATTTTAACTTCGGTCGTGCTGAAGCTCTTATAGACTATCCGATCGCCGTTTTTAATCTGTTTGGCGTTCGGGCCCACCGCCACGACCTCGGCGGTCTTAGGTTTTTCGGCGGCTTTTTCCGGCAGATAAATGCCGCTGGCCGTCTTAGTTTCAGCTTCTTCGCCCACGGCGACCACGTAGTCGCCGAGCGGTTGCAAGGGTGCGCTCATCTGGTAACCTCCTCTAGATTTTATATGGCAGCTGTTAGCTCGCAGCAATAACACCTGCTTCTGGCACTCACTATACCTGAGTGCTAATTTCACTGTCAAGCTTCAGCCCCCGGATTTAATGAACAGTTAATGTCGGCAAGAGATTGACTTTTGGCATAATTCTGATTTATTATATAGGCTTCCCGTCCCTACTACAGTAAGGAAGTACCTTGCACGATGATGGAGTAGTGCTTACCCATAAGCATGAAGGTGTTCCGCTCGCCTACAGCCTCACCGATGATCACGAAGTCCTGATCCCCGAGCTCAGTTCAAGTGATCTCAAGAAGGTGCTGCAAGTAGCCAGGCCTAAGCGATGCGCGCATGTCCGCTCAATCGGCAGACTCCGCACCGAGAACGGCCCCGTAGTGGCAATCCGCCTCAGACCACGTACCGCCCACCTCTCTTTCGAGGAACTCACGGCGGACGTGCTCGATCGGATCTGTATGGCTTTGGCCCGCAGCCGCAAAGCTCGCGTCAAACCATCCAGAAACCGTCACCGGAAGGACCCGGGTTACGTCCACCGGCGCACGGTCGCTCCGCAAGCTCTCCGTCCCTAGGAACCGGGAATCCGGGTGATGCGTCGCCGCGTAAGCATACCAATCGCATGCGCGCACGCATCACCCCGGGCTCCGGGTTTAGCAGTTTGGATCAGCTTGAGACTCCCGTCTCGCTTCACCCCTCCTAAAAACTCGCTAAACCCGGATCACACTTTTCACATTTGATACAATTTATTGAGGCGATGAATCCTCAAACAAACACCCCTGCCCCGCTTATAAATAAGCACGTGCTGATGTCCGGCGCCGATTATTTCGGCGATGACGACGCCATCAACGACCTGATGGATGCCGCCGTACCGGTTGATGTCGAACAAGCCAAGGCCGAGCACCAACGAATCAAACAAGCGCTGGAGGCCGCCGGCGTCAAGGTGGAGCAAGTTCCCGCCCCGCCGGACTGCCAGGACGGCGTCTATACCGCCAACTGGGCCTTGGTGCGCAGCGGCAAAGCATTGATGGCGCGCCTGCCCAACAAACGCCAGCCCGAAGAAGCCTACGCCCTTCAAGCCGTTAAGCGACTCGGCCTGCAGCTGCTCACACTGCCGACCGACGTCGCCCGCTTCAGCGGCCAGGGCGACGCCTTGCCCTGCGGCGACATCGTTTTCACGCAGTCGCCGTATCGCACCACCGCCGAGGCGCATCAATACATCAAAGACATGCTCGGCTTCCGCGAAGTCATCAGTCTGAGGACTAAGCCAGCCCGCTGGTTCGGTATCGGCCCCGCCAAGACCAATAAAATTACCGGGCTGCCGGACAGTCCGACGTACGACATCGACTTGGCGCTAGCTGTCCTCAAATGGCCAGGGAACGGCCAAAAAGGCCTCATCGCCTTCTGTCCGGCCGCCTTCAAAGCCAAAAGCCGCAAGCTGCTGCGCGCCTACGACGGCGTCGAAAAAATCGAGGTCTCCCACCACGAAGCCCTCACGGCGTACGCTCTCAATCTCGTTTCCACCGGCCAAACCGTCGTCATGAACAGCGGTGCGCCGAAGTTCCAGGCGGCACTCGAAGCCCACGGTCTCCAAACCGTCGCCCTCGACCTGCCGGAACTCAAAAAAGGCGGCGGCTCCATCCGCTGCTCCACCCTCACACTCGATAATTAATGCTCGGCAGTCAAGCTTTGCCGAGCCGGTTGCGCAGCGCCGCTCGGGCCGCCTCGGTCTCGTTATAATGTCGCCGGATAGTATCAGTCGCTTCATTATAAACATGCCCCGGCGCCGGTTTAAAATCCGGCTTATTGGTAATGATAACCGTTTCCTCGCCCTTGCCGAGCAGCAGTATCAAATCATCCTTACGCGCTGAATCAACCGCTTTTTGCACGGCGTCTTCACGCTTATGAATGAAAAACATATCCTTATCTTTCACTTTGCCGGCTTTTTCGGCGCCGGCGGCGATCTCCTCGATGATCTTCATGCCGTCTTGGTCCCGGTCATCCTCTTCGGTCAAAATAACGATATCCGAGTTCTTACCTGCGATCTCACCCTGGATCGGCCGCTTCAGCACGTCACGGCGGCCGGCTGAACCGAACACTGTAATGATCCGCCCCTTGGCGGCCGGCTTGACGGCGGCGTACACTTGCTCGAAAGCCTCCGGCGTCGGCGCGTAATCCACGATAACGCTAAAATCCTGGCCCTCATCGATCAAATTCATGCGCCCTTCCACGCTCTCCAGACTGGCTATGGCCTGCTCGATCTGCTTCTTATCCAGGCCAATCGAGCGCCCGACACCGATCGCCGCCAAACAGTTATACACATTAAACCCGCCTGGCAGATTGGTGCGTATGTCGTACCGCTCGTCGCCGATCGCAGCCTTAAACCGGCTGCCCGTCGGCGACAACGCCACGTCTTTGGCCCGCAAATCACCCTGTTTCAGCCCGTAACGCAGTGGGTTTTTAATAGCTTGCGCGAAAATTTCGCCGCTCGGATCATCGACGTTCGTCACGCCGACCCGCCGCCCGCGCCGGTTCCGATCACACTGTTTAAAGAGCATCAGCTTGGCCTTGCGATAATTCTCAAACGACCCGTGATAATCGACGTTGTCATGACTCAAATTGGTAAAAGCCACGACGTCGAACGGCACGCCCCACACCCGGTGCTGCGCCAGCGCGTGACTCGATACCTCCAGCACCAGCCACTCCACCTTGTTGGCGTTCATCCGCTTAACGGCCCTGAGCAGCTTCAGCGATCCCAGCGACGTCATCCGCGCCGTATTGTGCTGCGGCCCGCGTCCGTCACCGTAATCGATCGACACGGTGGTCATCATGGCCACTTGGTGACCGCTCTCGCGCAGCATGTGTGTAATAAGTGTGCAAGTGGTGGTTTTGCCGGCCGTACCCGTTACCCCGATCACCTTCAATTTACGCGCCGGAAAACCATAGATGATATTCTCCAGCACCGCCTCCGCCAGGTGTCCGTAAGGCTCAATCCTCACGAACAGCCCCGCCGGGATCACCTTCTTCACCGCGCCGCGAAAACTCATGCCCCTCAGTATAACGGAGCACCCGAGCCGAAATAAAGCAACTGTCTAGTTATGATTGGTTTTATTCGTCTTCGGACTTTTCTTCGGACTCTTCTTGCTGGCGCCTGGTGCCTTCACGAACTTCATCAGATAAGATGCGCAGGTTTCGCAGTATCCGGCTGACGCGGCCGGCCTTCTTTTTAGAAGTCTCTGCACCCTCTGGGCCAACGGTCTGCTCTTCGTCTGAGGCGGCGTCCTCCTCTGGCGCGGACGCGGTTTCGCTCTCAACCTGCTCAACCGGCGAGTTGACGGTAGCCGTTTCCTCGGTCGGAGCTTCCGCCTCATCATCTTGAGGCACCTGAGACATCTCTATAAGGTACTCGTCCCATTTCTGGGGCAGCTCGAGCGCACCGTTCACGACAATCTGGCCGACATGGCCCGCCCGGCGCAGGAACTCGTGCCGTTCCATGCCGCGTTCGGCGGCCCGCTTGATACTGTCCCGCAGCTCGGCCGCTCGGCCATTTACCTTGGCTTTGAACGGAAACGTATAAAGACGGTCGAACTTATCAAGCGGATGCTCATAGCCTTCGGGTTTCGGCGGCGCTTCTTTGATAGGGTGTTCGCGCAGATGCTTGCGAACCCCTTGCTTGAATTTAGCGAAGCGCGTGTTTTCATCGGCCGCCGATCCTTCCTCGGTTTGTGGCTCGCCGTCAAAAAGTTCGTCGTCTTCCGCGGCTTCATGTTCATGCTCCGGCTTTTCGGCTTCATCTTCGGGGAGAATTTCGGTTTCAGGCGTCAAATCCTCAGGCGCACCAGTGTCATCGCCGCCCTCATCATCCGGCTCATCGGCGTCATGACCGTTTTCGCGGTCCTCGGGGATTTCGCGGTCGTCTACCATGACCCAGTCCGGTTCGTAGTCGGCCGGATCAACCGGCGTTTCATCTTCGCTTTGACGCGCGCTTTTCTCACGGAGCTCGGCAAGATAACTTTCCTTCTCTTTCATAATGCGAGCGCGATAGGCATCGGTACGGGCCGCCTCGTATTCCATGGGTGATACAGTCCGCAGCTTGCCATCGGCGTCATGCATCTCGTATGACTGCTTGACCTTGCCGGAGGTGCGATTGTGAAAGTCCCTGACCCTGCCATCGATAGCCCTGCTCAGCAAATCGGTCGTCCGAGGCACGTCCGACCCTTTCACTTCACTGTCATGCTCCGCGTCAGCCAGCAAATCAGCCAGTTCGAACGGTGTTACATCCCTGTCGTTCAGTTTTTCGGCTAAGATTTTGCCATAATCTTCCATGAAAGTTTTGTCGCCTTCAATTTCGGCATCAATAAAGCGATCAAACAGCTTGAAGGCAGACAGCTCGGCAGGATCATCATGAGTCTGTTCGTAACGTTTGCTACGCTGACCTTCGAAATAGCGGTTGCCCCACTGGTTTCGGTCCGGCCGATTTTTCCGGCCCCAGGTGCCGGCATTTACCGGCTCTACTACCTCGCCTGATGGCGCGTGAATTCCTTTTTCGTCTTCGTAAGGACGAGAGTCAAGATATTTCTTGAGGTCGCGAGCGTTTTCCTGGCCGCCAGTGAACCACTTCTCAAGGCGTTGTTCCTGTGCCTGGCGGGCAGCCTCCGCGGCGGCCTCATCGGCCTTGCGTTGCGCCTCTTCGGCCCTTTGTGCATGATAAGCATCACTCGCAAGCGTCTCAGCGAGCTGTTCGGGGTCTTGTGAGGGAAAACCTTCTTGTGACATGACTTTGACGATCCTTTATGGTTACTGCTTGATTTTTTTGTTTTTTATATTGAACTGATGCTATTCTAGCAAATTTATGCTTATTTGTCAATAATATATCCGCGCTAGCATGATATGCTGTCAAATAATGAAAGTCCTCGGCATAGAGACCAGCTGCGATGAAACCGCCGCTGCCGTCGTGGAAAACGGGCATAGTTTATTAAGTAACGTGGTCGCTTCGAGCATGGATCTGCACGCCCAATACGGTGGAGTCGTGCCTGAGATCGCTGCTCGCAGCCATATCGAGGTCATTCTCCCCGTTATCCACGAGGCGTTAGAGACGGCCAAATGCACCTGGGACGATATCGATGCCATCGCCGTGACATACGGCGCCGGCCTCGGCGGCAGCCTGCTTATAGGGGTAATGACGGCCCGCACGTTGGCGATCGCTCATAACAAACCACTCTACGCCATTAATCACGTTGAGGGGCACGTTTACGCCAACTTCCTGACCGACACTTCCCTGCCCGGCTACCAGATGCGGTCCGCACAGCCGGAATTCCCCCTGTTGGCCATCATCGTTTCGGGCGGTCACAGCCAGCTGGTGCTGTTCCGAGATCACTTCGATTACACTTTGCTCGGCCGCACGCAGGACGACGCCATCGGCGAAGCCTTCGACAAGGTCGCCAAGATGCTCGGGCTGCCCTACCCCGGCGGCCCTTCGGTCAGCCAAGCCGCCGCTAAAGGCGATCCGTATAAGTACAGACTCCCGAAAGCCCAGATGAGCAAGTACAATTTCAGCTTTTCGGGGCTTAAGACAGCCGTTCTAAGGCTCGCCCAGGCCGAGATAGGTGAATCTTACGATTTCCCTTCCACGGAGCTACCAGAGCGCCTCTCCGAGGCCCAGAAGGCCGATATTGCCGCCAGCTTCCAACGCGTAGCTATTGAAACCATCGTCGACAAGGCGAAATCGGCGTGCGAGGAGTTCCATCCTAAGAGTGTCGTCATCGCCGGCGGGGTCGCCGCCAACCAGGAGCTGCGGCGCCAGCTGGCGGCCGGTCTGCCCCACGTCAGCGACGTGAACAGCCAGACCGGCCACGCCTTCGCCATAGAGTTCCCCGACCTCAAACTCTGTACCGACAACGGCGCCATGATCGCCGCCCTGGGTTGTTTCAAACGGCTACGCGACCAGCCGACAGCCGACCCCTATTCTCTCGAGATTCAGCCGAATCTCTCAATGTAATAATTCGTTTTAATTTCACATGAAATATGCGCGGACAGTATCGCCCTAAGGACGGTACTCGCCGATTTTGCGCATGATGATGTGCGGGTTGCGGATCACCATGAACTCCGGCGGTATGCCGGCCGGTTGCTCTACGCCGCCCCGTCTCTCTTGCTGTAGCTCCATCGTGGCCGATTGATTATAAAGCACCGCGTCCACGTCCTCGGGGTCACCGAAGGACCGGTGGATTCCATCCACGGTCACTTCCAGCCCCATAACCTGGGTTTGCGCTATCTTGCCCACCTGGCGCGCGGCCTGCAGCAGACGGCCGATCGGTTTGCGATCAGTGGAGCTGCGCCGATCCACTATCTTACTGGGGTCAATTTGAAAAGTATAAGCGGCGATGTTATCGCCTTCGCCGGTGCCCAAGAGCGCCTCGACGGTGTTATACATGCGCGTGCCGACTCCCCTGGCCTGCATTTTGATGCTGCGCTCCTCGTCCTGCAGCTGTTCCAGCCTCGTCACCGACCTAATGTCACCATCGCCGACGGAAATGGACTTTTGACGTTGGCCCGTAAAGCCGACAAGGGTCATGCCGGAGTCGCCTTCGTGGTTACCTTCAGCGTGAGTGTATACGTAACCTAAGCTTTGGCTGTACGGCAAAGAAATCGGCCCCAGCTCCGGGTCGTGGGCCAGTTCGCTGGCCAGCTTATTGTCATCGAAATATATCGACGAAAAGATCGTGTTCGCTTCTACCATCATTAGCTTTAGATTATGATATCTATGTAATAATATGTCAAGTAGCCGTGATTTTACAGAGGTGGTATGATGAGGAGCAGATGAAATTACCGAAGACTTATAATCCTGGCGAGTACGAGGAAGATATTTACGCCCTCTGGGAAAAGAGCGGTGCTTTCAAGCCGCGCGGAACAGGGAAGGGCTACTCCATCGTCATTCCGCCGCCCAATGCCAATGGCAATCTGCATTTGGGGCACGGTTTAACGCTGGCTATCGAGGATATTCTTATCCGTTATCATCGGCAAAGAGGCGAGAACGTCTTGTTCGTACCAGGGGCTGACCACGCCGGCTTCGAAACGCAGGTGGTATACGAGCGGGAACTCGAGAAGGAAGGCAAGAGCCGTTTTGATTTTTCACGTGAAGAGCTCTATGACCAGATATGGGACTTTGTGCAACTTAACCGGGCCAACTTCGAGCAACAGATCAGAAGTCTAGGCACCAGTGTGGACTGGGAACATCATGCCTTCACTCTCGACAATAAGATCGTACAGCAGGCTTACGCGACTTTTAGGAAAATGTTCGACGAAGGGCTTATTTACAGGGGTGAGCGATTGGTTAATTTCTGTACTTTCCATGGCACGGCCTTCGCCGATATCGAGGTCGATTACGAGGAAGAAAAAGGGCAGCTGTGGCACATTCGCTACCCGCTCACGGACGGCAGCGGGGAAGTGATCGTCGCCACCACCCGGCCGGAAACCATGCTGGGCGACACGGCCGTGGCGGTCAATCCCAAGGATAAGCGGTACGCCGGGCTGGTCGGCAAGACGGTCAAGTTGCCGCTGACCAATCGGGAAATCCCGGTCATCACCGATGATTTCGTGGACCCTAAGTTCGGTACCGGCGCCGTCAAGATCACGCCGGCGCATGACCCCAACGACTTCGAGGCGGGGCAACGCCATGATTTGCCATCCATCTCCGTTATCAGCGTGGAAGGCAAGCTGATAGACGTGCCCGAGCGGTACCGCGGCCTGACGGTCATGGAGGGCCGGCAGAAAGTAGCTGACGACCTGAAAGAGCAGGGGTTTTTGGTAAAGGTCGAGGGCCATGTGCACAATGTCGGCCACTGTTACAAGTGCGGCACGGTCATTCAACCGCTGCTGCGCGAACAGTGGTTCATCAGCGTCAAACCGCTGGCGGAACGGGCGATCGAAGCATTGAAAGCAGACAAAATCGCGTTCCACCCGACCAACAAGAAAGAGCAGCTGATCCGCTATTACGAGAACCTGCACGATTGGAACATCAGCCGCCAGATCGCCTGGGGTATTCCGATCCCGGCTTTCCAGAACGTCGACGATCCGGAGGATTGGATTTATGACGAACGGGTGCATGAGGAAATCATCACCGTGGACGGCAAGAATTATCACCGCGATCCCGACGTTTTTGATACCTGGTTCTCCAGCAGTTCCTGGCCATACGCTACGCTGAACTACCCGAACGGGCAGGAATTCCGGGATTTCTACCCGCTGTCAGTCATGGAGACAGCCGCCGACATCCTGTATCCGTGGGTCTCACGCATGCTGATGTTCGGCCTCTATGAAACAGGAGAAATCCCTTTTAAAGAAGTCTACTTGCACGGTCTGATTCAAGACGAGGAAGGCAAGAAGATGAGCAAGAGCAAGGGCAACGTCATCAACCCGATGGACAAGATCAAGCAGTACGGCTCGGACGCTTTTCGGATGGGCATTATCAGCGACGAATCGGCCGGCAATAACCGCCCGTACGACGAAAGCAAACTGGTTGGCGCCCGGAACTTCGCCAATAAACTATGGAATATCGCACGTTATATCGAGGATGCCATCGGTGAAGAAACGGATAGGGCAGGGGCCGAACCGGAATCAGTGGCCGATCATTGGATATTGAGTAAATTACAACAGTCTACAGAGAAAATAGCGGGCGACCTGGATACGTACCGCTTCAGTGAAGCCTATGAAACGCTCTACCACTTCGTATGGGACGATTTGGCCGACTGGTACGTCGAAGCCAGTAAATCAGCGCTCAATAAGCCCTTGTTGGCTTATTTGCTGGAGCAGGTACTTGTTCTGGCCCATCCGTTCGTGCCGTTCGTCACGGAAACCGTCTGGCAAACGCTGGCCTGGGAAAATGACTCCGTCTTAGCTATGCGAACCGTGGCGAAACCTCTTGGTTATGATCGGAAACAAGCTGAGCAGTTCGACGAAATACAAAAAATCGTCGTCGAAGCACGCTTTATCACCAAAGCGCTGCGCGTCAGCGGCGTCACGTTATATTTCAGTGATTCTACGCTGCTGCAAGCCAACGCCGACGTCATTAAGCACCTGGCGCGCTTGCAGGCCGTAACCGAGGTCAAGGACGGCAGCGGCATCTTCCTGACCGGCACCAGGCACCGCGCCTGGTTGGACATCGACCGGAATGCCGCCCAGGCTTACTTGGAAGAGCTGGCCGGCAAGCTGGACGATCAATCGAAACGGATAGAACAGCTCGAGAAGCGCCTGGCTAACAGGAGCTATGTCGACAATGCGCCGCACGACATCGTGCGGCAGACGAAAGAGCAGCTGGCGGCCGCCAAAGAGCAGCTGGCGGCTATCGAG
>Ga0164242_10002828_pt1 | contig 19987 bp, 21 predicted proteins | sample OricomgcompostMG_FD_108783 | JGI IMG/M metagenome (GOLD analysis project Ga0164242, IMG submission 108783) | Miracle-Growth compost microbial communities from Emeryville, California, USA - Original compost - Miracle growth compost (MG) ... | reverse complement strand
TGAGCGAAGTTGAACGAACACTCATTTTATTTAAGCCAGATACATTGCAGCGCGGCCATGTCGGTGAAATTTTGAGCCGGTTTGAACGTGTCGGCCTTAAAATTGTTGGCACAAAAATGCTGGCCCCAGATAAAAAGCACTTCCATACTCATTATGAAACAATCGGCCAGGTGATTACGCGCCGTGGCCAAGCGGTTTTCGACCTACTCCTCGAATCAATGACCAATGGGCCGGTGATTGCGATGGTGCTTGAAGGGGTGGAAGCGGTTGAACTCGTCCGTAAGCTCGTCGGCTCAACTGAGCCAAAGTCAGCTGCACCCGGCACGATTCGCGGCGACTTCTCGCACATGAGCTACGCTTATGCTGATAATGCCAACAAAGCAATTTCAAACCTCATTCATGCTTCAGGCGACTCTGATGAAGCAAAGCAAGAAGTTGCTCACTGGTTCAAAGACGATGAACTATTCGATTACTCAGTCCTGAACGAAAAATTTACTCGCTAAAGTGTTATAATTGCAAGGCGCCCCGGTAGCTCAACTGGATAGAGCAGATCCGTCCTAAGGATAAGGTTGTAGGTTCAACTCCTGCCCGGGGTACCAAACTGCTCATGATTACACTTCTCTTTTAGAGAAGTTTTTTATATACTAGATAAAAGAATGATTCAAAAACAAAAACCCACCCAGACCGGTTTTACGCTGGTTGAACTATTAGTCGTTATCGTTGTTATCGCTATTTTAGCGGCCGTCACGATTGTGGCCTATAACGGCGTCACAAAAAAAGCCTACGCGACGCAGATGCAGTCAGATTTAAAGAGTGCAGCTACCACTATAGGTATTTATAATGCCGAAAACGGGACATATCCCGCCTCACTCAGTGACGTGAATGTGAAATCGACTGAGGGAACGACACTTCACTATACGCTCTTAAGTAGCACTAGCTACTGCCTGAGTGCGACATCCAACCACAGCGGCGTGAGCGGCTACCATGTGACGGAAGCCGGTGACGTGGAGGCGGGTGTTTGTTCTGGTGATACGGATAGCAATAGTACCTATGCGACTGTTTCGACGCTCGCGGTACAGCTTCGAAGCTACGGCGTCAATATTACCTTTGGCGCGGATGGAGTCGGGCGCGTTTTAACGTACAATGGTGTTGATAGTCTTACAACGAGTGGTACGGCGAGCGGCTTATGGGATAGTCCAGCTGGCTACGTAGCAACTTACGCTGATGGTAGCATTGTGTTTGGCCCTGACGGTACGATGTATATTGCGGCTGGAGACCAATTTAAGATTTATAAAGTTCTACCTGATGGAACGACGTCAGTGCTCGCCGGGAGCGGCCAATACGGTCATACAGAAGGAACAGGAGCGAATGCAGTCTTTGGCTATCTGTACGGGATGACCATGGGGAGTGATGGAAACCTCTACGTTGTCGATAACGGGGGCTATATCTGGAAGGTAACACCAGCGGGTGTCGCTACTGTCCTCGCAGGCTCAGGCAATAATGCGGTCACCCCTGGGCAAGGAACCGCCGCCAGCTTTTCCACGCCAACGGGTATTGTGACCGCCTCTGACGGCACGATGTACGTCGCCGAGCACGGTGCCGTGGCCCAGGTAACGGCATCTGGTGCAGTTTCAACCCTAGCCACAAGTGACAACACCTACCTTGAGTACATCGCTCGCGGAAAGGATGGCGCCTATTACATCACGAGCAGCAATGCTGTCTATCGATTAAGCGGGACCACCTTATCAGTCTTTGCTGGCTCGGCGGATCAGAGCGGTACAACCGACGGCTCTTTGACTGCAGCGCGTTTTAGCGGCCTCGCGGGCATTACTATGGCTCCAGATGGACGGCTCTTCATTATGGATTCCAGTAAAACAGTTGTCCGCGTTATTTCTTAACCACGAGCTTTTACTCCTCGTATCTCGCTGGATGCTATAATAACTCCATGGCTAAAGAGAACCCAGAAGGCGCTCGTGATTTTGAAGGGCAACGCCCGGGCGAAGAAGTGTTATTCGTCTTTCGTAAACACATTATTGCCATGCGTAAAGGGTTCTATCTGCTACTGGTGCCGTTCGCGCTCAGTGCTATTCCGCCGCTCATCTGGCAATCTAACCTCGAGCTGTTCTTATTACCCCTTGGTGGCCTCATCCTCGGCCTGATTCTCTTCTCGTATCACTTCATGATGTGGTATTTCACGGTCTATATTGTGACCAATCAGCGACTCCGCCAAATTACGCAAACCGGCTTTTTTGGTAAGGATGTGGTCGAGCTGCGCCTATCAAAAATCCAGAACATAAGCTATAATGTACCAGGATTTTCCGGTGAAATTTTTGGGTATGGTACTATTGTTATCCAGACCTTTGTAGGTGATCTTGTGATTCATAAAGTGGAGCATCCAGAAAAAATTTACAACAAGCTGCAAGATGCCGTTAGTGACGCGCTTGAAGCACAGCCGGAACCTAAGGGAGAATATGAAGAAGTTGCCTAAGTTACCAAAACTCGGTAAGAAAAAAGCTGGAGTCGAGGAAACCCCGCCGTCACGTATCACCAATGATACGCTGGCTGAACACCGTCAACGCGTGCTCGCCAGTGGCCGAAAATTTAAATACCCACTTCAATATGCGCGTCACCGACTGGTGTTTAACGCGATTATTATTGCGAGTGCCGCGATTTTACTGCTCGCTGTTGGTATTTGGGAACAGCTTTACATTTCACAGAATACCTCTGATTTTATGTATCGTATTACGCGCGCCATTCCCGTGCCGGTAGCCTATGTTGATGGTCAGCCAGTGCTGTATAGCGATTATTTGATGAAGTTCCGTAGTTCTTTGCACTATCTCGTTCAAAAAGAGCAGATGGACGTGAATACAACCGACGGCAAGCGCCAGGTGAAGTATCTTAAGGAGCAGGCGATGGAAGAAGCTGAAGAAACGGCCTACGCAACTAAACTCGCTCACCAGATGCACACCAGTGTCAGCACTAAAGAATTAAACGACTACCTCACAGTGCAGCGTCAATCTGGCGACGGTGAAGTCTCGCAGGCAACCTACGACGCTGTTGTGCTTGATTATTACGGTTGGACGCCGGTCGAGTACCGCCAGGCGACATCGGAACAGTTGCTCGTCCAAAAAATTTCCTACGCGATTGATAAGAATGCCAGTAAGGTCTCCACCGACACGGCGGCACTGCTTGCTACTAATTCCGACCTCAAAGCGGTGAGCGACCAAATCAATGCTACCGATAAGGCCAAAACTCAGTACGGTCAACCGGGATGGGTACCAACCACCAATCAAGATGGTGGCCTAGCGATCGCGGCCAGTAAGCTCCATAAGGGGCAAATCTCGGGCGCGATTAAGTCAACCACCGGTGACGGGTACTATTATCTCAAGCTCGATGACGTCAACAGTACGCAAGTAAACTACGACTACATCCATATTCCCTTGAACCAATTTAGTACTCAGCTCAATAAGCTCCGTCATGATAAGAAGATTCACGAGCTCATTGCCGTGTCATCTTCATCTGATGTAAAATAAGAGGGACACTAACAGATTTCTTACTAAAGGAGGGGATCTATGTTTACTCTGCCAAACCTACCTTACGATTACGACGCGCTCGGCGACTATATCAGTAAAGACATCATGGCGCTCCACCATGACAAGCACCACCAAACGTATGTCGACAAACTCAATGCCGCGCTTGATAACGCGCCAGAATTTAAAGAGAAATCTCTCGAAGAACTGGTGACGAGCCTCGACGCTTTGCCGGAAAGCGTCCGTACCGCTGTTCGCAACAACGGTGGTGGCCATTATAACCACAGCTTGTTCTGGCAGTGGATGACGCCAAACGGTGGCGGTGAGCCAACGGGCGAGTTAGCAGCCAAGATCACCGAGAAATACGGTAGCTTCCAGGGATTTGTCGACCAGTTTAGCGAAAAAGCACTTGGTGTCTTCGGCAGCGGCTGGGCCTGGCTTGAACCAGACTTTTCGATCGTCACGACGCCGAATCAAGATACGCCAATGCTCCAGGGACTGGCGGAGCCGTTGCTTGGCCTCGACGTCTGGGAGCATGCCTATTATCTCGATTACAAAAACGCCCGAGCCGACTATGTCAAAGCTTGGTGGAACGTGGTCAACTGGGACTTCGTTAACCAGCGCTACTTGAAATAATTTCTTAAGATATGAAGATGCCCCCTCGGTAGGGCACCCTCACTTCTCTAAACGAGAAGGGGTGCCCGCGAGGGGGCGTTTAGGAGTTGAACCCCGCCGTCACGAGCGGCTCCGACGGCAGCGGTTCCGCCCACTGTCCGTCGATGCGTACCGCGACGATCGGCCACGAGTACGGCTCCTGACCGAGGAGCGTTTGGTTAGCGGTGGTACTGTTTGTCAGGAGGCTTCCTGTCATGGGGTCGATACGACTCGCCTGCAGGTAAGTGCCCGTAGTGATGAGTTGCTCAAGGGCCTCGACTTCGATGGCAACTTCCACCTTGCGACCTGCCTCGAGGTCGTCAGGGTTCAGGTTGTCGGCCTCCGAGTTCCAGTCTGCGATCCAGTGATCGAAGTGGAGTGTCTCGTACCCCTGGACGATAACACCGATGTTGACGATGAGATGATCCTCGTACGGATAGACACCGGCGACGGGGCAACGGATGATCTTGCAGTGCATGATCTTCCGCGTGGCGTTGCCTGAGCGGGTCAGAATGACCTCGCCGACAACTTCGTAGGCGTGCAATCGGGCCACGCGCGAGCTGGGCATTGGAACTCCTTCTGCTGATGGAACGAACAACCGATTAATTCGGCAGGTATAGAAAATAATACCATAAAAATGGTATTAAGTCAAAATAATATCTTGGCGGGCCCGACCGGATTCGAACCGGCGATCTCCTCCGTGACAGGGAGGCGTGATAGGCCAACTTCACTACGAGCCCGTATATTTAGCAATAAGCTCCATGTATCTTAGCAGGTTTTTATCTCTGTTGCAACCTCTTAAAACATTTGTTCAGAGAAGGCGAGAATGGTATAATACTGCAAGGTATACCCTAAGCTGCCGCTGTAGCTCAGCTGGTAGAGCGGCGCTTTCGTAAAGCGTAGGTCTCCGGTTCAAATCCGGACAGCGGCTCCACATATTTTTATGAAAGATATTATTAAAACTTCGTTTAAAGAGCTCCTGACAAACCGGTCATTAACGACGGTATCGGGACTGACAGTCTTTGTCAGCCTCTTATTGGTCCTCTATATCGGCTTTGCTGTGCATCCAAGTGACTTGCAGCTCGTCACGCATTACTCGGCCTACGGTGTCACACATTTGTACCGCAGCCAGTGGTTCTACCTCTGGTCGTTCGCGCTTTTTGGGGTTATTGTGGCGTTAGCGCACGTGAGCCTAGCGATTAAGCTCTATATTAGCAAGGGCCACCCTTTGGCGGTGATGTTAGCCTGGCTGGGTCTGGCGATTATTGTTTTTGCCTGGTTGACCGCTTACGCTATTATCCATGTATGGTCACCGGTTTAGGATGGGCGTACGATGATTGATCTTGAGATTCCACTCGGAAAGCGTACCAAAGCCTATCGCTTTTTTGAGATTTTGCCGGCAATTCTAAGTTACGGCGCCATTGCGTTGCTGATTGTTTTGTCGCTGGTTTCACCACTTGCAGCTGCCATCTATCTGATGTTAGTGGTCGTTACCTTGCTCGTGAAGGCCGTTGGTATCGGTTATGACACGATTGCGGGCCACCATCGCCTGACGAACGCCCAAAAAATCAATTGGCATGAGCGGCTCGCTGATTTTGAGGATCCGGTGGCTGCCTATGCGAAGGCCAAAAACGGTCGTTCGCACGCTTTTGGGTTTGCGATTCACCAAGAGAACCTGCGCTTAGCTGCTGCAGATCCAGCGGCTTTTCCGAAGCCGTCAGAGATCTATAATGCGGTCATGATCGCCACTTACAACGAGTCATACGATGTGCTCGAGCCAACGATTCGATCGGTGCTCGATACCACTTATGATAACGATCATATTATCTTGGTGATTGCTTACGAGCAGCGTGGTCCACAGTCGACCAAAGATGCCGTTGTGCGTCTTCAGAAGGAATTTAAAGACAAGTTTTTTGCCTTTGAAATTGTCGAACACCCAAAAAACCTGCCGAACGAAGTAATTGGCAAGGGCGGCAACATTACTTACGCCGGCCACTACCTCAAGCACTGGTGTGATGAAAAGGGGATCGAGTACAAAAACGTCATTGTTACCACCCTCGACAGCGACAACCGCCCCCACAAAGTCTACTTTGACTACTTAACTTACGAGTTTATCGCTCACGAAGACCGTAAGCACTTGTCATATCAGCCGGTAGCGCTGTATCTGACGAATATCTGGGACGTTCCAGCACCGATGCGCGTGATTGCCACCGGTAACTCTTTCTGGACGGTGATTAGCGCGATGCGGCCGCACACGCTGCGTAATTTCGCCGCGCACTCTCAGCCAATGGAGGCACTCGTCGAGATGAATTTTTGGAGTACCCGCACCATTGTCGAGGATGGCCACCAGTATTACCGCAGCTTCTTTTATTTCGATGGTAACTATGACGTCATTCCAATTTACGCCGCCGTCTATCAAGATGCGGTGCTGGCCGATACTTATGGAAAGACCCTGAAGGCTCAGTTCGTGCAGCTGCGACGTTGGGCATATGGCGCCTCTGATATTCCGTATGTCGCGACCCGTCTCTTTTCGCGCAAGCGAACGGTGCCGTTTTTTACTGGTTTTGCACGGCTTCTGCGCCTGATTGATGGAAACCTCACCTTAGCGAGTGTTTCAATTCTTGTAACCGTCGGTGGTTGGGTGCCGCTGCTCATTAACAGCCAGTCGTATCGCAACGTGGTCGCGCACGAGCTGCCAGATGCGATTAGTATGATTCAACGATTTGCGCTGGTCGGTCTACTCATCACCATCTTCTTAGCCTTTAGAATGCTACCACCACGCCCAGAGCGTTATAAGCGCCACAGGACTCTGCTCATGGCCGCTCAATGGGTGTTAATGCCAGTGACCTCTATCCTTTATAATGCCTTTGCGGCCTACTATTCGCAAACCCGCCTCGCACTCGGCAAATACCTGGATCGATTCGACGTTACCGTCAAGGCGACGGCGGGGTCGGTTGAAGCGGCAAAGGCGGCTCGTAAGGCTGCCAAAAAGAAGTAACCTTTTTACTATCAATAAAAGAACCTCCACGTAAATGGAGGTTCTTTTTAATGCTGACCACCTGTTCTCTATAAATAGAGCAGGGCGGTGAGCCGACGATAAGCAGGTTAGGACTTCGTTGTGCGGACGCGAACGTCGCGACGAACTTCTTGCAGTGTTTTGTTGTACTCAAAATTGAGTGTAAAACGGGATAACGCTGACAAGTTTGCTATGGTCTGTATCTGTTGATCTTTAACCATGAATACATTGTAGCATAAACACTATATATTGTCAATCGAACATTCTTCACGTGAATATTCAGGCCATGATATAGAGTAGGGGGAAGATATAAAAATATCCCCGTGGAAAACTCACCAGGGAAAGTGTAAAAGTGAGGATAAAACAAAACCACCCCTGTAAAAGGAGTGGTTTTCAATAAATTTGGTGGGTCCTAGAGGGCTCGAACCTCTCACCTCCACAACGTCAATGTGGCGCTCTAGCCAAATGAGCTAAGGACCCGAAAGCTTATTTATCATACCAGAATAGGGGTGGCGAGGCAAGATGGATGGTGTTATACTCTATCTGAACGACGACGGAGCCTAACCATCTCTAGCAGTTCCGCGGGTGCTGTGCGTGCGATAACGCCCTCCATAAGTAAAAGTCCGGTGGAACCGCCCCGCACCAGTGAGGCCCGAGACATGCGCTGAATGAATTACAGAGACTAAACGTTTTGGAATTCGATCACCGCATGTTTTATTTTTTTAACGAAAGGAGTAACGAAATGAACGACGAACAACTACACGCCATGCGCCACAGCCTTGCGCATATTACTGCCGCGGCAGTCCAACAGCTTTGGCCGGAGGCTAAATTCGGTGTCGGCCCGGTGGTCGAAAACGGGTTTTATTACGATATCGATCTCGGCGAGCGGAAAATTTCCGAGAACGATTTCGACAAGATTGAGAAGAAGATGCGCGAAATTGTTAACCAGCACCAGGATTTCGAGCGCTTTACGATGCCGATTGACCAGGCGATTGATTGGGCAAAAGAGAACCACCAGCCGTACAAGGAAGAGTTATTGAACGATCTTAAACGTGCGGGTACCACATCGGCCAAGGATATCGATACCGAAGAACTCGGCGTGGAGGCCGAAGGTGAGGCGGTTGTTAACGAAGTATCGTTTTACAAGAATGGCCAATTTGTCGATCTTTGTCGCGGACCTCACGTCGCTAATACTAAAGAGGTAGGCGCCTTCAAACTCCAGCGAGTGGCCGGCGCGTTTTGGCGCGGCAAGGAGGGGAATCCGCAGATGCAGCGCCTCTATGGCGTCGCTTTTGCCACCAAGGAAGAACTTGATCACTACCTGGAAATGCAAGAACTGGCACGTCAGCGCGACCACCGTAAGCTCGGCCAGGAACTTGACCTCTTTACCTTTTCGCCACTAGTCGGCGCGGGGCTGCCGCTGTTTACGCCGCGCGGCACGATTTTGCGTGAGAAACTGGGCGCTTTCTCGCAACAACTCCAGGCGGCAGCCGGTTACGAGCGGGTTGCGATCCCTCATATGACCAAAATTGACCTCTATAAGACCTCTGGCCACTACGATAAATATCCGGAACGCTTCGATGTGACTTCAGTTGAGAGCGACGACAAGTTTATGATGAAGCCAATGAACTGCCCGCACCATACGCAGATTTATGCGTCGCGTCCACGCAGTTATCGGGAGCTGCCGATTCGTTACATGGAAAACACGGTCGTCTACCGCGACGAGAAAGCTGGTGAGTTGCATGGTCTCAGCCGTGTCCGCGGTGCGACTCAAGATGACGCGCATGTTTTTTGCCGTCCTGACCAAATTGAAGGTGAATTCACCGCCATTATGGAAATGATCCGCACGATGTATAGCGAGTTCGATCTGAAGTGGCGCGCTCGCCTGAGTTTCCGCGATAACACCGATAAATATCTTGGTGATCCGGCTTTGTGGGCCTCGGCGCAAGCAACCATTGAGGACGTGGCTAAGAAACTAAATCTCGATTACTTCATTGGTGAAGGTGAAGCGGCGTTTTATGGGCCAAAAATCGATATCATGGCCACTGATGCGCTTGGCCGTGAGTGGCAACTTGCGACTGAGCAGCTCGATTTTGTCCAACCGGAACGATTTGGCCTCGTCTATACGGCCGAAGATGGTTCGGAGCAGCGTCCGGTGATGATTCATAAAGCCCTGCTTGGCTCATTTGAGCGATTCTTGAGCGTTTACATTGAACACACTGGCGGTTGGTTCCCATTTTGGTTGGCACCGGAGCAGATTCGCATACTCACGATTAACGATACGGTGCTTGATTACGTTGATGAAATCAAACAGATTCTTCAAGGCGTTGTCCTGAATCAACCGGTGAAATACAATGAACTGCGTTTTACGGTTGATGATCGCAATGAAAGTCTTGGTAAAAAAATCCGTGAAGCAACAACCTGGAAAATTCCCGTTCAACTGATTATCGGCGGTAAAGACAAGGATGCTCGAGAGGTGAGTGTACGCACCAAGGACAGCGAAGAGAAAGTACCGCTCGATAAATTAGCAGACTTTTTAAGCAATATATAATACTATATTTAGTATGCAGCCAGACAGTGATTTCCGGCGAGCCGTAGAATATTACATGGCTCAAGTTCCGGCCGGCCACGTGACAACATATGGTGATTTAGCTACGCTCGCCGGCCATCCGCATGCTGCCCGTCAAGTCGGGGGCATGGCTCACTATGGCGACGAAAAGCTGCCATGGCATCGGCTGGTCAACCGTTTTGGTGGACTGGCGAGCGGCTACTACGGCGGGCGAGAAGCGCAAGCTGAACATTTAGCCGCTGAAGGCGTGACGTGTACAAATTTAATTGTCGATGATTTTGAAAGCAGGCGATGGAAACCGGAAACTCTTTAACAGAAGCCCCGCTCGTAGTGATTGTTGGCCCAACGGCGAGCGGCAAAACTGCTTTGGCGGTTGATCTCGCTAAGCGCTTCAATGGCGAAATCATTGCGGCTGACTCACGGACGATATATAAAGAAATGAATATCGGCACCGCAAAACCAACGGTTGAGGAGCAGCAAGGTGTGCCGCATTGGGGGCTTGATTTGGTTGAGCCGGGGCAGGCCTTTTCAGCGTCTGACTTCCAGTCCTATGGTACCCACAAAATTGCTGAAATACGCGACCGCGGACATGTGCCTTTTCTTGTCGGTGGTACTGGCCTTTATATTGACTGTGTTATTTTTAACTACGAATTTGGCCCGAAGCCGGATCGAATCGTACGCCAGAAACTTGAAAACATGACCCTTGAAGAGCTATGGTATTATAGCAAAAAACACAACGTCCGTTTGCCTGAGAACAAAAAGAATAAGCGCTATGTTATTCGAGCTATCGAGCAGGGGGGCATCAATCAAAAGAGGTTAAAACTGATTGATAATACTATTGTTGTAGGAATAGCAACAAATAAATACGCACTGCGGGAACGAATTTCTGAACGTTCCGAATGGTTGTTTCAGGCAGGTGTTGTTGATGAGGCGAAAGAACTGGCAGAAAAATACGGCTGGGATAACGAGGCTATGACGGGCAATATCTATCGATTGATTCACCGCTACATAGAAGGAGAATTAACGCTTAGTGAGCTGCGGCAGAAGGTTGTTGTTAGTGACTGGCACCTCGCCAAGCGCCAGCTAACATGGTTTAAGCGCAACGAAAAAATCAACTGGGTTTCGCTCCATGACGGCGAATACTATATTGCCGCAAAGCTCGCGCCGTGGCGCTCAGACGTGTTATTATAGAACACGAAAGTTATTCTAAAAGGAGGAGCCATGATTGATGCGTTGTTCGGTTCAAAAACCCGAGTCAAACTCTTGCACCTCTTTTTGAATCACCCTGGACAATCTTTTTACGTTCGTGAAATCACCCGTCTGATCGATGAACAAATTAATTCCGTCCGCCGTGAGCTATCTAATATGTTGGAAGTCGGTGTTATTAGTTCAGACACCGCTGATAACAAGCTCTATTACCAGGTAAATCAAAGGTACGATTACTATCTCGCGCTGCGAGCAATCTTCGCCGACGAGCCGATTAATTCGACCAACGAACTCCGTCAGGCTCAGCCGGTGGTGAATGAGCAGTACGCGAAGCTGATTAAAGAGATGAGTGGCTTACGTCTCGCTATTGTAGCTGGTATACTAGTAAAAGGTTCAATCAGCAGTGTCGACATTATGCTAGTCGGTTCACCGACACCAGCTAAAGTAAAAGCAGTGATCGAGCTGATTGAAAAAGGTGAAGGGCGCGATATTAACTATACGGTGCTTCCTTACGAGGATTTCTATTACCGTCTCAGCGTCCGCGACCGATTTATTACCGAAATTCTAAATACAAAACATACCGTCATTGTTGATACTGATGGCATTCTGAAGGAGCAGTAACCATGTTTGAGATCGAATATAAAGGCGCTAACACCGTTGTGATTAGTACTAAGAAAGCAACGCTCGTGAGCGATCCAAAGTTGTCACTGGTGGGGCTGAAAGACATGAAGCTGAAAGATGCTGTTGAGGTGGCAACGGAAACTCGTTTTTCAGTTACTAATCCGGATGCTCGCCTTGAAATTGATGGCCCGGGCGAATATGGGGTTGCTGACTTTGACATCACTGGTATTGCGGCGCAACGACATCTCGATACCGAAAAGGATGAGTTCCTTTCAACTATGTACCGCATTGAAGTGGGTGGCGTTCGTATCGGTTTACTCGGTAATATTTATGAAAAACTATCAGAAGATCAACTCGAGGCGCTTGGCGTGATTGATATTCTCGTTTTGCCTGTCGGCGGCAATGGTTACACACTTGATGCGACTGGAGCAGCCGGTTTAGTACGCCAGATTGATCCACAGGTTGTGATCCCTGTTCACTATGCCGATGACGGCATTAACTATGAAGTGCCGCAGGATACCGTCGATACTTTTACTGCAGAACTCGGCGTGCCGGTTGAAACGACCGCCAAGTACAAGGTCAAGCAGGCGATTTCTCTTCCGAGCACTCTAACAACAGTCGTTTTGACGCGTAGCTAGGCGACAAACAGACGCCATAAATAAAAATCCGCCCTTCATAATGAGGAGCGGATTTTTAGGTAAAACGGTGTCGTTCAATGATTTAGGCGAGGATACCCTTTTTTCGCAGGGTACGAATCGCTTGAGTACTGAGCGTCATGGTCACTTTCTTGCCGTCGACTTCAAAGGTCTTCTTCTGAAGGTTTGGTTTGAAGACGCGGTTTGTGCGACGCAAAGAGAAGCTCACATTGTGGCCGAATTGTTTACCTTTTCCGGTTAGTTCGCAGCGTGCAGCCATTTCATTTACTTCCACTTATTTTTCGTAGTCTTAATGATTTTACCTTTTTTCAGGTGTTTAGTCAAGGTGTTAGTGGTGCTTTTTTAGATATGAGAGGCCAGGGGGGTGAAAGCGAAAATGCTATAATGGGAGGCAATGGCTATTTTACCGTTTCTCCTAATTGTGGTGGCGAGCATTATCGTCTCGATGGTACTCCACGAGATGATGCATGGCTACGTCAGCTACTGGCTCGGTGATGATACGGCACTTGAGCACGGGCGACTGTCGCTCAATCCGCTGCGTCACATTGACCCCTTCTTAACGGTACTTTTACCTCTGTTTCTTGCGGTGACAGGTGCGCTTACCGGTGCCCCGCTGCCTTTATTTGGGGCAGCTAAACCGGTGCCGTTCAATCCAAATAATGTGAAGGGTGGTGAATGGGGAGCGGCACTCGTAGCGATTGCCGGACCACTGACAAATCTTATTTTGGCTTTCATTGTTTTTGGTTTTTGGACATTCTTGGGTGCTCCTACGGTTGGTCTTGGCTATACGATTTGCCAGGCATTTATCTTGGTAAACCTTGGCTTTTTCGCATTTAACCTCATTCCAATTCCACCGCTTGATGGCTCCAGGGTTCTTTACGCGCTAGCGCCCGATTTCATTCGCCGAGGTATGGAGATCATTGAGCGTGGCGGTCTGCTGGTGATTTTGGCGATCGTTTTGATTGCTAGTAGCTTTATTACGCAGCTGATAGGGGTGATTGATGATGCCGTGCTGGGGCTCTTCAATGACTTTTTCAGCTTATTCGTGTAAAATAAGACATAGCCTGAGATGATAGCTGGTGTGTATGATTTTCCTGATTAATCATCTTGATACGGGAGATTTAATGATTCATTTCCGTGGAAATGATTTGCGATCACCCACCTTGCATTTACGCGGGGAATATCAAGCACCAGCCTGTCACTCAGGCTTTTTTGTTTGCCGCATTTACTGAGAGGTGTATCATAGAGTCATAAGCATGAAGCAGCGAATATCAGTCCGAGCTATTATCCAAGAAGACGGAAAGACTTTATTATTTAGGCGCGCCAATGGGCGAGCCACGATCCTTGGTAAATACGAATTACCCGGCGGTAAAATTGCTTACGGTGAGCAGCCGGAAGATGCGCTACGCCGCTATCTTCACGATGACGCCGACCTGCATATTCGAACCGCTCAATTGTTCGACGCGGTGACGTATGTCGACCACGACGACAACGATTTGCAGTACGTTGTCATAACGTATAATGTAACACTAGCTGGCAAGGGGACGAACCCGATTCGCTTGAGCGGTAACTACGATAAGTACAAGTGGATGAGGTTGTCAAAAAATCAACAATCTGATTTAACAGATCTAACGCAATTGATTTTAGGTATTCTCGTCCAGGAAGAAATTGCCGATGAAAGTCTTAACGATCAAACTGATGAGAAAAATACATCAGGTAAAACCGTTACGATCTTTGCCGACGGGGGATCACGCGGCAATCCCGGCCCATCGGCAGCCGGCTTTATTATGCTTGATAACATGCAAAACGTTATAGCGGAAGGCGGGGAATATCTCGGCATTACGACGAACAATCAGGCGGAGTACCATGGTGTCCGTCTCGGCCTCGAAAAAGCACTTGAAGCTGGGGCGCGGCGGGTCGACTTCAAACTCGACAGCATGCTGGTGGTGAACCAAATGAATGGTCTCTATAAAATTAAAAATCGCGAATTATGGCCGATTCATGAACGAATCCGCAAGCTGATGCACCAATTTGATAAAGTGACATTTACTCACGTTCAACGTGAATTCAATCAGCTGGCTGATGGCGTTGTTAATAAAACGCTTGATGCTCATGCTCTTTCAGCGACTCGCGCTGGTAGTGTATAATAATGTCAGCAGCTCATTAGGCAATCGCCTGATAATTTTATCAGGAGGAAAGTCCGGGCAGCGTAGGACATGACAGTCGTTAACGGCGACCGGGGGTGACCCTAGGGAAAGTGCCACAGAAACAATACCGCCTGTAAAAGGGTAAGGGTGAAATGAGTGGGGTAAGAGCCCACAGCGTCATATGGTGACATATGGAGAAGGTAAACCCTGTCAGCTGCAAGGAGATCTACGTCAAAGGATGGTCCGTCCGTAGGTCGATACCCGCTCGATTATATCAGCAATGGTATAACTAGATAGATGATTGCCCACGACAAAACCCGGCTTACAGATGAGCTGCTAACAAAAAATCCCTCATATGAGGGATTTTTTGTTAGCTATGAGATAAAATATCGTCTCACTAGATTTTGGCTGCTTTTACAACGGCGGCAAAAGCAGTTGGCTCGCTAACAGCTAGCTGCGCCAATACCTTACGGTCAACTTCGATGTTTGCAGCCTTCAGGCCGGCAATCAGTTTTCCATAGGTGGTACCGTTCTCACGCGCTGCGGCGTTGATACGGGTAATCCAGAGAGCGCGTAGGTCGCGCTTCTTGTTACGGCGATCGCGGTAGCTGTACTGCAAGGCGCGGATAACGGCTTGCTTCGCTAAGCGGTAGCTGCGGGTACGGTTGTGCTGCATGCCTTTAGCAGCAGCTAAAACCTTCTTGTGTTTTGCGCGGGCAGTGACGCCTCGTTTGACTCGCATAATGTGTCTCCTTAATGACCGTCGGTTACGGAATGGTTACCGTTATTAAGCACCGAGCGCTCGTTTAATGTTCTTTGCCGTACCGCCAGTCACAACGGCAGTTGTGTTGATGGCGCGCTTACGGCTCTTGCTCTTTTTTGCCAGCAAGTGGGCACCAAATGCACGGCGACGCGTCAGCTTGCCAGTACTGGTCAGCTTTATGCGCTTCGCTGTTCCTTTGTGAGTCTTGAGCTTTGGCATTATTTACTCCTTATTACAATACTCAAATTTCGTCCAGCCATTTGTGGCTGCTGTTCGACGACTGCTTCGCTCTCTAGTAAGCTGATGATTCTGTTAATCATGTCGTAACCGAGTTCTTTGTGGGCCATTTCACGTCCGCGATAGAAAATCTGGACGCGTACTTTGTGGCCTTCGGCGAGAAACTCGCGGATCTTGCGCAGCTTGATATCGAGATCACCTGCACCGATCTTGAGTCCGAAACGCATTTGCTTGAGTTCGCCTTGCTTGTTGCTTCGGCGGTTCTTCTGAGCTTCCTTCATCTTTTGGTACTGGTATTTACCCCAGTCGATGATTTTGGCTACTGGCGGATCTGCGTTTGGCGAGATTTCAACCAGGTCAAGGCCGGCTTCTTCAGCCAGGCGCAGGGCTTCAGCACGGCTGATAATGCCAAGCTGTTCGCCGCTTTGTCCGATAACGCGCAGCTCGCTAGCGCGAATTGCTTCGTTGATGCGAATTGTTTGGTTAATGTCCCGTCTCCCTCGGTTTGTTGATTATTTAGTCTTCGTAGACTTACTGATGTAGAGTAGGCAGCTTTTTGAGCGTTACTCGTTAGCTATTTTACCAAATTTCGTCTCGAGATACAAGGGGTGGAGGAGATAGTGCTTAATTCGTTTGAAGGCTGCGAAATTGGAGCGCTTCGCTAATATGAGCGGTTTCGATGAGCGGTGCCGATTCAAGGTCGGCAATCGTGCGGGCAACTTTGATAATTTTGAAATAGCTCCGCGCGCTGAGATCAAGTTTTTTCGCGGCGGCGAGCAGCAGAGTCTCCGCGTCGGGCGACAACTTTAGGTATTTTGTTACTTCTTGGGTGCTGAGTGATCCGTTGTATTTTATGCTACTACCATAACGAGTTTGCTGCAGAGAAATAGCTTTCATTATGGATTCTACTACTAATGCCTGTTGTGAAAAGTGTGACGATTTTCTCAGCATAAGCTTGTTATATTCAATACGATTGACTGTTAGAGTGAGGTCGAGGCGATCAAGCAGGGGGCCGGATAAACGTTTTTTATAGGCAAGGATCTGGGTGCTAGAGCAGCGACACTCCTTCGCTGGATCACCAAGATATCCGCACGGGCAAGGATTCATTGTCGCGATCAACATAAAGTCCGCAGGGTACGATACCCGGCCACCGGCGCGCGTGATGGTAATTTTTTTATCTTCCAAGGGTTGCCTTAGTGCTTCTATAGCCGCTCGGTTGTACTCTGGTAGTTCATCAAGAAAGAGCACACCGAGATGGGCGAGGCTAATCTCGCCTGGTCTTGGTTTAGCGCTGCCCCCGATAAGAGCGATACTACTGGCCGTGTGATGGGGCGTGCGAAAGGGGCGCGCCAGAGCAATAGTATCGGTGATTTCTCCGGCTAAATTATGGATTTTGGTAACAGCAAGTTGTTCGAGCGGTGTCAAAGGTGGTAAAACTCCAACTAAGGCTCGCGCTAGCATGGTTTTGCCGGCACCGGGTGGCCCTGATAATAGTAGGTTATGGCGGCCAGCGGCTGCAATGACGAGGGCTCGTTTAGCTTGTTCTTGGCCATAAATATCATCAAGCAGCACGGACGGCGGTTCTGAAGGCGAAAGCGTTGGACCAGCTTGCTGCGGTGAGATTTTTGTTTCGCCCTTTAGGTGAAGATACAGTTGTTTAAGGGAGTCGATTCCATATACTTCAAGCCCCTCAATAAGCATTGCTTGCGTGGCGTTGCCACGAGGTAAATAAAGTGCCTTAACTCCTGATTTCTGGGCGAGTTCGGCGATGTTAATGGCGCCACGAATCGGCCGCAAATGGCCATCGAGCGCTAGCTCTCCGGCAAATAAGGCATTGTCGACTTCTCGCTGCTTTAGTTGGCTACTACTTACTAGGATCGAAAGAGCAATTGGTAGGTCGAAATGGGCACCATCTTTGGGTAATTCTGCTGGTGCAAGGTTAACGACCAGCTTTTTGGGGGGAAAATCAAGCAGGGAATTGGTGATAGCACTACGAACCCGCTCCTTTGCTTCCTCGATAAGCTTATTGCCCAAGCCAATTATTTGGACACTCGGGAGGCCTTTTTTGGCGTCGCTTTCAACCGCGATTAAGGTGCTATCAAAACCAATCGGAGAGGCGGAGAGTACTGTTGCGATCATAATTATTATTTTTCCTTAAGCTTTATTTAAGCATAAGCTTGCCCGAAAAAGCAAATTTTGTTAAAATTAAAGATGTTCGTGGGGCTGATTTTAGCTTCGACGAGAGGACGTTAACAGACTATTCTGCAAGTCGGATCACACGCGTAACGTGTCTTTTTTAATTGCAAACTTTGTTGCAAAAGCAAAAGCTGGGTTTGCACAGTTGGCTAGCGCCTTCCGTGCACCTGCATTTGCGCCAGTTGTAGCCTAAATACTACGACCATGGCAGTCCCGAGGTAGCATAGGGATGTTGCTGTGTTATAAAATATGCCACTAGCTTACGTTTTAGGCAGAAGTAGGGAGTAGGGACTTTTTCTGCGCGACCAGGCTAACGTTTTTGTTAGTTTCCTCGGCTTAGCTGCGTCGTAAACGCCTAAAATTAACTATGCTTGTAGACGAATAGTCGGTTACCTTTCGGACCGGGGTGCGATTCCCCGCAGCTCCACCAGAACTGAATCAATAATAAAAATAACTCCCTCATAGAGAAGGAGTTATTTTTATTATGAGGCGCCCATGAGGGGCAATTTTTGAGTTATAAAAACGACCGCCTGCGAGGAACGGTCGTTCTTTCGTGGAGTTTTTTCGTAATTTTTTGTTTTTGGCTCCTGTATAAGTTTTTTATTCAGAAGCTACCCCTATAATATGACGCTATAACGCTTGTGTCAATGATATTTTTGGAGATTTTTTTGGTAAAAAATACCACACGATTTGAACACTATATATAGTCATGAGCGCCTATACCGGACGCTAAGTTGAACTACTATTGTGGATAACTATTTTTACGAGAGCAGAAAGTGAGTTATGAAGCGTCATAATGCCAAAGACGGTATAACGATTTGGAAGGCTCCTCAAAGAGCACCGCGTCAAAGAGCCGGGAAAGACTGGAGGGGAATAGCTGGAAGGTTAGGTCTTTTCATGAGTTGGGACTATTGTGCCATTATGAGTTGATCATCGGGCTTGCGGCTGCTGGCGCATGAAGGAGTGTAAATAGGCAGGAGGATTAGCTAAGCCTATCCGCCCCTCGGCGGTGCCGTATCGGCATCCCATAGCGGGAGGAGGTAGTATTACTTGATGATATGTTTATGACGGCTAGTACTTAAGGTGATTACTGGGCAAGGGAAGCTAGGATAAAAGCAGGACGGCTGGTTGCGCCGATTGTTGTGGGCGAATTAATGAGGTTTTCGGATATTTGTAAGTTATATTCACATCGTTGTTACTAAATCAACAAATGTTATTAACACCTTAGATTAAGTTGTTGTAGAGGGTAATTGTAAATATGACATCAAATATAGCTCCATGAACCATTGACGTAACGTCATGCTTATGCTACAGTGAAACCAAGCTTTTGAACAAAACAAAAATCAAAAGAAGAGCAACGAAACCTTAACAATTTGACCCATCGTACTGACAAGTCCGGCTCCATATTTGGACGGAAAGTTGGCATCGTAAAACATATAGTGACTAAAACAGAAAATTAAAATAGAAAACAAATTTTTTATGGCTTACTTCTTTCGTAAGGCATCGTACATTTAGTAAAATCGCACCTTCCATTTAATTTTCTCGTTCAGTTTCTTGTTTGGCGTTGCCAATGCCCCGCCCAAATCATTTCGACGAAGTGCCGGGCACTGGTAATAGTACCGATACGGCTTTGGTAATAGTACCTGATATGCCTAGTTAATCCCTGATCTTTAGTCTCTGGTCCAAACAAAGACAAAGAGTAGTGAGCCTACTAGGCATATCGGCGGAACCTACCATTCCATATCAGCGGAACCTACCAACCAACTAACTCTGTTTGCCCCGAGTTTTCTCGGAGCGGTCAGTACTGCTCGCAGTGATAGGTTGTTTTTCACACACTCGCTATAATTTAAATTTTTGAGCGTATGTTGTTGCTGAAGAGCGCTAACCTATCACTCGGGCTCCCTGTAGAAGGACTAAAGGGGGCTCGTTAGCGATTCAAATCTCTTATGCTTCGTAGTATAGTAACCATGATATGTTACAACGAACAATTGCGATTATTTCTGGACTAAGCCTCTGCTTGCTTATCATTTTGCTCACCACCACGACACCTGCTACCGCAGGGCCGTTCGGCGTTCTTGTGATATTTATTTCAGCTTATCTTGCCTTTCTTGGCTTGATAAGCTTTTTTTTGTATGGTGGCTGGCGGATCGGCAGCCGGTTAGCACGTAATTTCGGCGTAAAAAAACCAATTGAGCCGTTGTCTTTTCAGCGGGCGTACTACTTTTCGACAATTATTGCTGCTGCGCCGGTGATGCTTCTTGGGCTCCAATCGGTCGGATCGGTTAGCTTTTACGAGCTTATCCTTGTTGTGCTGTTTATCGTGATCGGTTGCGTTTATGTCTCGAGGCGAATTTACTAAAATTAACGCGCTGAAATCGAGCAAATTTCAGAT
>Ga0164242_10002827_pt1 | contig 19995 bp, 18 predicted proteins | sample OricomgcompostMG_FD_108783 | JGI IMG/M metagenome (GOLD analysis project Ga0164242, IMG submission 108783) | Miracle-Growth compost microbial communities from Emeryville, California, USA - Original compost - Miracle growth compost (MG) ... | reverse complement strand
GGTTGACGGCGTTGCCGGGCGGGGTGGCGCAGGGGTATGACCCGGCGGGCCAGCTCACGGCGCGGACGGGCCCGGATGGGTCGGTGTCGCGGTACGCGTTCGACGCGGCGGGCGAGCGGGTCGGGGTGACGGCGGCGGGCGCGGGCGGGGTGTCGTCGTCGACGGCGTATGGGTTTGATCGTGATGGCGAGTTGACGTCGGTGTCGGGCGCGGGCGCGACGTACACGTTCGGGTATGACGGGGATGGTTTGCGGGTCGCGGTGACGTCGGGCGGATCGACCGCGTATGAGGCGTGGGATGGGCTGAGTTTCGGGCTGCCGGCGTTGTTGGCGGACGGGACGCGCGATTACGTGTATGGGCCAATGGGGGAGGCGGTCGCGCAGGTCGACCGGGCCAGCGGGACGGTCACGTATTTGCATGCGGACCGTCTTGGGTCGGTGCGGCTGCTCACGGACGGGGCGGGGGCGGTGGTGGGGTCGGCCAGTTTCAGCCCGTACGGGAGCAGCACGGGCTCGTCGGGGGTGGCGTCGCCGTTCGGGTTCGCCGGGCAGTACACCGACCCGACGGGCTTGGTGTATATGCGAGCCCGCTACTACGACCCGGCGAGCGGGCAGTTCCTCTCGGTCGACCCGATGGTCGACGCGACCCGCGAGCCGTACGGGTATGTGGGCGGCGACCCGGTCAACGCCACCGACCCCAGCGGGTTGTTGGGGGTGTGCTGGAGTTGCGGATGGGCCGCCGCGAAAGGGGTGGTGAAAGGCGGTCGGGATTTCGTCACCGGGACGGTGTCCGCGGTCGCTCATCCGAGCCGGTTTGTCGACGCGTGTGAGGCCGGGTCGGGTGAGTACGGTGGCGGATTCACCGGCGCTTTGGCGTGCGTCAACAACCTCAACCCGGTCACCAACATCAAGAACGGCTTCGTCAACAGCGTGAAATACGCCCGAAAAGGTTGCTCCGAGCAATCGTCCGAGGCGTTCATGAACTCCTGGCTGCAGTCTGAAGCCCTCCTCACCCCTGCCGGAAAGCTGATCATCTCAAAGCTTGGCTCCGTGGAAGTGGGCGACATCGCCATCTCCTTCGGGCACGGAGCACGGCACCTAGCCGGAACCGGGCTTGCCGCAGACGATGTCGAAGCAGTTATCGAGAGCAGCATTCGATCGAGCTTGGCTAATGCGGACTCATCCGGTTTATTCTGGGGCCGTGTCACGGTCGATGGCACGGTCATCGAATATCGTGCATATACGCTGCCGGACGGAACTATCAACGTCGGGACATACTATGTCCCCTAACGGCATCGAACGAGAACGGGACTACAGACTTCTCACGCAATCGGAGAGCAAACTGTTGGATACGCTGCTCGCGACTGATTTCCCGGGTAGGACATCGCTGGTTGATCAGGTTCGGCTTTCGCGAGTGCGGACGATCGACTCAAACGGCAGCTTGAAGTTCTCCGTTTGTGGGCCTTCTCCGGCCAACGTCGTAAGACGGATACCAGTGGAGGCTGAAACTGAGGACGCGGACGGGGTTATCGTCCACGTTCTCTTGCACGTTGCAGCCGGATACCTCAGCGAGCTTGAGATCTATCGCGAAGACTCTGCAGATATCCAACGGGCCATCGTCTCGAAGAGTCTGCGTACTCTGGTTCTGTGAAGTAGTCATCGTGCGACGACTCGGGTTCGCTACCATCTGACGTGCGTAGACGCCGTTCCTTTCAGGTACCCGTGTTCAGTGGCACGTACCCAAGCTGAAAAGGATGCAGCCGTAGTAAACAAGCCCATCGGCCGGGGTTCCTGTCAGGAGGCTACAGCGGCTCCGCAGGCATCGGTGAGATGCTCGGAACCAGTTACGAACGGGCTCGGTATGGCCAGTTCTTCGGTAGCTTTCATGTCCGACTCAGCGAACTCCCAGGGTTCTCGGCGATGTTGAGTGCAGGCGATCTCCGGCGTCACCTGAGGGATCGCGAACGAGCCACCAAGCGGAGGAGATCCGGTGAACCCCTACGACGACCAGCAGCCCGAGCGGGATCCGCGCGAGTCTGACCGGCCTGCCATGCCTGACGGGCCGGCGATCCCAGAGCACCAGACCTTCGAAGGCGCCCAAGCGGACGCCGCAATCCCGGGCACACCGGCCCCGGACGTAGCGCCCGCCCCGGACGTGGCGACGCCCGAGCCGGCTCCGTCGACGAACCTCGGGCCTGCCGACCCGATGCCGTGGTGGTCGCGGCCGGCGTCGCCGTCCGGCAGCGGTGACACGGGCGCGTATGCCGCTGCGACGTCTCCGCTGCCTTTCGCCGCGCCGTTCGCGGCGCCCGGCGAGCCCGGCCAGCCCGGCCAGTTCGGCCAACCCGCCTCCGATCCTGAGCTCCCCCTCGACCCGGCGGCGTTGGAAAAGAAGGCCGCACGTAAGCGTTTTCGTCGTACCGCCGCGTTTACCGCCGGGGTCGTCGTGATCTCGGCCGCCGCGGCGGGAACGGTCGTGCATATCGTCGACGATCACAGCGGCGGCACGGTCGCGGCGGCGTCGACGAGCACGGCGGGGGCCAACGCGCCGTCGGCCACGCAGTCACCCACGCAGTCGGCTACTGACCCAGACTCCTTGCCGTCGGCCGCGCAACTGTCATCGAGCGTGAAGTCGGCGTTGGCGAAGATCGAGCCGTCGGTCGTCATCATCAACGACACGGTCACTTCGACTCCGAACGGCCGCGGCGGCGGCTTCGGTGGATTCGGCGGCTTCGAAGACAGCGGCGCCGGCACCGGAATCATCATCAGCTCCGATGGCGAGGTCGTGACGAACGCGCATGTCGTCAACGGCGCCACCGACATCAAAGTCACGCTGCCGGACGACGGCGGCACGCACAGCGCCACCATCGTGGGCGTCGACACAGAGCAAGACCTCGCGGTCATCAAGATCGCAGGCGTGTCGGGCCTTAAGCCCGCGACGTTTGCCGATTCCGACACCGTGGCGGTCGGCGACAGCGTGATCGCGGTCGGAAACGCCTTGGGCTACGGCGGTTCTCCCACTGTCACCGAAGGAATTATCTCCGCGACCAACCGCAGTCTCGACGACAGCACATCTGACATGACCGGCCTGTTGCAGACTGACGCCGCCATCAACCCCGGAAACAGCGGGGGCCCGCTCGTCGACACCAACGGCAACGTCATCGGCATCAACGTCGCGGTCGCGACCGGATCGAGCACGGAGCCGGCGCAAAACATCGGCTTCACGATCCCGAGCAACACGGTCGTGAAGGCCCTGCCCGCGTTGAAGGCCGGCCAGAACTCCAGTGGCGCCAGCCAAAGCTCCACCTATCTCGGTGTCGAGATCACCGACGCCACGAACGGCGCGGGCATCGTGGCGGTCGAGCCGGGCAGCCCGGCGTCCGACGCGGGCTTGCGCGCCGGCGACGTCGTCATGAAGTTCAACGACACCGCCATCACCGACGGCTCTGATCTGCAGAAGGCGGTCCGGGCCGAAAAGCCCGGCGCCACAGTCACGTTGACGATCGACCGCAACGGCGCCACGTCGACCGTCACGGTCAAGCTCGGCACGATCCCCTCGCTCTCCTCGTAACAAACGGCATGGGCGGACGCCGCACCCGCGGCGTCCGCCCATGGCCATGAGCGTTCACGTCACAATGGGCGGCATGTTGTGGCCAGCGGGTCGTGCCGTCGCCGTCGCGTACACCCGGGTGCCGGACGCCTGCGGGACGGCGTTGCCGCGTCTCGTCGAGAGGCTGCCGGCCGCCGAGCAGGACCGCGCCGCCCGCTTTCGTCTCGACGACGACCGGGCCAGGTTCACGTTCGGGCGATTGCTGCTGCGCCAGCTGATCGGGGGTCGCGGGTCTCTCGACATCGAGGAATCCGGCCGCCCGATCGTCGTCGGCTCGAGATCGCCGCTGTTCGTCAGCTTGACGCACAGCGGCCGCTACGTGGCGGCGGCGCTCGCTCGGCGTCCGGTGGGAATTGACGTCGAGGCCTGCCGCGGCGGCTTTGCGAGCGACGGCCTCGTGGCGCGCGTGTGCTCGCCGGTGGAGCTGAGCCGGCTCGACGCCTTGGCCGGCGAGGCGCGCGATCGTGCGTTCATGACCATTTGGGTTCGCAAAGAGGCGTATGGCAAGGCGCTCGGGGTTGGGGTCGGGTTCGATCTGCGGTCGGTCACCGTCGGCCCGACCGGCGACCGAGCGCAGGGCGTGGGCGGCCGGTGGAGCATCGTCGACCTCGATCTTGATCCGGGGTACGCGTCGGCCTTGGTCGTGGCGGGAGGCCGGGCGTCGGTTCGGCTCGAGGCGGTCGACCCTGCGGCGCTGTGATTAGGGTGAGGCGCATCGAACGAAGGGGCTGTCGTGATATCCGAACGTCTTGCCGATCGCGCTGGTCGTCGCAGGTCACGCGGGGGGCGGTGGGGCCGACCACGGTCGCGCGCGGTCGTCGGCGTCCTCGCGGCCGCCTCGATCGGCGCGCCGCTCGTCTTCGGCGCCCTCTCCGTCGTGCCGTCCGCTCCCACGGCGGCCGCGGCCGCCGGCCTCGACGCTAGCCGCGTCTCCGGCGACAACCGGTACGCCACCGCCGCCGCGATAGCCGACGCCGGGTGGACGTCGCCGCTGCCGTCGGGCAGCACGTTGTTGCTCGCCACCGGCGCGAATTATCCGGACGCCGTCGCGGGCGCGGCCGCCGCCGGCCACCTCGGCGTGCCGCTGCTGCTGACCGCGAACAGCGAGCTGTCGCCCGACGCTGCTGCGGAGATCTCCCGGCTGCGGCCGGAGACGGTCGCGTTGCTCGGCGGCGCCGCGACGCTCAGCGCTGCCGTCTCGGATCAAGTCAGCGCGCTCGGGGTCAAGACCACGCGCTGGGCGGGCGCCAACCGCTACGACACGGCCGCGAAGGTGTCGCAGGCCACCTACCCCGACGGCGCGACGAACGTCTATCTGGCCACCGGCGCGGCGTTCCCCGACGCGCTGGCGGGGGCCGCGCTCGCGGCGGTGGTGGGCGGGCCGCTCCTGCTGACCGATCCGAAGACGTTGCCGCCCGAGACCGCGGCCGAGCTGGCGCGTCTTCACCCGTCGGCCGTCGTCGTGCTCGGCGGCACGTCCGCGGTGAGCGACGACGTCGCGGCCGCGGCCGTCGCCGCTGGCGGCGGCGCGCAGCTGTCGCGGCTGCAGGGGGCCGACCGCTACCAGACCGCCGACCAGGTCGCCAACGTGCTGGTGCAGGTGCATGGCGGCACGTCGGCGTCAGGCGGGGTGCTCGTCGCGACGGGGCTCGACTTCGCCGACGCGCTCGCGGGCGCGTCGTGGGGCGGGGCGACCGATCGCCCGCTGCTGCTGGTGCCCGGGCCCTATGTGTCGCCGCAGACGTGGCAGACGATGCAGACGCTGCACGCCCCTTCGGTCGTCGTCATCGGCGGCGAGCATGCCGTCTCCGAGGCTGTGCTCAGCGGCTTTCGCTCTGGCAGCCCCCCGACCTCGCCCGGCGCCGGGTCGTGATCAACAGCTGCGATTGATCGCGCACAATAGACGCACAGCCCTGACGTGAGGAGTGTCCGTGACCTACCTGGCCGACAACAGCCGTTACGACCAGATGACTTACCGGCGCTGCGGCCGCAGCGGCATTCGGCTGCCTGCGGTGTCACTGGGTCTTTGGCACAACTTCGGTGACGACAAGTCCTTCGAGACCCAACGGGCGATCCTGCGGCGGGCGTTCGACCTCGGCATCACGCATTTCGATCTCGCGAACAACTACGGCCCGCCCTACGGCGCTGCCGAGACCAACTTCGGCCGCCACCTGCGCGATGATTTCAAGCCCTACCGCGACCAGCTGATCATCTCGACCAAGGCCGGCTGGGATATGTGGCCTGGCCCGTATGGCGATCTCGGCTCACGCAAGTACCTGCTCGCCAGCCTCGACCAGAGCCTGGCCCGCATGGGCCTCGACTATGTCGACATCTTCTACCACCACCGCTTCGACCCCGACACGCCGATGGAAGAGACGCTCGGCGCGCTCGATTCGGCTGTGCGGCAAGGGAAAGCCCTCTACGTCGGCATTTCTTCCTACTCCGGCAAGCGCACCGACGAGGCGATCGGCATCCTGCGTGCGATGGGCACGCCGCTGCTCATCCACCAGCCTTCGTATTCGATGCTCAACCGCTGGATCGAAGAAGATCTGCTCGACGTGCTCGGTCGTGAAGGTGTCGGCTGCATCGCGTTCTCGCCACTGGCGCAAGGGATGTTGACCGACCGTTACCTCGACGGCGTGCCCGCTGACTCACGCGTGGCGCAGAACAAGTCGCTCGATCGCAGCCTGCTCAACGAGCAGAACATGACGCACGTGCGCGCCCTCAACGGGCTCGCCCAGCGGCGCGGGCAGACGCTTGCCCAGATGGCGCTGTCCTGGGCCCTTCGCGACCCGCGCGTGACGTCGGTGCTCGTCGGGGCAAGCAGCGTCGCCCAGCTGGAGCAGAATGTCGGCGCGTTGGGCGAGCTGAGCTTCTCCGCCGACGAGCTAGCCGAGATCGATCGTTACGCCGTCGAGGGCGGCATCAACTTGTGGGCCGGTCCGAGCGCCTCGTGAGGCCTGGGCGGCCGATGGCGTGGGCCCGCCGCGCCGGCTCGGAGCATGGGCCGCGGCGTACGCGTGTTTTGGGGGGCCTGACGCGGACACTCGCCTCGTGCTTGTTTCAGACCTGGCGGGGCGCGCCTGGGTCTTTCTCGAGTGCTTTGCTCTGAGTCCTCGCTGAGTCCCCCGTGAGGCTCAGCCGGAACTCAGCTGGGACGCGCCGGACTCAGCCGGAACTCAGCTGGGACGCCGTTGGGATGCCGCTGCGACTCAGCCAGGACTCAGCTGGGACGCCGCCGTAACAACTCAGCCGGGACTCAGTTTGAACGCCACCGTGCTCAGCCCGAACGCCGCCCAACGCCGCTGTGACTCAGCCAGGACTCAGAGCAAAGCACTCGAGAAAGACATCGGCCACGCTGAGCGGGTCGGGCGTGATCGGCGCGGGACGCTCGGCCAAACCACGTCATCCGGGCATACAGTGGCGCTCGTGGAGGGCATGACGGGCGCTGGCAGCGAGCCGCCGCAGACCCCGTCGCTGCAGACCCCGTCGCCGCGGACCCCCTCGCTCCTGTGGACACCGTCGCCACGGCAAGTCGCGGCCGCCGCGTTGACCGCCTTTCGCGTGGGGCTTGGGGAGCGCTTCGGCGTAGACCTGCCTGACTCCGTCGCGCTGCATGACTTCTCCGTCATGAATCCGGGCAGTTTCTGGTCTGCGTTGTGGGATTTCGCCGGCGTCGTCGGCGACAAGGGCGCGCGGTCGTTCGTCGACGCGGCCGTAGGCGCTCCGTTCGACGCCGGGCGCCGTACGCCCGACCTGCGCGCCGCCCGCTTCTTTCCCGACGCGTCGCTGAACGTCGTCGAGACATTGCTTCAGATCGACGACGCGTCGCCAGCCCTGCTGTTCGCGCGGGAGGACGGCGAGCGATCGGTCACCTCCTGGCGGGAGCTGCGCGCCGAGGTTTTCGCCGCCGCGCAAGGATTGCTCGATCTTGGCGTGGGCGAAGGCGACGTCGTTGCGGCGTGGCTGCCGAATATTCCGCAGGCGTACGTCACCGCGCTCGCGGCGGCGGCGATCGGCGCGATCTACACCTCTACGTCGCCCGACTTCGGCGTGAGCGGCGTGCTCGACCGCTTTGGTCAGGTCAAGCCGAAAGTCTTGGTGGCCGCAGACGGCTATGTCTACGGCGGCCGATCCCACGATTGCCTTTCCCGGCTGCGTGAGATCAAGGCCGGGTTGCCGAGCTTGCGGCGGGTTGTCGTCGTCCCCTATCTGTCCGATGTGCCCGACGTCGACGGGATCGGCGATACCTCGACATGGAGAGAGTTCGTCGCCAGCCATCCTGCCGTGCCGCCGGTGCGCCGTCTGCCGTTCGACGCGCCGCTCTACGTGCTTTATTCGTCGGGCACGACGGGTGTGCCGAAATGCATCGTGCACCGTGCGGGCGGCGTCTTGCTCACATTGCTGAAAGAGCATGTGCTGCACTGCGACATCAAGCCGGGCGATCGCGTTTTCTACTACACCACCACCGGCTGGATGATGTGGAATTGGCTCCTCGGCGCGCTCGCCGCACGCGCCACGCTGGTGGTGTACGACGGCTCGCCCGTGCACCCCGGGCCGACGTCGATGTTCGACCTGGTCGACGAATTCGGCATCACCCTGTTCGGCACGTCGGCGAAATTCATCGAGACCTTGCGGCGCGGAGGCCTGGCGCCGAAGAGCACCCACCATCTCGGCTCGCTGCGCACGATCACCTCTACCGGTTCGCCCTTGAGCGCCGAGAACTTCGACTACGTTTACGCGCGGGTGAAATCAGACGTTCACCTGGCGTCGATCTCGGGTGGCACTGACATCTGCGGCTGCTTCGTGATCGGCGATCCCACAAGGCCGGTGTTTCGCGGTGAGATCCAAGGTCCCGCGCTGGGCATGGCGGTCGAGGTCTTCGACGAGGCTGGCACGCCGGCGCCGGTCGGAGTCACCGGCGAGTTGGTGTGCACGCGGCCTTTCCCGTCGATGCCGCTGCGTTTTTGGGCGGACGCTGACGGCGCGCGCTACGACGCGGCGTATTTCGCCGACTATCCCGGGGTATGGCGACACGGCGACTGGTTGGCGCGCACCGAGCACGGCGGGTTCGTGATCACCGGCCGCTCTGACACGACGCTCAATCCCGGCGGCGTGCGGATCGGCACGGCCGAGATCTACCGGGCTCTCGAACGGTTGCCGGAAATAGCTGACAGCGTCGCGATCGGTCAGGACGCCGACGGCGACGTCCGCGTCGTGCTGTTCGTCAAGCTTGCGCCGGGCCGTGAGCTCGACGACGAGATGCGGGCGCGGATCAAGGCCGCAATCCGCACGAACGGCTCCCCCCGGCACGTGCCGGCACGGATCCTCGCCGTGGCCGACGTGCCTCGCACGCGCAGCGGCAAGTTGGCCGAACGTGCCGTGCGTGATGTCGTGCACGGGCAGCCCGTGCGCAACACCGAGGCGCTGGCCAATCCCGAGAGCCTCGATCATTTCCGCGATCGCGCAGAGCTGTCCTGAACCGCAGAGCTGTCCTAAACCGCAGAGCTGTCTGAATCGCGGGCCGGGGTCGGGCGAAGGTCACCCGCGCTGTCAGGTGATCTCCAGGGCGCAGCGGGTAAACCCGAAACGAAGAAGTGCCTGAGAAGCCGCGCACGAGTCAACCAAAGGAACACCTGCGCGCGTCAAGCGTTGTAACAACCAGAGGAAAACAGTAAGCATGTCGACGAAGGAGTTCGCCATCACCACGCGTAAGCGGACCACTCCCGCCCTCGCCAGCAGCGAGGGCGCTGAGGCGAGGGTTCGTTCCACCATAAGCGCCGAAACGGCCGCGGGCGACCCCGCGCGGGCTGCGGCTGACGAGGGCCGCGACACCGCCGAAACGGACGCCGCGCTCGTCGAAACGGACGCCGCGCTCGTCGAAACGGACGCCGCGCTCGCGACGGACCAGGCCGACGCCGCCGACGAGGGCCCAGACCTCGACAACGACGAGCCGGGCGTCTCGTCAGACCCGGTGCGCAACTACCTCAACGAGATCGGCCGCACCCCGCTGCTCAACGCGGCGCAGGAGGTCGATCTCTCCAAGCGCATCGAGGCCGGCGTGTACGCCGAGGTCAAGCTCGGTGAGAAAAAGATGTCGCCGAAGCTACGTCGTGAGCTCGAGGCGATCCGCGACGACGGCTATCGGGCCAAGGCGCACATGCTCGAAGCGAACTTACGCCTGGTCGTCTCGGTCGCCAAGCGCTACTCGAACCGAGGCATGTCTTTCCTCGACGTCGTGCAAGAGGGCAACCTGGGCTTGATCCGGGCTGTCGAGAAGTTCGACTACATGAAGGGCTACAAGTTCTCCACCTACGCGATGTGGTGGATCAGGCAGGCGATCACCCGGGCGCTGGCCGACCAGGCCCGCACGATCCGCCTTCCCGTGCACGTGGTCGAGCAGCTGAACAAGCTCGGCCGGTTGCAGCGCGATCTCCACCAGCGGCTCGGTCGCGAGCCGACGTCCGAAGAGCTGGCGGTCGAGCTCGACCGCACGCCCGAGCAGATCGAAGAGATGCTGCGCAACGCCCGACAGCCGGTCAGCCTCGACAATCCGGTCGGCGACGACGAAGACACCCGGCTCGGCGACCTGATCGAAGACTCCGAGGCGCCCGGCGCGGCCGACGCGCTGGAGTACCAGGCGATGATCGACACCGTGCACCGGGCGCTGGCCTCGCTCGACCCTCGCGAGTCTCGCGTGCTGGCGCTTCGTTTCGGGCTGGCGGGCGGCCGCCCGCACACGCTCGACGAGATCGGCCGCGACGTCGGGCTCACCCGTGAGCGGATCCGGCAGATCGAGAAGGAGGCGCTCGCCAAGCTCCGGGAGGCCGATCGCCCCGACTCGCTCCTCGACTGGGCCAGCTGAGGCGGGCCCCGCGTTCGTGGCCCGGTGGCGCTGGCCGAGGGGGCTTCTGGTATTCAAGGGAGCATGACCGAACCGCGACACGACGCCGCTCTCGAGCCAGCCGGCCAGCCCCAGCAGATCCGGCCCGCCGCCCGGCCTCGGCCGCTCGAGCCGCCGCCCCCTGGCGGGCGCGGTGAGGTCGAGGCGCTGCACGTCGAGGGCGCCGTGCCCGCCGTCCCCGGCACGCCGCCGGTGAGCACGGCGGTTCCGGTGCCGGCGGTGGCGTTCGGGCACGCGCTGCCCGGCGTGCAGTTGGCACAGCGTCCCCGCCGCAGGGGCGACAGCTTCGGCTGGCCCGCCAACGCGGCGCCCGGCAAGCCTGAGGGCGAGGTCGACACCCGGCCGTGAGCGAGATCGTCACGAGCGTCGTCCGCTACCGTGTCGCTGCGCCCCGCAGCGTGGCCGCGGCCCGCGCTTTCACCAAGCCCAGGAGTTGCGCATGAGCAAGGCACCTGACGACATCTCGATCGCCGAGCACTTCGACGGCCACACCCGCGGCCGTCCGATCTCGTGGGTGGTCGTCGCGCTGGTGTGCGGCGGCTTCATCGTCGGCGGGGTCGGGCTGATGCTGCCGGCGCCGTGGCTGGTCTACGTCGGCCTCGGGATCGCCGCCATCGGCGCGATCGTGGGCGGGCTCACGCACGCGATGTCCGGGGCGGCGGCGCGGGTCGAGACGCCGGCCCGCCGAGCGAACGCCGCCGAGGGGCCGCAGGAGGCGACATCTGAAGAGCAGCCCGCGCGCGGCTGACGCCACCGCGGTGCGCCTGCTCCTGGCGACGAGCCTCGGCCGGTTGGCCGGGGCTCTTTCGCGCGCGTTTCGCCGCGGCGACGGGTTCGTGATCGGCGGGCGGGTGGTGCTCGCCGTTTGTCCCGACGCATTCGGGCGTTTGGTGGCCGGGCGCCGCGTGGCGTTCGTGTCGGCCACTAATGGCAAGACCACGACCACCCGGTTGCTGGCGGCCGCGCTGGGGCGCGCGGGAGCGGTCATCACCAACACCTCCGGAGCGAACATGCCGGCGGGGTTGGTCGCCGCGCTCGCGGCAGCGCGTGGGGCTCCGGCGTCCGCGCCGGTCGTGCTCGAGGCCGACGAGACCTACCTGCCGCGGCTGCTGCCGGCGACACGCCAATCGCTTCTGGTGTTGGGAAACCTGAGCCGTGATCAGCTCGACCGGGTCGGTGAGGTGGCGATGGTCGCGCGCCGATGGCGCACGGCGTTCGCGGCCGCGCCGGAGGTTTCGGCGGTCGCCAACGCCGACGATCCGCATGTGGCGTGGGCGGCGAGCGTGATCGACGACGTCACGTGGGTGTCGGCCGGCAACAGCTGGACGGCCGACTCGGTGCTCTGCCCGTCCTGCGGGCAGGTCTTGCGCCGGGCCGGCGGCGACTGGAGCTGCGCGTGCGGGTTTCGGCGTCCGCCGGTCACGTGGCGGCTCGACGACGGCGCGCTGGTCGGGTCGGACGGCGCGCGCCACGAGCTCGACATCGCGTTGCCGGGCGTCGCGAACCAGGCCAACGCGGCGATGGCGGCCGTGGCCGCCGAGACGCTCGGAGTGCCTGTGGCACAAGCGATTCCGGCGATGCGGTCGGTGAATTCCGTCGGTGGCCGCTACCAGGTCGTCGACCTTGGCGGGCGGCGGGCGCGGCTTCTGCTCGGCAAGAATCCGGCAGGCTGGGCCGAGATGTTCGCGATGCTGGCGCCGGCTCCCGCGCCGGTGGTGATCGCGATCAACGCGCGTGCCGCCGATGGCAAAGATCCCTCGTGGCTATGGGATGTGCCGTTCGAGAAGCTTGCCGACCGCGTGGTCGTGGCGACCGGCGAGCGGCGACACGATCTCGCCGTGCGGCTGCTGTACGCCGGGGTCGCGCACGTGAGCGTCGACGATCCGTGGGCCTGCCCGCCGACCGAGCTCGGCGAGCACGCCGTGGTCGACGCGGTCGGCACTTACACCGCGTTTCGTGACATGCTGCGCCGTGGCGGGGGCGCCGACAATGACTGATGCCACCAGGCTTTCCGCTCTCCGGATCGTCTCGATCTACCCGACCCTGCTCGGCACCTACGGTGACGGCGGCAACCTGCGCGTGCTCACGATGCGCGCACGCGCCCGGGGCTTCGACGTCGAACCGATCGAGCTGGACGCCGGCGCGCCCGTGCCGTCGGGCGCCGATCTCTACCTGCTCGGCGGGGGAGAAGACGACGCCCAGGTGGCCGCGGCCCGCGCGCTGCGCGCCGACGGCGGGCTGACGAGAGGGGTCGCGGCGGGGGCGGTGGTCTTCGGAGTCTGCGCCGGGTACCAGCTGCTCGGCAGCGAATTCCCCGGGTCGGACGGCGCTCTTGAGCCGGGGCTCGGGCTCCTCGACGTGACCACCGCCCGGCTGCCGAAGCGGGCGGTCGGCGAACTCCTCGCGTTGCCGATCTCCGGGGCCGGGGCGCTGCTCACCGACCCGCTGACCGGTTACGAGAACCATGCCGGCGGCACCCGGCTCGGCCCAGCGGCGAAGCCGCTGGGCCTCGTCGAGGCCGGCGTCGGCAACGGAACCGGCGCCGGCGGTCCGGCGTCCGAGGGGGCGGTTCAGGGGCGGATCGTGGGCAGTTACCTGCATGGTCCCGGGCTGGCGCGCAACCCGGAGCTCGCCGATCTGCTGCTGTCGTGGGTGGTCGGCGAAGCGCTCGCGCCGTGGGCGCAGGCCGACATCGAGGCGTTGCGGGCAGAGCGGCTCGCCGCCGTCCGGGGGCGCCGAACGGGCCCCGAACCCGCCCCTTAGCATCGTCGGATGCGGTTAGACCCCGACGTCGATGTGTCTGTCCACGAGGCCCTGGAGGCGGTTCAGGCGGGCGCGGTGCTGCTCGACGTCCGCGAAGATGTCGAATGGGCGCACGGCCACGCGCCGCAGGCGGTGCACATCCCGATGTCGGAGCTGGCCCAGCGGGCGGGCGAGATCCCGACCGACGTGACCGTCGTCTGCGTGTGCCACATCGGCGGCCGGTCGGCCATGGCGGCCGACGCGCTGAATCGTGGTGGCGGGAAAGCCGTGAACGTGGCGGGCGGCATGCAGGCGTGGGCCGTCGCCGGGCTGCCCGTCGTCGACGACGCCGGCCGGCCCGGATTCATCGCCTGACCTCGCCCCTCTCGCGGTCGCTCGCGCTCGCGGGCCACGCCCAGGCATGATGGGCCTATGGTCTCGACGGGATCTTCGCTTGCCGGCCGCCTGCTGGTGGCTTCGCCGACCCTTGACGATCCCAACTTCACCCGCGCCGTCATCTTGTTGCTCGACCACGACGCCGACGGCGCGCTCGGCGTCATCTTGAACCGTCCCAGCGAGATCTCGGCCGGTGACGCGTTGCCGCGCTGGGCCGACGTCGCGAGCGAGCCCGCGGTGGTGCACGTCGGAGGTCCGGTGACGCCGCAGGTCGTGGTCTGCCTGGGCCGGGTGAAGGTCGGAGCGGAACCCCAAGGCTGGACGCCGCTCGCCGGCACGATCGGGGCGGTCGATCTCGAGCGCGAGCCCGACGACCTCGTCGGCGTGCTCGACGGGCTGCGGCTGTTCGCCGGCTACGCGGGATGGGGCGCGGGCCAGCTCGAGACCGAGCTTCGCCTCGGGGGCTGGCTTGTCATGGCGGCCGAGCCCGACGACGCGTTCACCGCGGCGCCCGACACGCTGTGGTCGCGGGTGTTGCGGCGCCAGGGCGGCGAGCTGGCGATGCTGCACACCATGCCGATCGATCCCACCCAGAACTGACCGGGCCGTAGAATCGACGGCGTGAGCGAGATACAGACGTTGCCCGGCCTGGGCGAGACGATGACGCTGCCCGAGACCGAGACCCCGACCCCGCGGTTGTCGAACGACGGCGGAGACCACGAGCGCTTCGCGCATTACGCGCCCAAAGACAAGATCGTCGAGGCTTCGGTGATGGGCACGCCGATCACCGCGCTGTGCGGCAAGGTCTGGGTGCCGTCGCGAGACCCGTCGCGGTTCCCGGTATGCCCGGAGTGCAAAGACATCTACGACAACGTCTTGTCGGGCGAGCCGCCGTCGGCCGAGTGACCGGCGTTATCTCGACATCGAGATAACGGCTCAACTTACCTGTGGGGTATGAGAATTCGGGAGGATCTCGACCCAGGTGCGCCCAGGCTCCAACGTGATGGTGTCGCCGCTCGACGTCAACAGCTTCATCGTTGATGTGGCGTTCGCGCGCGTCCAGATGCCCTTCACCATCACGCCGTCGCGGAACACCCACGCGGCGCCGGTGCCTACCATGACCGGCACCGGCACAGGGGCTCCGTGCGAGTCGACCGCCGCGGTGTTGTGCACCGACACCGACATGACGACGACGTTGGACGCCGACACCTGGCTGCCGTCCATGAGCTTGTCGGCGTTGCCGTCTTGGGTGCGCAGGTACTGCTTGCCGTCCCAATGCCAGGTCGAGGTCGCGGCGTTGTATTTCGCCGTGATCGAGGTCGCTGTCGGCGCGCCCGCCGGCGTCGTGGCGCTGTAACTGAACAGCGGCGCCGGTGGCGTCGTCACCGGCTTGCGCGCCTCACCGCCTGCGTACAGCGTCGACGACGAGCCGAAAACCTGGTGTGGCACAGCATGATCGGTGCGGGTGGTGAACAGCGAGGGGGTGACGTCCCACCACATCGGGGTGATGGCGGGGTTGCCGGTGATCGGCGCGAGGTCGGTCGCCGAGCCGCCGGAGAAGGCGAAGTAAGTGTGGCCGAACAGGTTCAGCAGGTCGGCGTCGACCGGGCGGGCGGAGCGAACCGGGCCCACCAGCGGCGCGTCGTGCGATTGGAAGACGGCGAGGAGTCGGGTGAGGCCGCCTTCGACCGGTATCACGAACACGACGTCGGCCTGGTTGAGCCCGGCCTGCGGCCACGCGCCTTTGACGTTGTCGACCTTCACTCCGAGCGCCGGCCGGGTCGCCGCAGCCGGGGTGGTGCGCGGCAGGCCGGTCAACGGGTCGAGCCCCGAGTCGACCGAGCCGGACGCCGTCGCGCTGGCCGGCGCCGAACTCGACGCGGCGGCGCTCGACGATGACGGCGGAAACGACGAGCCTTGCCCAGACGGCGACGGCTCGGCCCCCGAACTGGACGTCGAGCAGGCTGCGGTGAGCAATGCCCCGGAAAGCGCCAAGCCCCACACGGCTCGCGCGCGAGCCCCGAACAACATGCCGGACCGCACCGATGCGCCAGACCGATTCGTGCCGGGGAATTGTTTCGCTGGATGCTGACTCGCGTGGCGCACTGACGATCCTGCTTCCTGTCTGTTCTGTCCGTTCCCGAACCCGAATCGGCCTGACCCTACCGGCCGGTCGGCGAAATTGCCGCGCATCGCGTAGAAATTGCCCGCGCGCCGCGGCGTTCCGTTGCGGGCTCAAGCCGTGCGGCGTTCTATTCTCGGCGTCATGGATGTTCGGACGGTCTTGCCGTGCGATGCATCCAGCGTCGGCGCCGCGCGCCGGCTCGTGCGCGGTGAGCTGGCCAGATTCGGCGACCAGGAATTCACCGACGCCGCAGCATTGTTGATCAGCGAGCTTGTCACCAACGCGATCGTGCACGGACGCACCGACGTCGCGTTGCACGCGGCGGTCGGGCAGGGCGTTTTTCGCGCCGAGGTGAGCGACGGCAATCCCACGATGCCGATCAGACGGCGTCCGACCGGCCTTTCGGGCACCGGGCGTGGTTTGCAGCTGATCGACCAGATCGCCACCCGGTGGGGTGTGACGAAATCGGGCTCGGGCAAGACCATCTGGGTCGAGCTTTCGTGCGTCGCGAACTAGCCGTGGCGCGACGCTAGTCGGGGCTCTTGCCGACCAGCACGTGGCTCGGCGGTGGCGGCTCTTCCGTGAGCAGGCTCGAAGCGCGAAAGTGCGGCCACGCGGCGTGCACCATGGCCACCAGCGGCACCGCGACGATCGCCCCCACGATGCCCTGCAAGACGCCGCCCACGGTCAACGCCAGCGCGATCGCGAGGGGGTGGATGCGCACGTAGCGGCCCATCACGAAGGGCTGCAGCAGGTGCCCCTCAACCTGATGCTCGATGACCAGGATCGCCAGCAGCACGAGGCCCGCGGTGAGGCCGTGAGTGCCGAGAGTGACGAAGACGGAAAGGCCGCCGCCGATCAGCACGCCGATGAGCGGGATGAAGCTGGTGATGAAGACCAGCAGCGCCAAGGGGGCGATGAGCGGCACACCCAAGACGAGCAGCGAAATTGCTATCACCACGGCATGAAACGTGGCGATCACGACGCTGCCCCTGATGTAGCCCGCCAGCGTGTGCCAGGCTGCGCTGGCCGCGCGGTCGACGCGCTCCGACGTGGGCGGCCGAAGTGGTGACGCGACGAAACGCCAGATGCGCTCGCCGTCGTACAGCAAGAAGAACGTGATGAACGCGGAAAGCACCATGCCGGCGAGGAATTCGCCGACCATGCTCGCGCCGCTGATGATGTCGTTGACGACGACGCCGCGGTGCTGGTTGACCGCGTCGACAAGCTTTTGCTGCAGATCCTTCAGGTCGGTGCTCTTAAGATGCAGCGGGCCGGTCGACAGCCAGTCGCGAAGCTTCTCGGTGGTCGACGAGAGGTCGTGCACGAGCACGTGCCAGTCGGCGATCGACCGATAGACGACGAGCGTTCCGATGCCCACCACGATCACGACCGACAACAAGAACGTGGTCCAGGTCGCGAGGAGCCGTGAAAAACCGCGGCGCTGCAGCTTGTGCGACATCGGCCGCAGCAACGCCGTGAACACCATCGCGCCGAGAAACGGCAACACGACGAGCTCGATCTTCAAGATGAAGTGCACGACGAAATAGCCGACGACGCCGATCGCGAGCAGCCGCCACGACCATGCGCCGCCGACGTAGAGCCATCGTGGGATCAGCGCGTGCGCCAAGTCGGCGCTTTGCGCCAACCGTTCAGCCGGAGGCTGTGGAGCCGGCGGCCGTGAACGTTCCGTCGGCCCGCCTGCCATCGAGGCCGGCTCCCTTCCTACCGCGCCGCCGTTTCGGCGGCTACGACCTGCGCCGCCCGGACGGCGACGACGGCACCCGCGTCAGTTTCCCGTCATCGCGCGCAGCGACTGCTTGAGCGAGCTCATCGTGGCGAGCACCGCGCTGGGCTCGTAGCCGCAGTGTGCCATGCAGTTCTCGCATCGAGGGTCTTTGCCACGCCCGTACTTGTCCCAGTCGGTGGTCTCGAGCATCTCCTTGTACGTCTTCGCGTAGCCGTCGGACATCAGGTAGCACGGCCGTTGCCAGCCGAACAGCGTGTACAGCGGGATGCCCCACGGCGTGCACTGGTAGTCGACCTTGCCCTCGAGGAAGTCGAGGAAGAGCGGCGAGTGGTTGAGCCGCCACTTCTTGCGACGGCCGTCGGCGAACGCCTTGCGGAACAGCTCGCGCGTCTCGTCGACGCCGAGCCAGTGCTCCTGGTCGGGCGCCTTCTCGTAGGCGTACGCCGGCGAGATCATCATCTGGTCGACCTTGAGGTCGTCGTTCAAGAAGTCGAGGACGTCGATCACGGTCTGTGGCGTGTCGGTGTTGAAGAACGTCGTGTTGGTGGTGACCCGGAAGCCGCGCCGCTTCGCCTCGCGGATGTTCTCCACCGCCTGCTTGAACACGCCCTCTTTCGCGACCGACTGGTCGTGCCGCTCCTCGAGGCCGTCGATGTGCACGGCCCAGGCGAAGTAGGGCGAGGGCTTGAAAAGGTCGATCTTGCGGGGCATCAGCAGCGCGTTCGTGCACAGGTAGACGAACTTCTTCCGCTTGATCAGCTCGGCCGCGATGACCTCGATCTGCGGGTGCATCAGCGGCTCGCCGCCCGCGATCGACACCATCGGCGCGCCGCACTCTTCGATCGCGGCGACCGCCTGCTCGACCGGCATGCGCTGCCTGAGGATGTCGTGCGGATGCTGGATCTTGCCGCACCCCTCGCATGCCAGGTTGCAGGCGACCAGCGGCTCCAACTCGACGATGAGCGGAAACTTCTCGACCTTCTTGAGCTTCTGCTTGGCCAGGTAGGCGCCGATGCGTATGCCTTGCCGAAGGGGAACCGCCATGGCGTCAGCCTTCCTCAGTTGTTCGAGCGTGTGCCGCTGTTCGAGCGTGTGCCGCCATTGCGACGGTACCCGACGTGATCGAGACGTCCGCCGCGGGCTGCGTGTCGGTCACAGGCTGCGTGTCGGCCGCAAGGGCGGCCGCGACCGCGCGCAGGGCGCGGCGCGCGCGGCGTCCGCCGAAGATCGAGGCCAGCACCAGCCCACGCCGGGGCGTGTCGACGACCACCCGCGCCACGACGAGTCGACGCCGGTCACACGCCGCGACCACCCGCGCCGACTCCATGTCGACGGCGACGGCGGAGCGTGCCAGCCCGGCTCGCTGCCCGCCGCGCACGATGACGTCGCTGCACCACAACGGCCCGCCTGACGCCGTGAGCCCGGCACGACGCAGCGTGCTCAGCGCTTTCGACGCCGCGGGCAACGCGGTCTGCCCGTTCTTGTCGCTGATGTCGGTGGCCACCACGATGTCGCCGGGGCGCTGCCGGGGGTCGAGCCCGCCGCCGAACCCGAGCAGCACGACCGGGCCGTCATGCCGCTCCACTCGGTCGAGGTGCGGCGCGCGCATGCCGACGACGGCGATGTCGGCGTCCGGCCAGCCCTTGCGGATCGCGCGGGCCTCGATGCGCAGAGCCGCGCAGACCAACGGCCTGCCCTCGGCTTTCGACGCGGACGCCGTCATGTCGCGCCGTCGGGCTGCTCGTTGGTGAGGTCGATGACCCGGCTCGCGGCGACGTATCGCCCGAGCGCGGTGATCGGGAAGATCAGCCGGTACAGGTGGTAGTTGATCGAGAAGTCGCCGGGGAAGCCGGTGCCGGTGTACTGCGGCTCGTCCCACGTGCCGTCGCGGCGCTGGGTCTCGACCAGCCACGAGACGCCGCGACGCACCGCGGCGGAGTCGGGGCCGGCCTCGTCGGCGGCGAGCAGGGCGAGCAGCGCCCATGCGGTCTGCGAGGCGGTCGACACGCCACGGCCGGCCCACGCTTGCGGCTCCTTGTACGACCGCAGGTCTTCGCCCCAGCCGCCGTCGTCGTTTTGGTGCCGCTCGAGCCATCGCACCGCCCGCCGGATCGCGGGGGAGGCCGGCGAGATGCCGGCCTCGACCAGCGCCGGCACGACCGCGCCGGTGCCGTAGACGTGGTTCGCGCCCCAGCGGCCGAACCACGAGCCGTCGGCCTCCTGGTGGCGCAGCAGCCAGGCGATTCCGGCCTGGGCCGCCGGGTGGCCGGCCATGCCGAGCGCGGCCAGCATCTCAACGATGTGCGCGGTGACGTCGGCGGTCGGCGGGTCGATGACGGCGCCGAAGTCGCAGAACGGCAGCTTGCGCACGAGGTCGCGAGTGTTGTCGGCGTCGAACGCGCCCCAGCCGCCGTCCTTGCACTGCATGCCGATAGTCCAGGCGACGCCGCGTCGCACCGAGGCGTCGAG
>Ga0164242_10002826_pt1 | contig 19995 bp, 19 predicted proteins | sample OricomgcompostMG_FD_108783 | JGI IMG/M metagenome (GOLD analysis project Ga0164242, IMG submission 108783) | Miracle-Growth compost microbial communities from Emeryville, California, USA - Original compost - Miracle growth compost (MG) ... | reverse complement strand
TTCCATTTTATTTTTCTTTTTTGGCTATTACTGTATATCCTGTTCCATTAATTGCCTTTTCAATTTTGGAAATGTCCGTTTTTGAATGGTCAAATTCTACGATTGCGTTTCCGTTCTTGTATGAGACCGACGATTTGATTATTCCCGAAAGCTTATTCACTTCGTGATTTATAGGATTCGCGCAGTCCGGACAAGTCATTCCGTTTACTTTAAACTCAATGGTCTGAATATTTGATTTATCAACCACAATTACTTGTTGCTCTATCTTTGGATAGAAAATATGGGCATATAAAGGAAAGAAAAGCATCAGGCCAGCGAAAACCGTCACTATTCCCAAGAAGGTTTTACTTTGAATAAACTTTGGTTTTTCTTCCGTTTCGCAATCACAGTCAATTTCTTTTTTCGGTTTAAGTTTCTGATACCAGGCAAAACCAAATACCAAAACGGTTAAGCCAATAAAATAAGGTCTGAAAGGTTCAAGCCACGAAAAAGCTGAAGCAAGTCCGCTTGCACCACCTAAGAAAGCTAAAATTGGAGTAATACAACAAAGAGAAGCTGCTATGGCAGAAATAATTCCGGCAATCCAGCTTTTATTATTTTTTGTGGCTATCATACTCGTTGTGTTGCTATATTTTGTTGATTGATAATTTTGAAAAACGGTATTAATATTTTTAAATGCTCATTGCGTAACGAATAAAAAATGATTTGTCCTTCTTTTCTTGCCTCAATAACATTTCCGTCTTTGAGTTTTCGTAAATGCTGTGAAACAGCAGGTATAGTCATTCCCAAAATATCACTAATATCACAAGGGCACAGTTCCTTTTCTTCCTCAAGTAAAAAGAGAATTCTCAGCCGTACTTCGTTACCTGCCAATGAAAGAATTTGCCCTAACTGCAAAAATGATTTTGAATTGGATTCTAATTTTTCGCGACAGCGTTTAATTTGTCCGATGTCTGCCTTCAATCTTATACAAGATTCACTCACTGCCATATATTTTTGTCGTGTCAAAAGTAATGAAAATTATTTATTTAAGCAAATGCTTAAATATAAATACCCTAAGGGAAAGACTTATACTTTCATCATTTCTTTACAGAAAAGCTACAAAAAAGAAAGTTTTGCTTTGTATGAAAGGGCGTTACATGATCTTCAGTTATGCACTTTATCTTTTGAAATCCTTTAGCCAGCTTCTGTTCGAGTTGTTGTTCTGAATATTGTCGAATTTCAAGACCACTGTACTTTTGTGGCCCAAAATCCGAAAAAGTGCCGATAACCATAAATTTACGCACAGCCTTTTCAACTATATTCAGATATTTGTCAATCTGTTCATCCGCAGTCAGGAAATGAAATGCCGCGCGGTCATGCCAGATATCATATTGTTGCCGGATTTCAAATTCGGTAATGTCCGTTACGATCCATTTGATCCAGCTGGCTTTCTCACCAAGCCGTGCTTTTGCTCTTTCCAGAGCTTTTGCTGAGATGTCGAGTACAGTAATATCCTGATATCCTTTCGCCAATAGAAAATCAACAAGCTGGCTGTCCCCGCCACCAACATCTATTATACTGGCAGTCTTTGGCAGATTAAAGCGCTCTATAAGATCCAGTGATGTTTTCGGCACATCCTGTGTCCAGCTGACTTCATCCGGACTTTTGTGATTATAGATATTTTCCCAATGACGTTTTCTGTTTTCCATGTTAAAGACATTAATCATTATTCATCGGTCAGATTAAGGATTGACTTTTCAAGAGCTTCCCCGTGGAGGTTTATGGCCAGGATAATTCCCTTTTCGTCAATCAAAACATTAAAAGGTAATTTCTCAACGTCAAAGATGCGCGCAGCCTGGGAATTCCAGAATTTAAGGTCGCTTACCTGGATCCAGCTGATGTTCATTTTTTGTATGGCCTTTATCCAGTTTGATTTTTTATTGTCAAGCGAAACTCCATAGATTTCAAATCCGCTTGCTTTTTTAAAATGAGCATGTTTGTATTTTTTATACAGACGTAGCAATTCCGGTTGTTCTTTGACACATGGGGCGCACCACGAGGCCCAAAAATCTACCAATACAAGACGCCCTTTCAGGGAATAAAGAGATACCGTGTCACCCTTCGGACCTGGGAGGCTCAAATCCGGCGCTTTGCTGCCAACAACTAACCCTGTAGCAGTTTGATTGGATTGTGCAAATGAAGTTGCGCTCACCAGAGAAAGAAGAATAGTCAGCCACAATAATTTAGTTTTAAGCATCAGTTGTCATTAATTGGGAATCCTTTATCAATCCAGTCCACTTTGAGATTATGCGGCAGGTTGAGCAATTTTGGATCCCTGAACTTCATCTCTTTCAATAAAGCAAAGGCAGGGCGGATATTTGGGCACTTGTCAAATGGGCAGCAACCACAATAGATTACAATCTCACGATCCTTTGGCTGTTTGGAAAGCAGTTGCCTGAGTTTGACAATATTATCATGCTCTTGTGCGGGACCGATCTCTACAGAGCCTTTAATTAAAGCAGAAGGGCCGACACAGATAATAAGCGGCGCGACTGCGTTCGAAATACCTATATCCTTAGCAAGCACTTCCGGTTCAAGAAGTTGATCTGCGCTCCAGGGTTGCGCTCTATCCTGCGCCGAAGCCGGTAGGGACAATGCTGTTGTCACGAGAAAAGCTAACGAGTAAAGAGAAATACTTATTTTCATTTTTAAGCTTTAAATTATGATGTGATTATTAAGCAGCCACTTCAACCGGCAGCCCTTTTATTTTCCAATCGGGAAAGCCTTCTTCTAAACGGAAGGCTCTAAAGTGATGTTTCCTGAGCAGCTGAACTGCTTCATCTGCAAAAACACAAAACGGGCCACGACAATAGGCAATATACTGCATTGATCTATCCATGCTCTTTAGCCGATCCAATAGCTGTTCAACCGGAATATTTACTGCATTTGGAATATGCCCGGCCTTGAATTCATTTTCTTCCCTGACGTCAAGCAGGATGACTTCACCGGACTTCATCCTTTTAATAAGTTCTGAAATGGTGACTGATTCCAGACTATTCTTTTTCTTCCGAAAGTCTTTTATTAGCTGGTTGATTTCCGAAAAATTATCCATAGCCAAAGCTTTTAAAATGGTCATTGATTTACCCACCTCGTTACTGGCAAGCCCGTAATAGATGTAGTTGCCTACTTTCCTGATGCTGACCAGTCCGGCTTTCTTTAATTGTTGCAAGTGTTGCGATGCATTTGCAACTGATAAGTTTGATTCAGTTGCTATCTCTTCAACCGATCGTTCCGCCTGGCCAAGCAGATCAAGGATTTCAAGGCGATGGGGATTTGCCATGGCTTTGACCAGTTGCGACCACAGAATGTAAGCCCGATCTTTAAATACGCTCTTTTCCAAACCCATAATTTTCGTAAAAATAGGCATTTTCAACAACTATTCAATAAAAACATTGAATAGATTCGCGAATGCAGACAATTGACAAGAAAATCATTTATTGCCGTTAGCTTCCTGTAATAGGCTAAGCCCCTTATTCCAACGATAAAGCCCTGAACCAACAGCAGCAGCCGTAATCAACTCAAAAGTCGCTTTTTCGCTTCCCGCTTTCTGAACTACTTTTCCGATCTGCTCATCTGTAATCTTATAGGAGCTTTGACCAATTTGCTGAGCCAGACTGTCATAAGTTGATTCAGCAACAGCTGAGCCGCCGGTCGCTCGACCGGCAATAGCCTGTCGAAGGCTTATGTCTGTCAATCCCGGTCCTTCAAGCACACGGCTGCGTAGTTCCTCGGCCAGGGCCTGGTGATCTGGGTGTCCATCCATCTTGTCCTTACCGAAAACATAACCTTGCGTAAGCATCCGTTTTGCTGCACGGGATTCGTCCTCATCGCTCAATGCAGCAAAATTAAGCGTATTCGCACAGCGGACGGTAATGCTAAAGAGGGCAACAACTGCTATTGCATCTTCTAATTCCTGTGTTGATATTCCGTTTCGAAGAACAGCCACTACTTGTTCATTGGTCAATTCATCAGGTGTTTTGGCGAGTATTTCCAGGAAGTCCAGGATAATATGTAATTTAGAAGGTAAATTTGCCTGGCGAAAATCATCAAGTGATTCCTTTACCAGTGTCTTATTCAAAACTAGGGATGCAATAGCACCATGTGCATTTATGCAAAATGGGCATGAATTCCATTTGGCTGTCATGGCAGCGAAAAGCTCCCGCTCACCAACAGACCAACGGCTTTCTCCACGCATTGCGGCCTGAGTCCAGACGGTCATTGGTTTTCCATAAAAATCCCGATGATACATTACGATTCTTGCCGCATCAGGCAAGCGCATTCCCGACACAATGGAAACAAACCTGATCAAAAGAATACGGAAAACCCCATCTCCTCTTTCTACTTTTTTAAGACGCATACAATGTATTTTTGTTTTTTAATGTTCAGCACTTATAAAATTTTGGCTTTTTTCTTGCTATAAAAGTATAAAGGCAAAATTTTGGATGAATATTGAAAATTACGAAAATTTTATTGGCCCCTTCCTTTCATTTTCATGTCGCTCATTTGCATGCCCGAGAGATTTGCTCCACTTCCGTATTCAAGAATATATTCGCTGTTGACCAGGTAGGCCCCGGAAGATACCACCGGCTCTCCCGCTTTAATTCCCTGTAATACCGCTACCAGGGAAATATTGTCTTTTCCCAGCATTACTTTCCGGCGTACAAAGCTACTATCTGGTTGCTTCACCCATACATAGTTATTATCTTGTCCATATATGACGGAAGATTTGGGAATGACTACCACTGGTTGTCCTTTTGATGTTTGCAAATACACATAAGCCAGCATGCCGGGTTGTATTTTGTCATCAGGATTAGTGATAGCGATATTCAGCAGATGTACGCGTGAATCATTTTCATTTACAGGGTTATTAAAGACAATTTTTCCGGAAAGCTTTTTACCGGGGAAAGCATCCAGTTCCACCCAAATCTTTGGATCTGCGTCCAACAGCGGCAATTCGGAATCATACAACTGTGCCTGCACCCATAAAGTGTTGTTATTCACTATATTCAACACGGCATCGCCTTCTTCTACATGGTCGCCTTCCTCTTTCATTTTTTGTGTAAGATACCCGGACGATTTACTATAAATGCTGACTTTACCAGAAGGTTTTGATGATGCCTCTAATTCTTTTATCTGGACATCTGTCAAACCCCACCTGACCAATTTTTGTTTCAGCGCCTGAATGGTTGCCGTAAAATCTACGGAAGCCTTTTGAAATACGTCTTTTTGCTTCAGTGCCAATTGATAATCCTTTTCCGAGGCCAGCAGTTCTGGGCTGTACAGATCATATAATTTTTGTCCCTGGTGAACCATTTCCCCAGGATTGCGTATGTACATTTTTTCAATCCATCCGCTGACCCAGGCGCTAACCGTTTGGGTTCCCTTCGGATTAAATAACGTAGTACCCGTAAGCACCAACTGACTGGACAACGGCATCATACGGGCTGTATCCGTGTGGATATTGGCCAGAAATTGCTGCTGGGGTGGAATGCTGAGCTGAGCAGTCGTATCGCCAGCGCTTTTGGCGATGTCATTTTCTACCGGTATCAATGCCATGCCGCATATCGGGCATTTTCCGGGTTTGTCTGACCTGATCTGATGGTGCATCGGACAAGTGTAAAGTACTTTAGCTGTCATGCCTTTCATGGCAGATGAAGTATCCGCTTTCATCTTCATGTTAACACTTTGGGATTGGTTACTGCAAGATGTTATTACAAGGATAAAAAGTAATAACAACAAACCATTCAAATATTTTTTCATCTTTTAAAGTTTTTCATTGAATAAAACTATCGCTATCTACCATATAGGCGGCATTCTCCACAATTTTTTCACCAGGTTGAATGCCGGCGGTAATCTGTATAAAATCACCTGTTTCTATACCTGTCGTTACCTTTCTTGCATGAAATACGTCCGGATGTTGTTTGTCCTGTACCCATATTACGCCTTGCATACCCAGGCGATTCATTGCGGATAGTGGTACATATACGCCTTTGTTTTGCCCGCTTATTGCAATTTGTCCATGTATCAGGGTATTTATCTTCCAGTTCCGGGGTAAATGATCCAGGTAAATACGAATGCGGGTCGTTTTTTCATCCTTTGACCGGTACGGCGGTATAAAGTCTACGCGTCCTTTTACGATGTTAATGGGATCAGCATCTGTATATAAACTTACGGTATCGCCGGGATGAATATGCCATACATCGCTGGTAAATACATTGAGTATGGCCCAGGTGCGGTTTGTATTTTGAATAGAAAATACAGTTTGCCCCCTGTTTACATACATGCCTTCCCTGATGCTTAACGCCTCGGGCTGATTAGTTGATTGCCCGGTAGCCATCGTTTCAGTCGGGTTTATATTACTTCCACCCATTTCCATTCCGGTTGGTGATGCGGCTACGCTATTGGATGAAGCCATGCTATTGGTAGCATTACCGCCGGTTGTTGGCTGAGAAATTCCATTATAAGGGCTGTAAATAGTGATGCTGGATAAAGCCTGCCCGCTTTGCATGACCCTTTGTATTTCAGTAGCCTGCATACCCAGGTTTATTAATTGCGCTTTCAGTGAATTGATAAGCGTTTGGTCCTTATCCTGCATCACCTGTAGCAGGTTTCTTTGTGCACTTAACAGATCAGGACTGTATATCTTCATTAATGGTTGTCCTTTGTGAATGCGCTGGTTGGCATATCTCACGTACAAAGTTTCAATACGGCCGGCAACTCTTGAACTTACCGTATTAACATCCCGTTGATCGAAACCGATATACCCATCGGCCACCAGCGTATCATTGGGCTTTGCTTTTACCGGTTCAATTACTTTAAATGAGCCCACCACGGTTTGGGTTACGGGTTCTGTAAGATAGCTTAATGCAGAATCTAAAGGCATCTTATCGGTTTTATCTGAAGAGGCTACTTTTATCAGCTTCATGCCACAAATAGGACAATTACCAGGTTTATCTTCATGTATCTGGTGATGCATCGGGCAGGTATAATACGCGCCTGTTTCTTGTTGTTTGGTAGGCTGTTTTGACTGACAACTATCAAGCACGATGCCACCTGCTAATAGTACCATCACTATTATCAATTTCCATCTATTCGGCGGTTTCATCATTGAAGGTTTTTATCTTATTAATATTGTTGCATTTCTGTTTCTAAGATTACCCGTATGTTCAGTAAGTCGCTCAATTTGTCATAATATTCCATTCGCTTCATCGTCAGATCACTCCAGGCCATCAGTGTTTCATAAATATCTCCGGTATTTTCACTGAAGGCATTCAGGTTAGCCTGGTAGGTTTTGACATAAGCCGGGATCACTTCCGACTGGAAAATTTGCAAATCCTTGTTTGCTGATTGCAAATTCAACCAGTCCTTCCGGATGTTGCCTAAAGACTGCTGCACCTGATCTTCCTGCATTTTTTGCATTGCCTGTATCTGGAAATTCATAGAACGGACTTCGGATTTATATCCTTTGGAAAACCAAGGTGCAATAGGAATGGATACCATAGCCATGGCGCTAAACATATACATGCTATTATTTCCGCCGGAGGAGATCACGGGCATGCGCATATTATCCCAGGTAATGCCAAATACAGGTTTCGACGTGCTGGAAGCCACCTGCTGCTTTAAGTCCATGCTGTGTATTTCATCTGTGATGCGATGAATATCGCTGCGGTGCGTTTTCACGTAAATAGAATCTATCGCCAGGATACCGGCAGGTTGCTGTTGCAGATCAACAGAGGTATCTACCTGTAAAGGGGCTTCTGCCTGATGGTTCATCAGGCTGTTCATGATAGCAGCAGACTCATCCACTTTACTGCTTATTTTAATGCGCATGGATTGCAGGTCGCTAAGCTCAGCACGGGCTTTATATATATTAGGAAGACTGGCCTTGTTGTATGCAAGGCGTCCTTCGGCGATTTGTATCAATAGTTGTAACTGTTTTTCCTGTTCGCTGATTATAGCTAATTTTTTTTCTGACACATAAGCATCGTAATACGCCATTTTCGCCTGGGCGAAAAGCATGTTTTTCATGGTCTCCCTGTCATCGGTATTTTGTGCGGCAAAGGACCGGTAATAATCCTGTTCCTTATGCTGTTTACTGAAATTGGGAAACATTTGTTGCAGGCGCAGCATCAGCATTTTACGCGGCATCATTTCCCCACCGATGTCTTTGCCGGATCCATAAGGGAACTCGCTCACACCAATACCGGCCATCGGCGCCATCCATGCTGTTGAAGCGTCGCCTTCCGCAATGCTGGATTTTGTTTTCAGCGCAAACTGCTGCAGGCCCCGGTTATTGACATCAATGCTATCCAATATTTGCTTCAGGGTATAGGTTTGCGAAAAAGCCGGTTTCCCTGCTGCCAACAAGATTATAGAAATAATAGTGATGAATGTAGTTTTCATTTTTTTAAAATTTAATGTTTTTCATCCGGCATTCTTATCTTACCATATTTCCTCAGATCCCTTTCTTTAAACCATTCATAAATAATCGGCATCACCAACAATATGCTGACAGCCGAAGTGATGATACCGCCAATCATAGGCAGTGCAATAGGAAGCATGAGTTCTATTCCTGTACCATGAGACCATAACACCGGTACCAGTCCAAACAGGACCACACATACCGTCATTAGTTTTGGGCGTAACCGTTTTACCGCTCCATCCATGATATAGTGGCGCAGCGTTTTTACGTCCACAGCTTCACCTTTTTCTTTTACCATGCGTTGCATCGCTTCATGCAGGTAGATCATCATCACCACCCCGGTCTCTACCGCAATGCCAAACAGCGCGATAAATCCCACATCCACTGCTACTGACAGGTTTTCTCCCCAGAAATAAACCATCAGAATGCCGCCGGTAAACGCGAAGGGTACGCTTAGCACGGTATTAAAAGCATCCCTGCTATCATTAAATGTAAAGTACAGGATGAAGAAAATGAGTATAATCACAATGGGAATAATGACCCTCAACGTTTTTTGTGCATGCAGCTGATTTTCCCATTGACCGCTCCATTCAACGAAATATCCTTTGGGTAGCGTAAGGGTTTTATTCAACCTGTCCATAGCGGCTTTTACAGTGCCGCCCAAGTCACGTCCCCGTACATCAAACAGTACGGTGCTACGCAGCAGGGCATTTTCACTGCTGATCATCGGCGGGCCGTCTTTGATAGCGATATCTGCCACATCTGATAAGGGAATGGGACCATTTTTCGTTTGTACCAGCATGCGTTTTATGTCATCGAGATTATGGCGAAAATTCTGAGCAAAACGAACGTTGATACTGAAACGGTCCCTGCCCTGGATGATCTGTCCGATATTCATACCGCCCAATGCACTCTGTACGATCATATTTACGTCATCCGTGCTAAGTCCATACCTGCCTATAGCGCTTTTATTTACTTTGATATTCAGGTATTTCCCTCCCGTAACCTGTTCCGGGTATAAATCCACTACACCGGGGACGCCTTTCAGGTCATCGGCAATGGTTTGGGCGAGCTGCCCCAGCGTGTCTAAATTTTGCCCGAAAATCTTTACACCTACGTCTGTACGGATGCCCGTAGAAAGCATGTTGATCCGGTTAATAATGGGCTGCGTCCAGCCATTGGTAACACCGGGAATTTTCAGCTTTTGGTTCAGCTCGCTAATGAGCTTATCTTTAGTCATTCCTTTTCGCCATTCATTTTTGGGCTTCAGCAAGACAATGGTTTCGATCATGGGAATAGGTGCGTTATCCGTAGCGGAACTGATGCGACCGGCTTTACCCAAGACATTTTTCACTTCCGGTACGGTGCTGATGATCTTATCCTGAATCTGTAAAAGCCGTTTCATTTCCGCATTGGAAGCATCTGGCAACGCTACCGGCATAAACAGGATAGTACCTTCATTTAACGGGGGCATAAACTCACTGCCAAGCCTCGTAAATAGGAAAACGGCGATGAGTAAACCAATGATATTTATCGCCAGTACGGTCTTTTTCCATTGAAGGCACCAGCCCAAAACGGGTTCATATAACCTTATGAAGAAATTATTTACCGGATTCAGGCTTTCAGGCCGCATTTTTCCACGCATCAGCAGTACCATCAGTACCGGCACCAGTGTAACAGCCAGGATCATGGAACATGCCATAACCAATGTCTTGGTCCATACCAACGGGTGGAACAATCTCCCTTCTTGCCCGGTAAGCAGAAATACCGGTAAAAAAGATACTACAATGATGAGGATGGCATTCACTACCGGCTTGCCGACCTGATGGGCTGCCTTTTCGATAATAGCGATACGTTCTTCTTTGCTTATTTTTTTGGGATCACTCATTTTTCTGATTTGTGAATAGTCAATGGTTCAATTAGTCTTCTGTTAAATGCCGGTATGCGTTTTCCACCATAACAATCCCATTATCTACAATCACCCCGATGGCGATAGCGATGCCGCTTAATGACATGATGTTGGAAGAAAACCCAAGCCAGTGAAAGAAAATAAAGCTGGTCAAAATTGCAATTGGAATGCTGAGAATGACTACCAGCGCACTCCGGAAATGGAAAAGGAATATGAGGATAACCAGGCAAACCAATAAAATTTCTTCCAGGATAGTGTGCTGAATGCTTTTTACCGCCGACTCGATAAGTGTGCTACGGTCATACGCTGTTTTGAAGGTAATACCCGGCGGAAGGCCCTTTGCGACTTCTTTCATTTTAGATTTCACCCTTTTAATAACTGCATCTGCGTTTTCTCCGTAACGCATCAGCACTACGCCGCCCACTACTTCGCCATTACCGTTTTCATCGGTAATGCCTAACCTCTCGTCACCGCCAATCTGTACATGCCCTATGTCTTTGATGCGGATGGGGGTAGTACCTTGCGTGGCAACCGGAATATCAGCGATGTCTTTTTGGTTCTCCAGGTAGCCCATCCCGCGTACGATATAATTGGTGTTGTTGATGTCGAAAACACTGCCTCCCACATCATTATTATTTTTGCGTACCGCCTTGGTCACATCCATCAGGGTGATGTTGTAATAATTCAGCTTATGGGGATCCAGTGTGATCTGATATTGTTTCTGAAAGCCGCCAAAAGAAGCCACTTCGCTCACACCCTGTACGTTTTGCAAAGCAAACCTCACGTACCAGTCTTGTAATGCCCTTAGCTGTCCCAGATCGTATCCGGGGGCATCCAAGGTGTACCAGTAAACCTGTCCCACGCCGGTAGCATCGGGGCCTAAAGCAGGCGTTACTCCTTCCGGTAAAGATTTTTGGGCGTAATTGAGCTTTTCCAGAACACGGGTGCGCGCCCAATAAATATCTACGTTGTCCTGAAAGATCACATAGACAAAACTCATTCCGAACATGGATGTAGCACGGATGTCTTTTACTTTGGGAATGCCCTGCAGGTTGCTCACCAGGGGATAGGTAATCTGGCCTTCAATGAGTTGAGCGCTTCGTCCCATCCATTTTGTAAATACGATCACTTCGTTGGCAGACAGGTCGGGAATGGCATCTATGGGCGTTTTGTTCAGGCTATAAATACCAAAACCGATTAGTCCCAATGTGGCAACAATCACAATGAAACGGTTGTGAATGGACCAGGAAATTAGTTTGTTGATCATAATGAATTGCTTTTCCTTTACTTGCAATGCAGGCACTATCGGCCCTGGATACGATAATTGATTTAAAAGTTTTTTTGGCACATACAAACGCCAAAAGCCAGGCAAACAAAGGTCTGCCCGGTGTCAGGAAAGCGAAAAATCATATCAGGAAACTACAGTTCTTCAAATAGACAGGATTAGTCTCTCGGAAAGGCGGTGCATGTGGTGAAAAATTACCTTTTACAATGGAAGAAAGATAGAGATCCGGAATTTGTGGAAAACAGGGCAGTGCAATTGCAAAGGAATGCCCCGCAGGAAAGCTTATATCCTGTACCATATTTTGCGACTGCGTTATTTTTAGCTGCTTGTGGACATCTTTACAACAATCTTTGCCTCTATAAGCAGATTGCATACCACATGAAACATCACCTTTTAATGATGTCGCGCCGGTAAAGCTTAATTCCACTTTATCCAGTTTATCACAACAATAACGCAGGTTTATTCCTATGCCACTCGTAGCAATAAGATAAACCAAAGATAATATGGTGGCTAAAACTTTTTTCATTAAAACAATATAAAGGTATATTTAATTTTAATAAAATAGTGTAAAAACTAAAAACAGGTATATTTAAAATTGTCGTTAATTAAGCTGCTCTAAACAGCCAAATATGTTATTGACAATGGGGCTTTATCTCCTCATCCTTTTCAATTTTCATCTTCATGACGTTCCGGTTTCACATCCGATTGATTAAGAAGTTCCTGTTCAAACTCTTTTTTATCCTTTTTATTACGCTTTAAGAGAAAAAAGAGCAACAAAAAAATCAAAATTACTACTATGGCGATGATTACATAATCAATCCCGGCCATGATTTTTCATTTTAAGAAATCAATTGTTTCAATAACGAAATTGAGGTCAAAGAGTTTACAGCATCAAACAGAACACATTAAAAGGGAGCTATGGAAACAAACCATTACTCAATCTATGGTGATACTTTCCATTACGCATTCTTACTAATTATTTTATTTCGGCTTATATGAACAATTGGTGATCTAAAAAACGGATTAGATGGCGTTGCACCAATATTTATAAATTCATAGAAACTGTCAAACATAGGCTTCTATGTTTTTCTATGGCACGAGAAAGGTGTAGGCGGACACACGATTCGCATTATAAACAGATTTGGAGTTTTTTATCAAGTTTATCTTTACTTTCCTCATCTTCACATTATCGTGAACTTTGTCAGCAGGTTCTTTGGGGAATTTTGGAAATAGATTTTCTTGTCTTTATAGTTGTCATAAGCAAATGCTTTTTCAAACAATTCTGTGCTACGGTTAAAAACCCGTGATTTCCTGTTTCTCAAAATTGGAGATCAAGAGTTTAGCAACTAACTTGCTTAAGTTTTTTAAGAAAAATAGGCAACGCCGTTAATCCAATTCCAACTCCAAATGAAATGCCTTTTATCAGGTCAGGCGTATTTGTAAGTTGAGAAAGAATTAATGTCCCTGAAATCACGAAGAGTCCGATTGGGATTAATATAAATCGTTTTCCAAATTTTTGTTTCATATTTTATCGAATTTCTTATCTGTCCACTTTGTCCAGAAAAAAGCTAAAGCCATTTAGCATGTTTTTTTTTCATTTCCTCGCCTGAAATAAGCTGTCTGTCATCCATAGATTCAAGGTCTGCCTTCAATAATTCTTCCTGCTCCTTTGCTGAAAGGGCATTCCAAAGCTGGCCTTGTTTCGATTCCTTTGCCCTTTTCATCAAAGAATAAAATTTTGACAATATCATTTCATTATTGATGCTGTCAATAAGGGTATGGAAATTGTTTTTTATTCCTATTGCTTTCATGATTTATTATTTTTCAAATTTGACTCTACAACTTTCCTGTAAGCTTTGCTATCAGCTTATTTAATTGAACTTTGGTGTTCTTTAAATCCTCACGTAATTCGTTTATCTGTTCGTCTTTTTCTTTTAATAATTTATCAAATAATTTCCTTTCTGCTTCTCCCAGGTCATTATGAATAACAACCTCTCTTGCCGAAAACCCAACATTGGGCTTGTCATTTACTTGATGTACATAAAAACTTTCTTGAGAATTTATTAAATCCGTCAATGAAATATCCAAGATTTGGGCGATTTCGTTTAATCGTTCAATATCAAGTTTTGTAAGCCCGTTTTCGATATTTTGCCAGGCTTTTTCCGATAAATGAATTTTATCAGCAAATTCTTTTTGCGTCATACCCAATTGAATCCTTCTTCTTTTAATATTTGGCGCTATTGTATTCATACTTGAAAATTTGAAAGGAAGTAAAAGTACTTATAATAGGAAGTAATACTTGGTACTGTGTTTGCGGTCAATAAATTACTTTTGCATTAGTTGTTTGACAAAGATAATAAAATTCAAACAACTTCTTTTCTAAGAGAAAAGATTATTTTTGCGATCCTTCTAAACAATATTTGAAGCATTCGCTTTGAGTCCTGCCTTGAAAATTGACACTTTTCACAATGTGCATGAGACGATAAGTAGAATAGCTCACGACCCGGGGCGTGGGCTTACTTATTCGTGCACAGGGCGTGTCAACCCTTCAAGGCGGTAAGTATAGTTCCGCGTCCCTTTTTATACCCAGTACCAACTCTTTGGGTATGAATTGACAAACAAAAATGAATACTTAAGTAGTGTGGAACTTTACCTAATGGCTCAATAGCCAGTCTGCCGGATATTGGTTTACAGGGCTTCGCGCATTGTTTAACCCCTTAAACCTTGTTCATCATGGTATGCAAACATTTACTACTGCCTGCATTGGCAATGGGCCTGGCTCTTTATGCGCCGGAAACTTCAGCCCGCAATGCTCACCTTTTAAATTCGGCACAGCCGAACCAGCAACACCTTCGCTTTGTAGAAAACAAAGGACAAATCGTAAACCAGCACCAAAAGCAAAGACATGACATTGATTTCCGGCTTTCCGCCGGGAATGGTTTAAACGTCTTCATCGGCTCGGGCGAAATACATTATCAATGGGCTAAGCCAATTGAAGCAAGCGGCCATGGAAAGCTGAGTAGGACGGCTGGCCATGAACTGGGCGCATCCGAAAAACAGATGGATGCCGCTCCCGCTTATGAAATGTATCGCATGGATGTGTCGTTAATCGGCGCCAACCCAAATGCCACGGTCATCACAGCCGAACAGCAAAGCTTTTATGAGCGTTATTATTTACCCGGTGTGGGAGCAAATGGTGCAATAGCACATGCGTTCCATAAAATCACTTACAAAAATGTTTATCCCAATATAGATTGGGTGCTTTATGTAAAGAGCAACACAGTGGAATATGATTTCGTAATCAGGCCGGGAGGAAAAGTTTCCGACATCAAACTAAAATATGGAGGTGCAACAACGTTCAAGGTCAATAGCGGCAACCTTGTCGCCACTACCCCATTGGGTAGCATCAGCGAAAAAGCGCCTTATAGTTTTCAGGAGGATGGTAAGACAATTTCCTCAAAATTTATTTTGAAAGATAATACGCTAAGCTTCGATGTAGCCGAATATTCGGGAACGCTTACCATTGACCCCACCTTGGAATGGGGAACATATTTTGGGGATTCAGGGGATGACGTTGCTTATGGGATAAGCCACGATGCCAATGAAAATATTTATATAACCGGTATTACAAGCAGTATAGCCAATATAGCGACAAATGGCAGTTATCAGGTAACATTGACGGGCAGTTCAGATGCTTTTCTCACAAAATTCAATACATCCGGAAATTGTATTTGGGCGACTTATTTTGGCGGCACAGGAGCGGACAGAGGCACGGATATTGCCTTAGATGGCATTACCCATAATCTGTATATGGCCGGCATCACCAATAGCGGTTCCGGCATTGCTACAACAGCAGCACATCAGGATACTTTAGGTGGCAGCTATGATGTCTTTCTTGCAAAGTTCGATACTTCCGGAGCAAGGGTTTGGGCTACTTATTATGGCGGTAGCGGTTCAGATGGGGCCGGTCTTATTGCAGGCGTTGCCTGCGATAAGAACAGCAACATATTTTTATCCGGAGAAACCAAAAGCGACAATAATATTATTACAGCCGGGGCTTACCAGTCCGCCAGGAACGGAGGGACAGATGCCTTTATTGCTAAATTCGACAGCAGTGGTGTTAGGCAATGGGCTACCTATTTTGGCGGAAGTGGCGAGGATCATGGAAGAAAGGTGGGCTGTGACACTTCAGGAAATGTTTACCTTGGAGGATACACCAACAGCTCTTCTGATATCGCAACAAGCGGTGCTTATCAACCAACTTTTGGTGGTTTGAACGATGCGTTCATTGCTAAATTCAATACTTCAGGCACTTTACAATGGGCGACTTATTTTGGCGGATCAGCAACTGAAGTTTTCAATGCTCTTACCGTAAGCCCGGAAGGAACAACTTATATAGGAGGAACAACGGGAAGCGGTACAGGAATAGCAACGCCAGGCGTATATCAGGACACATTGGCCGGAGGTATGGATGGTTTCCTGGCGGCATTTTCTAATACCGGACAGTTGAGTTGGGCTACTTATATCGGAGGTCCATCTACCGATGTGATCAATTCTGTTACCCAAAATGGAAGTGGTATTTATTCAACTGGAATGACCAATAGCATTAGCGGAATTAGCTCTCCAGGGAGTTACCAACCCGCTTTAAGTGCCGGTCTTGATGGTTTCATTTTTAAAGTGAATAATATTGGCCAAAATGTATGGGGAACATATTATGGTGGCGCAGGAGGTGAATATTTAAATGCAATAACAATTACCGGCACACAAAACTTATATATTGCAGGGCAAACCAATAGCGCTGCTGATATCGCCACAAACGGAAGTTTTCAGCCAGCTTTTGGGGGTGGAAGCTATGATATGTTCTTATTGCTGCTTAATGTTTGTGAACCTCCCCAACAACCTGGAAATATTACTGGTGATACCATTGCTTGTAGTGGCCAGGAATACATTTACCAGATTGACCCTGTCCCTGGAGCAAATTCTTATACTTGGATATTGCCAAATGGGTGGATTGGAAGCAGTGATTCCACAAGCATAAATATTATAGCCGGTAATACCGATGGAACTATTTATGTAATGACAAATAATAGTTGTGCAAGCAGCGATAGCACTGCTTTGGATATAACGGTTCATCCTTCGCCGGAGCCTTCAATTGTTCAAAATGGAAGTGTCCTGAACACTACGATGCCTTTTAGTTCGTATCAATGGAACAAGAACGACCAGGCTATTAACGGAGCTACGTCAGCTACTTATCTGGTAACTACAGATGGAAGTTATTCCGTTACGGTAACAAATGATAATGGTTGTAGCGGCACTTCGGACACGCTGCAGCTTACAGGTTTAGGTATTGATGAATTGCAGACACTTCAAGCGTCCATTCATGTTTATCCTAACCCCACTGCGGATGTTGTAAATATTCAATCCCCTATTCCGGTTAATGTTAATATCGTAAGTATTGAAGGTCGCCTGCAATTATCAGTTGAAGGTGCGAAATCAATAAACTTAAAAAATCTTGCTGCCGGTTTGTACCTAATGCGAATCTTTGATAAGAACAAACGGTTGATTAAAGTGGTGAAAGTGGTAAAGAAAGAGCGATAATGCTAAACTAACCTTCAACCTGTCAGGCTATTTTCTTCCTTAGAATAATACGCTTGACAGGTTTTAAAGCGCATTAAAATGAAGAAATATTTATTTATCATACTGCTTTTCCTTCCTTGCTTTGCTTTTGCGCAAGAGGAGGGTAACATCTGGATGTTTGGTTGTTGTAATTCTATCCATTTCAATAGCGGAGGGCCATTGTATGGCGGCGTTCCGGGAACAGGAACATACATGCCTGTACCTTTTTACCGTTCAAATGCCATTTGCGATGCCAATGGCAATTTGCTTTTTTATATAAAAATCGACAATGCGGACCTTAGCGGCAATCCACCGGCAGCAAGTACTCGTTCAAATATCTACAATAGACTTGGGCAAGCTATGAATAACAGTGTGCTGGTATCTGCTGCTCCGATTGCAGGCCCTATCCAAATTATTAAGAAGCCTGGGCAGAATACTTTGTATTATGTAATTTATTCCTTGAATAGCGCACTTTTATCCACTACTATTGACATGAGCCTGAACGGTGGATTGGGCGGTATAGTTTCCGCTGAAAAAGGAATTATAATTAGTGGGTGGCAAACCATTGTAGGGGAAAAAACAACCGTGATTCAGGGTTGCGATTGCATTTGGCTGGTTGTCCGTTCCCGTACCGCAAACCAATACAAATCTTATAAAATTACCGATACCGGCATCGACCATAATCCGGTTTTGTCAGATTGTGGTTTACTTCCATTAAGTAATTACTTTGATGTTTATATAGGGCCAGAGGGTGGAGCAACTGCAAATATACTGGGACAATCAATCGGCAAAGCAGGCTTGCTGAAAGCATCACCTGATGGTAAAAAAATAGTCGCCTGTTGCGGTCGGGGATTGGAATTATATGATTTTAGTAAATGCAGCGGAAAAGTAAGCAATGCAAGATTATTGGATACGACAAAAACTTTTAAGATCTGCTATTACGGTGCGGTAACCGGGTATACCTGCTTTGATAGTCTGCCCGTAAGTTATTACAGCGCAGCCTTTTCTCCGGATAATTCAAAACTTTATGCAACCTATTTTTATGGCAGAAAGGTTTATCAATTCAATTTAAGCCTGGTTAATACCGCTGCAATAATGAATTCCAAAATAGCCGTTTTATCCAACAGACCAGTGATTGAGGCTGACATTATTAATGGCTGTACGATTATTGATACAACCGCTATGGGCGATTTGAAGAGAGGGCCTGACGGTAAAATTTATATAGGCAACAATACACTTATGAGCTGTGACACCACGCCACAGTCTTCTCACAACATGGCTTTACATGCAATCAATGACCCCAACCTGCCAGGGTTAAGCTGTAATCCGCAACAGGAAGCTCTTATTTTAGGCCCTTTGACGGATGGTAGATTCCAGACTTCCGTAAATTTCAATCCGCAAATCGTGATGCCTCCCACTCCAAGGGATACAGTTACTTCTTATCAAAAAACAGCTTTATGCTTTGGAGGTATTTTGCATGCTGGCATCCCAGGAGGCTGTTATCATTGGACTACCGGTTCTGACAGTTCCAGCACTTTTGTGGATACCTCTGGACAATACGTTGTTACCTGGAGCGGTGAGGATTGCAGTTATCATATTGATACTTTTAATGTCTACATCCCTTTGCTTCCGGAAGTCCCAATGCTGCAATATGGCTGCCCAGGCAATATCCGTATCTCTATAAAAAACAAACCGGGCGATGAGGAAAACTATACTTATAATCTTTATAATGAGGACAGCAGTTTCAAAGACACCAGGATCAGTAATTATGGCTGTGATTTCAATAACTTAAAAGCTGGTACTTATTCGTTGCATATTACCACAGATGCAGGGTGCGACACCATAATGCAAATAATATTGGATGGATATCCGGTACCTCAAATAAATACCACTCCAACTGATACCATAATCAACTATGGGGACAGCATACGAATCCATGCTTCTGGAGGTACTTTATACTCATGGTGGCCAGTGAGTCCATTAGACACCGCAACAATAGCAAATCCCATTGCAAAACCTTTAAAGCCAACTTTATTTACCATAATAGGTATTAATGATTATGGCTGTACTGATACTGGTTATGTGCATATCAATATTGATTACAATATGCCGGATATTATACCGAATGCTTTTTCACCTAATGGCGACGGACTAAATGACGTTTTCCGAATTGAAGGTATTACCTATCAAAAGATCATACAGTTTCGGGTATTTAATCGCTTTGGGCAACAAATATTTTATACTATTAACTCAAAGAAAGGTTGGGATGGTACCTATCTTGGAAAACCCTGTGATATGGATACTTATTATTACCTGATTCAATTGGTTTATCCGGACGGGCGGGAAAAGACTTTTAAAGGCGACTTAGTATTAATTAGGTAACAATTTACGTATTGCTTCTGGACATGAAGATAAAGACAGGGATTAAAAGTTTATCCCTGTCTTTATTTAATACAAAGGGAGACTTGTCATTTTACCAAAAGCTTTCCATTCAACATGCCATTTTTTAATTCTATCCTCACTGCATAGACGTCTTCTTTAAGTCCTTTAACCGAGAATGTAACTTGTTGTTCACCGGGAGCCGTTATCCTGAATGTTACTTTGCGCAAAATTACACCAGTAACTTTATCCAAAACATATAACTGCGCTTTACCCGTTACATCGGTCGAGAAATGAGCAACTGTAGTCCCATAGGAAGGATTAGGGGCAAATTGTATGCCA
>Ga0164242_10002825_pt1 | contig 19997 bp, 12 predicted proteins | sample OricomgcompostMG_FD_108783 | JGI IMG/M metagenome (GOLD analysis project Ga0164242, IMG submission 108783) | Miracle-Growth compost microbial communities from Emeryville, California, USA - Original compost - Miracle growth compost (MG) ... | reverse complement strand
TTTGCGGACCCATCAGCCCTGGTGAGCCCGAAGTGCAGCTCGAACGGATGGTGCCGGTAGGGGTCCTGATCTGGAAGATTGTCGAAATCCGTGTTGTTCCAGGCCAACCAGCCGGTCGCCCCGGCCAACAGTGTCGTGTGCAGCACCTGACGGTAGTAGTCGGCGGCGTGCTCATCGGCGGCGAAGTCCGAGGTGACGCCGAACTCCTCGAGGACCACCGGCAATTCGGCAACGCCTGCCAGCTCACAGATGAAGGCGGCACGCAGATGCTGGCGCACCACGTCGTCACCCATCGGGTAGACGTGCGGGCCGACGAAGTCGGTGAGCTGGGCGAGATCGCGGACGCTGAAACCGTTGTCCTTGCCGGTGACCTCCCGACCCCATGCGCCGTCGCCGATCGACACCGGGCGCACCGGATCACCGGAGCGGATCGCCGTCACCATCAACTGCGCCCAGGCCGTCACATCCTCGCGGCGTGCCGAGCCCCCGTAGATCGGCATCTCGTTGGAGACCAGCCATCCGACGATCGCCGGGTGTGTGGCGAAGCACGATGCCACCCGGGCGAGATAGCCGGACTGCTGCGCGACCAGCCAGGTGTCGGTATAGAGATCCCGGCCCCCACGCCAGGACGGGTCCCAGTTCTGTCCGGACATGTGCCCCACGAGAAAGGTTGGGATCGTGTGCATTCCCAGCTCGACGTGCAGGTCGAGAAAACGCTCGAACCGCTCGATCACTGCCTCGTCGAGCCGCCCCGGCTCCGGCATCGCGTGCGGCCAGAACAGGAATGAGCGGGTCACGTCCAGCCCGGCAGCAGCCATGGTGGACAGCTCCTCCCGCACCAGGGGCTCGTCGTACGACTGCCACATGAAGGGGCCACCGCCGCGGGACCAGAAGTTGCTTCCGAACCACACCTGCTCGGTGTCCCCCACCCGCACGAACCGCATGGGTCGCTCGATGCCGCTGCTCAGGTGCACTGTCGCGCCTCCGTCCTTGCTCATTTGACCGCTCCCGCGGTGAGCCCGGCCACCAGGTAACGCTGCAGGAGCAGGAAGGCGATGACGATGGGCACACTGACGACGAGTGACGCGGCCATCACCTGGTTCCAGTACACGTTGATCTGGGTGGAGTAGCTCTGCAGGCCGATCGACAGCGTCTGGGTGTCCGGACTGGTCATCTGCGAGGCGAACAGCACCTCACCCCACGAGGTCATGAACGAGTAGACGGCCACCGCGATCACCCCCGGTCGCGCTGCGGGCAGCACCACACGGAACAGCGTTCCCAGGGTTGAGGCGCCGTCAACACGCGCCGCTTCATCCAATTCCCTTGGTATGCCGTCGAAATAGCCGGCAAGCATCCAGATCGCGAACGGTAGCGAGAAGGTCAGATACGTGATGATCAGGCCCACCCGCGTCTGGTAGAGCAGCGTGAAGCCCAGGACCTTGTCGATGTTGACGAAGATCAGGAACAACGGCAGCAGGAAGAGGATGCCCGGGAACATCTGCGTCGACAGGATCGTCGTCGTGAAGACGCTGCGTCCGCGGAAGGTCCAGCGCGAGACCGCGTAACCGGCGAAGATCGCGACGATGACACTCAGCACCATCGAGATCGAGCAGACGATCAGGCTGTTGAGGAAGTACTTCCCGAGCGGCACGGTGCTCCAGATGTCCTTGAACGGCTGGAGCGTCACGTGGCTGGGCCACCACTCGAACTTGCCCTGCACATCCCCCAGCGGCTTGACCGAGCTGGTGAACAGCACCCACATCGGGACCAGGATGAAGATCGACAGCACAGCCAGCACCACGACGCGGAACACCTTGAACGACAATGGTTCACGCACGACGTGACCTCCGATTGAAGACGAGCAGGTAGATGCCTGTCACCACGAGCAGGAACACCAGCAGCAACACCGACATCGCAGACCCGAAGCCGAAGTCCCAGTTGACGAAGGACGCGCCGTAGATGTGGATCGAGATGATGTCCGCCGACTTCGGTGGCTGGGCCCCGAAGAGGACGAACGGGGTGTTGAAGTCGTTGAAGGTCCACAGGAACAACATCAGGACCATCACCAGGTTGACCGGGCGCAGTGCCGGCAGCGTGATGTGCCGGATCTGCTTCCAGATGCCTGCGCCGTCGACGGAAGCGGCGTCGTACACGTCATCCGGGATGTTCTGCAGCCCGGCGAGCAGCATCAGGAACGCGAACGGCCACGACCGCCACACGGCGACGACGACCATTGACCAGAAAGCGTTGCTGCCGATCAGCCAGAAGCTGTCGCCGTTGGTCAGTCCCAGCGACTTCAGCACGTGGTTCACCAGGCCGTTGTCCCGCTGGAGCATGAAGCTCCAGGTCATGATTCCGGCGTAGATGGGCATCGCGTACGGCACCAGGAACAGCGTCCGGAAGAGGCCGCGGCCACGGAAGTTGCGGTGCAGGACCAGCGCGGCGGACATGCCGAGTGTCCACGAAATGCCAACAACCAGAATGGTGTAGAGGCAGGTGACCTCGAACGAGTGCAGGAAGCTGTTGCCGATCGGCGACGAGAAGTCCAGGGCCAGCTTGTATGACGACAGACCCTCCCAGGGCGCCGTCGACCAGTTGGCGATGTAGGCCTGAGTCAGCCCGACGAAGGACATCCACACCCCGACGACCATCGGGACGATGTGGATCAACAGCTCCAGGATGATCGCGGGCGCGATCAGCAGATATGGGGCGAGCCGGTGCGAGGTGCCACGCGCACGGCCCGGTTTCGCGTGCCCCGGCAAGCCCCGACGGGCGGCGCCGCGCCGCCCGTCGGTGCGATCCAGGGTGGAGTTGGACGTCATCAGCCCGCGGAGGCCATCTTGTCCTGCGCCTGCTGCAGGGCCGCCTTGATGTCACTGTCCGTGGGTGCCTTGCCGGTGGCCGCCTGGGCGATCAGCTGGTTGACGGCGTTGCCCACATTCGTCTCGAACTGCGACTCGTTGGCGACCAGGGGCAACGGCACCGCACGCTGGGCGAGGATGCCCTGGAACGTCTTGGCCTCCGCCGCATTCTTGGTGAAGTTCGGTGTCGCGCCGGCATTGACCGGAAGAGCCGCGAACGGCACGTCCAGGATCTTCTGCTCGGCGGGGCTGGTCATGAACTTCACGAACTTCAGCGCCGCGTCCTTGTTCTTGGTGTTCTTGAAGATCGACATGTTGATGCCGGCCACGAAACTCGCGGTGTCCTTCTTCCCGCTCGGCGCCGGTATCGCGACCACGCCGTAATCACTGGTCTTCATCCCATCGGCGACCAGTGTGTTGTCTGCGTTGTTCTGACTCATCAGCATCGCGGCCTTGCCCTTGGCGAAGTCACCGGGCGCCTCCGGGCCGTTCTTGTACTGCACGCTGCTGGGGTTGACGACCTTGTTGCTCATCAGGTCGACGTACTGCTTGACGCCGGCGACCATGCCCGGAGAGGTGAAGTCCGCCTTCCCGCTGGAGTCGAAGGGATCCGCACCCTGCTGCTGACCGAAGATGAAGGCGAAGTGCACGCTCTCGGTGTAACTGCCGCCCTCCATCGCCATGCCGTAGACGCCCTTGCTGGGGTCGGTCAGCTTCTTGGCGTCCGACTGCAGCTCCTCCCATGTTGTGGGGGGCTTCAGTCCGGCGTCGGCGAACATCTTCTTGTTGTAGTAGAGCCCGTAGACCAGCGAGTAGAGCGGCACCGAGGTCGGGTCCTTGCCCGCCGCACCACCGGTCGCGAACGAGGCCGGCACGAACTTCGACTTGCCGCCGATCGCCTTCAGCGCACTGGAGTCGAAGGGCAGGAACGCACCGGTCGCCTGCAAGGAGGGCGCCCAGGTGTTGCCGATGTTGAGCACGTCCGGGCCCTTGCCGCTCGACGTCGCGGCCAGGATCTTGTTGAGCAGGTCGGGCCAGCCGATGACCTGCAGGTTGACCTTGATGCCGGTCTGCTTCTCGAACTTCTTCAGCTCCGGGCCCAGGACCTTCTTGTCGACATCGATCGACGAACCCTGGTTGCTCGCCCAGTAGGTGAGGGTGGTCGAGCCGGAGCCCGAACCGCCGGCCGACCCGTTCGACCCCGAACTGCCGCCACAGGCGGCCGTGCTCGCGACCATCGCCACGATCGCCAGCGCTGGAATGAGACGTCTCTTCACGATTGAACCCTCCGGGCCACGCAGAAGGCTCGTGCTGCGTGTGCCTGCTCAGAAAATGACTTCCGCACGACGCCTTGTCGCGCGGAAGTCATCACATCACTTACTCGCGTAAGTTCCTAGGCGTGTTATTGAATCGTTATCTTTCGCGCGACGGCGCGATTCAGCGCACCGGACCGGAGCTGCCACGCTCACGCAGTTGCGAGCGGGCCACCGGGACCAACCCCGGCTGCTTGCCCGAGATCAGGTCGAGCAACGTCTCCGCAGCCTGGCGACCGTAGGTCTGGTTGTTCCGATAGAGCGCGGTCAGCTCCGGATCGACCGCCTGTGTGAGCGGCGAATCATCCCACCCGACAACGGAAAACTCGCCAGGAACGGATCTGCCGAGCTCGCGCAGCATCTTCAGTCCGGCGACCGACATGTGGTCGTTGCTGAAGATGAATGCGGAAGGTGGTTCCGGCTCGTCGACCAGCCGCCGGACGGCCGCGCGGGCGTCCTCCGGCGCGTAGTTGCCTTCGACGGTGATGACGGACATGCCGCGTCGCGCGGCCGCGGTGCGCACTCCTCGTTGCCTGCCGCGCTCGTGCACGAACTCCCGCGGTCCACTCACGTGCGCGATCCGCCGATGGCCCAGGTCCGCCAGGTGATCGACCAGCAGCGCTGCATCACCGGCCTGGTCGGTCCACACGCAGGGCAGAGCGATGCCTTTGCGGGGACCTCCACAGAGCACGGCGGGCAGCCCGATCTCCTCCACGGCGGCGAGTCGCTCATCGTGATGGCGCTCGTCGACGAGGATGACGCCGTCGATACGCCCCTCGCCCCACCACCGGCGGTACGTCTCGATCTCGACATCGGGAGCATCGCCGATGACACGCAGCAGGAGACTCCAACCACGTTCCACCAGAACGCTTTCCACACCTGCCAGGAACTCGAAGAAGAAGGAGTCGACGGCGAAGCTCGCCGTGGGCCGGGACAGCGCGAGGCCGATCACTTGTATGTCGGACCCCATCAGGGCCCGCGCGCTCGCGCTCGGGTGCCAGCCGAGGTCGACGGCGAGCTTCAGCACCTGTTCGCGGGTGTCCGCCGCGACACCCGGCTGGCCGTTCAACGCATAGGAAACCGCAGCCCGCGAGATACCCAGCTGTCGGGCGATGTCCGCCATCGTCGCTTTCGCAGCCATCGATTCCTCCCATACTCTCCGCGGAACGGTTCGAAGCCTACTTACTCCCGTCAGTTGAGTTTGTCGTCCCGGAGCGGCGGATGTGCCGCAACCACAACAGACCCAGGATCGGCAGGATCAACGGCACGTAACCGTAACCCTGGCCGAACTTCGACCACACCGTTGTGTCGCCGGCACTCCCCTGTGCCACGAAAGCCGCCTTGTCGGCATACGACCAGATCCCGACCGCGATGACACCGAAGAGCTCGAAGCTGATGGTTGCCAAAGCAATTCGTACGCTGGTGCGGTTGCCGCGACCCAACGCCACCGTCGCAACGCAGTAGACGACGGCCGCGACCGCGGAGAGCCAGTAGGGCAGGTGCTGATGCGGCCAGGTCTGCGCGATCTGCAGGATCGACCGACCCGTGGCCGCGAGCGCGAAGAGGCCGTAGACGGCGACCAGCATGCGGCCCGGGCCGGTGTTGACGCCGGTTCTGCCGGGTGTCGGTTGGCTGCTGATGTCTCTCACACTCCGTTCCACAGTTGCAGGAGGCGGGCGACCATCACGAGCAGGCCGAGTGTCGCAACGAGCAGGACGCCTGTCCCCCAGCGCGACTCACGCTCGGCGATGCCCCAGAATCCCGCCACCGGCAGCACACAGACCAGCCCGGCCAAGTAGGCGATGAACAGGCCCTTGGACATGTGCGAGTCGGCGTCCCCGAGCCGCACCAGGCCCACGACCAGCTGCGCGATGACAGCCAACTCGGTGACGCAGGCGAGGTAGAACACCGGGTTGTCGACCGGCCGCCCCCGCACGGTCAGATAGGCCGCATAGATGGCCAAGACGGCCAACAGTGCGATAAGCAGGGTTGTCAAGGGCAGGAGCACCCGCACATCGTACGGAACTCGCGGACTCAGCAAGCACGCAGCTGAGCCACCGACGATGACGCGAAGTGCCCCGAGAACGAAGGAGATGGCATGGCGCGATGGCAGCAAGCAACGGCCCTGGCTGCGGGGTCCCTCGTCGGTCTGGCGGTGCGGGACCTGGTGCAACGCCAACACTCGGTGCTGCGCAACTACCCGGTGGTCGGCCACCTGCGCTACCTGCTGGAGGACATTCGCCCGGAGATCCAGCAGTACTTCATCGAACGCAACTGGGACGGGCGGCCCTTCGACCGCGACACCCGCTCGGTCATCTACGAGCGGGCCAAGGGCATACACGGCGAACAGCCGTTCGGCACCGAGCGCGACGTGGATCGGGCGGGGTACGAGGCGCTGATCCACTCGACGGCTCCGCTGGAGAAGCCGGACCGTCCGCCGCGGGTCCGCGTCGGCGGCCCCGACTGCAGCAAGCCGTACGACATGTCACTGCTCAACGTGTCGGCGATGAGCTTCGGCGCTCTGTCCGCCAACGCGATTCGGGCGCTCAACAAGGGCGCCGCCATGGGCGGCTTCGCGCACGACACGGGAGAGGGCGGCCTGACGCCATACCACCTGGAGAACGGCGGGGACCTGGTCTGGGAAATCGGCTCGGGCTACTTCGGCACCCGCACGAAGGACGGGGACTTCGACCCGGATCTGTTCGCCGACAAGTCCGCCGATGACAGGGTCAAGTGCGTCTCGCTGAAACTGAGCCAGGGAGCGAAACCCGGCATCGGCGGGGTGCTGCCGGCCGCCAAGGTCACCGCGGAGATCGCGGAGTTTCGTGGTGTTCCCGAGGGGAAGAAGTGTGTCAGTCCGGCGCGGCACAAGGTCTTCTCCACGCCGGTCGAACTCATCGAATTCATCGCGAGGATGCGCGAACTGAGCGGCGGGAAGCCGGCCGGTTTCAAACTGTGCGTGGGATCCCGGCAGGACGTGCTGGCGATCTGCAAGGCGATCCGGCAGGTGGGCACCGCTCCGGACTTCATCATCGTCGACGGCTCCGAGGGCGGCACCGGGGCCGCGCCACTGGAGTACGAGGACTACGTCGGTATGCCGCTGAGCCACGGCCTGATGACGATGCACAACGCGCTGGTGGGCACGGGACTGCGCAATACGATCAAACTGGGCGCCAGCGGCAAGATCGCCGGCGGCGCGGACATCGTCAAGCGACTCATCCAGGGCGCGGACTACACCAACTCCGCGCGCGCCATGATGATGGCGGTCGGTTGCATCCAGGCCCAGCTGTGCCACACCGACCGGTGCCCGGTCGGCGTCGCCACCCAGAACAAGCGCCGGGCACGCGCGCTCGACGTGCCGACCAAGAGCGAACGGGTGCGGCGTTACCACGAAGCGACCGTCGAGCAGGCCGCGCAGCTGATGGCGACGCTGGGGGCGCGCGAACCGCACGAGCTCAGCCCGCACATGCTGCGACACAACATCTCCCCGGGCGAGAGCCGCAGCTACGCGGAGTTGTTCTCCTGGCTCCAGCCCGGCGAACTGCTGGACGATCCGCCGGACTCGTGGGCCGCGGACTGGGACGCCGCGAGCGCCGACACCTTCAGCCCACAGATCTCGCGATACCGCGCCGGCGAAGGGCGTTCGGCATGACCGACGTCGCGGAGCTGATCGTCGGGGCACTGGCCGAGCACGGAGTCCGCCAGGTCTGGGGTGTCGTCGGCGACGCGCTCAACCCGGTCACCGACGCCATCCGCCGGCAGGAGGGCATCGAGTGGATCGGCGTGCGCCACGAGGAGGCGGCCGCCTTCGCCGCCAGCGCACAGGCCCAGCTGAGCGACCGCATCGGTGTCTGCATGGGCACCGTGGGGCCGGGCTCCATCCACCTGTTGAACGGCCTGTATGACGCCAAGAAGTCGCACGCACCGGTGCTCGCTCTGTGCGGCCAGGTGCCGACCCCGGACATCGGCACCGACTTCTTCCAGGAGGTCAACAACGACGTGCTGTTCGCCGACGTGGCGGATTTCGCGCAGACCATCACCAGCCCCGCGCAATTGCCGCAGTTGCTGGAGCAGGCGGTCAACACCGCGTATGCCGAAGGCGGTGTCGCCGTACTCACCCTGCCCGGCGACGTCGGGTCCCTCGAGGTGCCGCACGACAGCCGAGCGCCACGCTTCGCGCCACGCACCGCCGAGGTGACCGCGCCCGACGACCAACTGGCCGAGGCCGCGCGTGTGCTCAACTCCGCTGACCGGGTCACCCTGCTGGTCGGGTGCGGTGCGTCCCAGGACCGCGCGGAGGTGCTCACGGTCGCCGAGCGACTGAAGGCGCCGATGGTGTTGACGCTGAAGGCGAAGGCCGGCCTCGAAGCGGACAACCCCTACCAGCTCGGCCAGTCGGGCCTGATCGGCAATCCGTCCACCCGCAAGGCGTTCGACGACTGCGACGTGCTGTTCCTCATCGGCACCGACTTCCCCTACCGGGACTGGTACCCGCAGGGCAAGACCGTGATCGCGCTGAACTCCCGTGCCGGTCACATCGGCCGCCGGACACCGGTCGACCACGCGCTCGTCGGGCACGCCGGGCCGACGCTGCGGGCCCTCGTCGATCTGCTGGACGCCAAGGACGACACCGACCACCTGCGGGCCGCGACCGACGCCTATGCCGGCTGGCTGGAGGATCAGGCCAAGCTGGCCGACCCGGATCATGACGACCGCTCGTGGCTGGGCAAACTGCGCGGCAAGGCCGACAACCCCGAGGGCCTGATCCGACCCGAGGTGATCGCCGCCGCCCTCGACCGGCACGCTGCGAGCGACGCGGTCTTCACCACCGACACCGGCATGTCGACGGTGTGGATCAGCCGGTTCGTGCACCTGCGTGACGACCGGGCGCTGATCGGGTCCTACAACCTCGGGTCCATGGCCAATGCGATGCCCCAGGCACTGGGCGCGCAGGCGCTGGACCGCGGCCGGCAGGTCATCGCCAACTGCGGCGACGGCGGGCTGATGATGCTGCTGGGCGACCTGCGGACCGCCGTCACCTACCGGCTGCCGGTCACGTTCGTGGTCTACGACAACGGGCGGCTGGGCATGGTCAAGCTCGAGCAGGAGCAGGGTGGACTGCCGGAGTTCGGGACCGAGCTGGACAACCCCGACCTGTCCGCGGTCGCCGCGTCACTGGGCCTGCGCTCGCGCCGCGTCACCGATGCCGACGACGTGGACGCCGCGGTCCGGGAGGCCCTGGCCCACGACGGCCCCTACCTGCTGGACTTCGTGACCAACCCCGACGAGATCGCCCTGCCACCGAAGACGACGCCCGCGGATGCCTGGGGGTTCGCCATCGCCAAGTCCAAGGAGTTCCTGGAGAGCCGGTGACCCCGCACCCCCCTGACCGAGAGGAGTACTTGCCGACCGACCGGAGTACGAAATCGGGCGGATTTCGTACTCCGGTGGGACCGGTTGTGCTCCTCTCGGTCGGAGGGGATCAGGCGTTGACGACGAGTCCCAGCTCCGCGACGCCCGCCAGGCCGGCGTGGCGCGGCAGGACTCGGACGCTGTAGCCGAAGGCGCCGCTGCGCAGCAGGGTCAGGGTGCCCTCGAACTTCGCCCGCCCGTCGCCGAGGTTCTCCACCGGGTAGAGCTCGGCGGTGTCGACGTCCTGCAGCTCATCACTCTCGCTCGCGCGGCCGTGGACGACCTGCACCAGGACCTGCTCGGGTCGCAGGCCGGCGAGTGCGACATACGCCCGCACCGTCAGCTTGTCGCCGATCAGCGGCGCGTCGGTGACACCGTCGGCCTCGACGTGCTCGATCCGCAGCCCGGGGAAGGCCTCCTGCGCCTGGCCGACGTATGCCGCCAGGTCCTTCGCAAGCGCGAAATCGTCGGCTGCTGCGGCGCGTCCGGCGATCGCCGCCGGCGTGTAGAGCTTGGCCGTGTAGTCGCGCACCATCCGGGTCGCCAGGACCTTCGGACCGAGCACGGTCAAGGTGTGCTCGACCATCTCCACCCAGCGCTGCGGCACGCCCTCGGCGTCGACGTCGTAGAAGCGCACCGCCACCTGCGACTCGATCAGGTCGTAGAGAGCGGCCGCTTCCAGGTCGTCACGCCGCTCCGGGTCCATCGTCGAGGACTCGGTGTCGTGCGCCGGGTCCGCGGACGGGATCGCCCAGCCGTTGCTGCCGTCGAACCATTCGTCCCACCAGCCGTCCAGGATGGACAGGTTGAGCGCGCCGTTGAGGGCCGCCTTCATACCGGACGTCCCCGACGCCTCGTAGGGCCGCAGCGGGTTGTTCAGCCACACGTCCACGCCCGGCATGAGCGTCTGGGCCATGCGCATGTCGTAGTTGGGCAGGAAGACGATCCGGTGCCGCAGCTGCGGGTCGTCGGTGAACTGCACCATCTCCTGGATCAGCTTCTTGCCGGTCTCGTCCGCCGGGTGGGACTTGCCCGCGATCACCAGCTGCACGGGGCGCTCGGGGTCCAGCAGCAGCTTCTTGAGCCGCTCGGGGTCGCGCAGCATCAGGGTCAGGCGCTTGTATGTCGGAACCCGCCGCGCGAAGCCGATCGTCAACACGTCGGGGTCCAGCAGGTCGGCGACCCAGCCGAGTTCGGCGTGGCTGGCGCCACGGGTCTGCGCGGAGGCGCGCATCCGCTTGCGCACGTCCTCCACCAGTTGCTCGCGCAGTTCGCGCTTGACCGCCCACAGCTCGGCACGAGGGACGCGGCCGATCCGGTCCCAACCGATGGCCTCCCGCACGTCGGTCTCGCCGAGGTACTTGCGGCCCAGCTCGATGACGCGCCAGTCCATCCACGTCGGGGCGTGAACACCGTTGGTGATGCTGGTGATCGGCACCTCGTCGGCGTCGAACCCCGGCCACAGCGCGTTGAACATCGAACGGCTGACCGCTCCGTGCAGCTGGGAGACGCCGTTGCTGCGCTGCGCCATACGCAGGCCCATCAGGGCCATGTTGAAGATGTCGGGCTGGCCGCCCTCGTAGTCCTCGGCGCCGAGGGGCAGGATCGCGTCGACAGGGACCCCCGGCAGCTCCGCGGTGCCGCTGAAATGCGTGTGCACCAGCTGCGCGTCGAAGCGGTCGATGCCCGCCGGGACAGGGGTGTGGGTGGTGAAGACGTTGCTCGCGCGCACGGCGCGACGGGCCTGCTCGAAGTCCAGCCCGTGGCCGCTGACCAGCTCGCTGATCCGCTCCAGCGACAGGAACCCGGCATGGCCCTCATTGCAGTGGTAGACCTCCGGCGCAGGCGCGCCGGTGAGCCTGCTCCAGACGCGCAGGGCGCGCACGCCGCCGATGCCGAGCAGCATCTCCTGCTGCAGGCGCTGGTCGCCGCCGCCGCCGTAGAGGCGGGCGGTGAGCTCGCGCGCCGAGTCGTCGTTGGCCTCGACATCGGAGTCGAGCAGCAACAGCGGCACCCGGCCCACCTGGGCGCGCCATACCCGCGCATGCAGGGTGCGGCCCTCGGGCAGCGCCAGCGTGATGTCGACGGGGGTGCCGTCCGCCTCGCGCAGCAGGATCAGGGGCACATCGTCCGGGTCGAGCAGCGGGTAGTTCTCCAGCTGCCAGCCGTCGGCCGACAGTTGCTGGCTGAAGTAGCCCTCCTTGTAGAAGAGCCCGACGCCGACGATCGGCACGCCGAGGTCACTGGACGACTTCAGGTGGTCGCCGGCCAGGATGCCGAGACCGCCGGAGTACTGCGGCAGCACGTGCGTGATGCCGAACTCGGCGCTGAAGTAGGCTATCGACGCAGGTGCGGACTGCTCGGCGGAGAACTCGTCGTACCACGCCGGGGCTGTCAGGTAGGTCGACAACCCGTGCGCGGCGGCGTGCACCCGTCCCACGAACTCCTCGTCCGCGGCGAGCGCGGCCAGCCGCTGGGGCGTGAGGCCGGCCAGCAGGGCGACCGGGTCACCGTGCACCGCCGCCCAGACCGACGGGTCCATGTCCCGGAACAGGTCACGAGTGCGGCGGTGCCAGGACCAACGCAGGTTGGTCGCGAGGTCCGACAACGGGGCCAGCGGCTCCGGCAGCGCGGTGCGGACGTTGAATCGACGAATGGCTCTCACGGGAGCAAATCGTAGGGGCGATGGGCGCTGACGTGAATTCGACCGCATTGTGGTCACCGGTTGATCCGGACACCACGGCACGACGAAGTTCTCGCTCTACGCTCCTTCCGATACTTCGCGGGGACCCCGAATACCTTGTAGCGTCGCTCAGGTGACTGAAACGCAGCAGACGACGCCCGCGGTGCCGACCACCGGCACGACCGCCACTGCCGCGGCCGTGCCGTCCCGCCCGGTCGGCCGGATCCCGTCCCTCGATGTCCGCCCGGCGGTCGGGGACGGTGACTTCCCCACGAAATCCGTTGTCGGAGAGTCGTTCACGGTCACCGCGACCGTCTTCCGGGAAGGGCACGACGCCGTCAACGCATCGGTGGCCGTGACCGACCCCGACGGCGTGGTCAGCCAGATCCCGATGCGATGCACCAATCCGGGCCTGGACACCTGGGTCGCCACGATCTGCGCCGACCGTCCCGGCATGTGGTCCTACTGTGTGGAGGGCTGGTCCGACCCCTATGCCACCTGGGTCCACGACGCCGTGATCAAGATCGCAGCCGGTGTGGACACCGAGGTGATGCTCGAGGAGGGCGCCCGGCTGCTGGAGCGGGCCATCGACACGGTCGAGCACACCGCGGACGACCGACGCACACTGCAGGCCGCGATCACCGAGCTGCGGGACACCGACGACGAGCCGGGCAGCCGGATCTCGGCGGGCACGTCCGCCGTCGTGCGGCAGATCATGACCGGCACGCCACTGCGTGACGCGGTGTCACCGGGCACGTCATACACCTGGTGGGTGGAGCGGCAGCGTGCGCTGTACGGCGCGTGGTACGAGATCTTCCCGCGCAGCGAGGGCGCGCACGTCGACCGCGACACCGGCAAGTGGGTCAGCGGTACCCTGCGGACCGCGGCGCAACGCCTGCCCGCCATCGCCGCGATGGGCTTCGACGTGGTCTACCTGACGCCGGTGCACCCGATCGGCCAGACGAACCGCAAGGGCCCCAACAACACGCTCACCGCCGGACCGGACGACCCGGGATCGCCGTACGCCATCGGCAGCGCGGACGGCGGGCACGACGCGATCCACCCGGACCTGGGCACCTTCGACGACTTCGACGCCTTCGTGGCCGCCGCACGCAAGGAGGGCCTGGAGGTCGCGCTCGACCTGGCGTTGCAGTGCTCCCCCGACCACCCGTGGGTCAGCTCGCACCCCGAGTGGTTCACCACGCGCGCCGACGGGTCGATCGCGTATGCCGAGAACCCGCCGAAGAAGTATCAGGACATCTATCCACTCAACTTCGACAACGACCCGCAGGGCATCTACGCCGAGGTGCGGCGGGTCGTGCAGGTGTGGATCGACCACGGTGTCACGATCTTCCGGGTCGACAACCCGCACACGAAGCCGGTGGAGTTCTGGCAATGGCTGATCAACGATGTGGCTGCCGTCGCGCCCAACGTCATCTGGCTGGCCGAGGCGTTCACCCGCCCGGCGATGATGGCCACATTGGCGAAGGTCGGCTTCCAGCAGAGCTACACCTATTACGCCTGGCGCAACGAGGCATCGGAGCTGCGGGAGTATGTCGAGGAGCTGGCGCACGAGTCCGCGCCATACATGCGGCCCAGCTTCTGGCCGACGACGCACGACATCCTCACTCCCTACATGCAGTACGGCGGGCCGACGGCGTGGAAGCTGCGCGCGGCGCTCGCGGCGACCATGTCACCCAGCTACGGCATCTACGCCGGTTACGAGCTGATCGAGCACGTCGCCCGGCCCGGCGCGGAGGAGCAGATCGACAACGAGAAGTACCAGTACAAGGACCGCGAGTGGTCCCGGTACGAGCCCGGTGGTGACCGCGAGGGGCAGTCGCTCGCGCCGTTCCTGAAGCGACTCAACGAGATTCGCGCGCAGCACCCGGCACTGCACTGGCTGCGCAACATCACCTTCCACCATGTCGACGACCAGCAGATGCTGGCCTTCTCCAAGAAGCACGGCGACGACGTGATCATCGTGGTCGCGAACACCGACCCGCACGCCACCCGGGAGTCCACCGTGCGGCTCGACATGGGTGCGCTTGGCCTGGCGCAGCACGACGGCTTCGTGGCGCACGACCTGCTCAGCGACGCCAGCTGGCGGTGGGGGGCCGACAACTACGTGCGGCTGGGACCGGACACCGAGCCGTTGCACATCGTCCACCTCCGGAGGTTCTGAATCACCGTGACGACAGTAGGTTTCAACCTTCCGCAACCCGGCCTGCGCCACGATCCCCAGTGGTTCCGCAAGGCGGTCTTCTACGAGGTCCTGGTGCGTGCCTTCGGGGACTCCACCGGCAACGGCTCGGGCGATTTCACCGGCCTGATCAATCGGCTGGACTACCTGCAGTGGCTGGGCATCGACGCACTGTGGATCCCGCCGTTCTACGCCTCGCCGCTGCGCGACGGCGGTTACGACATCGCCGACTACAAGGCGGTGCTGCCGGAGTTCGGCACCCTGCCGGAGTTCACCGAGCTGGTCTCGCAGGCGCACGCACGCGGCATCCGCATCGTCACCGACCTGGTCATCAACCACACCAGCGACCAGCATCCGTGGTTCCAGGCGTCGCGCTCGGATCCCGAAGGGCCGTACGGCGACTACTACATGTGGTCCGACACCGACGAACTGTATGCCGACGCCCGCATCATCTTCGTCGACACCGAGGTGTCCAACTGGACCTTCGACCCGGTCCGCAGACAGTTCTTCTGGCACCGCTTCTTCTCGCACCAGCCGGATCTCAACTTCGAGAACGACAAGGTGCACGAGGAGATCTTCGACATCGTCCGCTTCTGGATGGACCTCGGCATCGACGGGTTCCGGCTCGACGCCATCCCCTACCTCTACATCGAGGAGGGACACAACGGCGAGAACCACCCGAAAACACACGAGTTCATCGCCAAACTGCGCGCCATGGTCGACGAGGAATACCCCGGGCGGATGCTGTTGGCCGAGGCCAACCAGATGCCCGACGAGGTGGTCGACTACTTCGGCACCGAGGAAGCACCCGAGTGCCACATGTGCTTCCACTTCCCGATCATGCCGCGCCTGTACTACGCACTGCGCGACGAGAAGGCCACCCGGATCAACGAGGTGATGGCCGAGACGCCGCCGATCCCGCGTGGCTCCCAGTGGGGCACGTTCCTGCGCAACCACGACGAACTGACCCTGGAGATGGTCACCCCGGAGGAACGTGCCGCCATGTACGGCTGGTACGCGCCGGACCCGCGGATGCGCGCCAACGTGGGCATCCGCCGGCGGCTGGCGACCCTGCTGGACAACTCACGCGCCGAAACCGAGCTGATCAACGCCTTGCTGCTGTCGTTGCCCGGCTCTCCGTGCCTCTACTACGGCGACGAGATCGGCATGGGCGACAACATCTGGCTGCCGGACCGCGACGCGGTCCGCACCCCGATGCAGTGGACACCGGACCGCAATGCGGGGTTCTCGACCTCCGACCCCGGAAAGCTCTACCTGCCCATCATTTCCAGCCTCGTCTACCACTTCAACAATGTGAACGTCGAGGCTCAGATGGGGTCCAGTGCGTCGTTGCTGCACTGGACTCGCGAGATGCTGGCCATCCGCAAGCAGTACCCCGTGTTCGGGCTCGGCGACTACCAGCCGGTGGCGTCGGACAACGATGCCGTGCTGGCGTTCACCCGCACGATCCACCCGGACGACGATCCCGACGACGAGATCGCGACCCACACCGTGCTGTGCCTCAACAACGTGTCGAGCAGACCACAGTCGGTCACCGTCACGCTGCCCCCGGAGCTGGCCGGCGCCAGGCTGCGCGACCTCTTCGGCGGGGCGCACTTCCCGCCGGTCACCGCGGACGGCACGGTGACGTTCACCCTCGGGTCCCGCGACTTCTTCTGGCTCGCGGCGCACGCCGAGAGGGTGGACTGACCGATGGCCATCATCCATGCGGGCGCGACACTCACCCCGACCAAGCTGGAGCTGTTGCAGGACTGGATCGGCGAACGTCGCTGGTATGCCGGCAAGGGCAGCCGGCCGCAGCTGGACCTGCTGGGCAGTTACCGCTTCGACGACCCGCAGGGTGAGGTCGGCGTCGAGGTCCTGCTGGTCACCGACACCTCCGGACCGGAGCCGGTGGTCTACCAGGTGCCGCTGACCTACCGCGACGCGGCGTTGGACGGTGCCGCCGCGGCGCTCGTCGGGGAGATGCAGCACTCGGCGCTCGGGCGCCGCTTCGTCTACGACGGCTGTCACGACCCGGTGTTCGTCGGGGCGTTGCTGCGCGCGATGGCGACCGGAGGACGACAGGCCGAGCTCGAGACGCACGACGTGTCGACCGGAGAGGTCGGGCATCGGGACTCGACCGTGACCGTGCGCGGTAGCGGGCATCGCCACGCCGTGACGCCCGGCGTCGTCGACTCCCGGGTCCTGTCCGGCGAACAGTCGAACACCTCGATCATCGTCGACGTCGATGACGGAGACGATCCGTTGATCATCAAGGTGTTTCGCGTCGTGCACGCGGGCGACAACCCGGATGTCACCCTGCAGACCGCGCTCACCGGGGCGGGCAGCGAGCGGGTGCCGCGCATGATCGCTTCACTGCGTGGAGACTGGCCGGCCGCAACGGGCGACGGTCGGGCCTCGGGCGACCTCGCCTTCGCCCAGGAGTTCTTCCCGGGCGTGCGAGACGCGTGGCGCGAAGCGCTCGACGCCGCGACCTCCGGCCGCTCGTTCGCGACCTCGGCGCACGCCCTCGGCGCTGCGACGGCGCAGGTGCACAGCGAGCTGGCGCAGGCGATTCCCACCGCACCGAGCACCCCTGAAACCGTTGCGGCACAGCTGAGTACGATGCGGCGGCGCTTCGCTGCCGCGGTCGAAGCCGTGCCCGAGCTGCGGGCCGACGCCGATGCCTTCGAGGCGCTGCTGGACGAGGCGGCCGACGCGCAGTGGCCCGCGCTGCAACGGATCCACGGCGACTACCACCTCGGCCAGGTGCTCGACGTGCCCGGCCGTGGCTGGGTGTTGCTGGACTTCGAGGGTGAGCCGCTGCGTCCGCTGCCGGAGCGCAACGAGCTGGACGTCCCGTTGCGGGACATCGCCGGCATGCTGCGGTCGTTCGACTACGCCGCCGGATCCGTGGAGCAGGGCGATCCCACCGTCTCGCGGCGGGACTGGGCCATGCAGGCCCGGGCGGCCTTCCTCGCCGGGTATGCCGCGCAGAGCGGGACCGAGCTCGCGACATACGAAGGGCTCATCGGGCTCTTCGAGGTGGACAAGGCGGCCTACGAGGTCGTGTACGAGGCCCGCAACCGACCCGACTGGCTGGACATCCCGCGCAGTGCGATCCATCGGCTGTTGCCGACGAGGAGGAGCGACCAGATGAGCGATCAGGACAACAGAACTGCCGGCCCGTCAACTGCCTTGAGAGTCGAGACAGCGGATGAGCTGCTCGCCGGAAGGTATGGCGACCCGCACCGCCTCCTGGGGCCACACACCGACGGATCCACTGCGCTGGTGCGGGTTTTCCGTCCCCTGGCACGCACGGTCCAGGTGCAGTTGCCCGACGGCTCACGCGTCGACCTGCAGCACGACTACGAAGGACTGTGGAGCGGTGCGCTGCCAGGCGCGCAGGTACCGGACTATCGGGTCGTCACCACCTACGACGACGGGGTCGAGCACGTCACGGACGACCCCTACCGGTTCCTGCCGACGCTGGGCGAGATGGACCTGCACCTGATCGCGGAGGGCCGCCACGAGCAGCTGTGGACCGTCCTCGGGGCGCACGTCCGGCGGTACGACAGCCCGCAGGGCACCGTGCACGGCACGTCGTTCGCGGTATGGGCTCCGAACGCACGTGGCGTCCGGCTGGTCGGCGACTTCAACACCTGGAACGCACAGGGTCATCCGATGCGGCGCCTGAGCGGCGGCGTGTGGGAGCTGTTCGTCCCCGATGTCGGCGCGGGCACGCGGTACAAGTTCGACATCCTCGGTCCCGACGGCATCTGGCGGGAGAAGGCCGACCCGCTGGCCCGGAAGGCGGAGGTCGCACCCGCGACGGCATCGGTCGTCACCGAGTCCTCCTACGAATGGGGCGACGCCGACTGGCTCCAGCAGCGCTCGACCACGCAGGCGCACCAACGCCCGATGAGCGTCTACGAGGTCCACCCGATGTCGTGGCGGCAAGGCAAGTCGTGGCGTGACCTCGCCTCCGAACTCGTCTCGTACGTCTCGGAGCTCGGCTTCACGCATGTCGAGTTCATGCCCGTCATGGAGCATCCCTACCCGCCGTCCTGGGGTTACCACGTGACCGGTTACTACGCGCCCAACTCGCGCCTGGGCGACCCGGACGACTTCCGCCTCCTCGTCGACGCCCTGCACCGGGCCGGCATCGGTGTGATCCTGGACTGGGTGCCGGGTCACTTCGCCACGGACGAATGGGCGCTGGCACGTTTCGACGGCACCGCCCTGTACGAGCACCCCGATCCGCGGCGTGGCTGGCATCCCGAATGGGGTTCGTACATCTTCGATTTCGGCCGCCCCCAGGTGCGCAACTTCCTGGTCGCGAACGCGATCTACTGGATGCAGGAGTTCCACGCGGACGGGCTGCGGGTGGACGGGGTCGCCTCGATGCTCTACCTGGACTACTCACGCAACGAGGGTGAGTGGCTGCCCAACAAACACGGTGGCCGGGAGAACCTCGAAGCGGTGCAACTCCTGCAGGAGACCAACGCCACGGCATACCGCAGGATGCCCGGCACGTTCATGGTGGCGGAGGAATCCACCTCCTGGCCCGGTGTCACCAAGCCGACGAGCGCCGACGGCCTCGGTTTCGGTTTCAAGTGGAACATGGGCTGGATGCACGACACGCTGGATTACGTTGCGCAGCAACCGATCTACCGACGATTCCACCACGACAAGCTCACCTTCTCGCTCGTCTACGCATGGAGCGAGCAGTTCGTGCTGCCGGTGAGTCACGACGAGGTCGTGCACGGCAAGGGGTCGCTGTTGCGCAAGATGCCAGGACACCGGTGGGAGCAGCTCGCCGGTGTCCGCGCGTTCCTGGCCAACATGTGGGGGCACCCGGGCAAGCAGTTGCTCTTCATGGGTTGTGAGTTCGCGCAGGAGTCGGAGTGGGCCGACGGCCGCAGCCTCGACTGGTGGCTGCTGGACCAGCCCGCGCACCGGGGCATCGCCGAGCTGGTGGTGGACCTCAACCGGGTCTACAAGGAGCATCCTGCGCTGTGGATGCACGATCACGATCCGAGCGGGTTCCAGTGGATCGATGCCGACAACAGGGACGCGAACCTCTTCTCCTACCTGCGGTTCGGGGATGCCGAGCACACCGGTGACGTCGTCGCGGCGGTGATCAACTTCAGCGGCTCGGAGGCTCGTGACGTGCGGATCGGTCTGCCCCGGCCCGGCCGCTGGGTCGAAGCCCTCAACACCGATGCGGAGCGGTACGGCGGCGCCAACCGCGGCAATCTCGGTGGTGTCGACGCCGACGCCATACCAGCGCACGGGCAGGAGTTCTCCGCGGTGATGACGGTCCCACCACTCGCGGCGATCTGGTTCGTGCCGGAGACGGACACCGCCGAGTAGTCGGCAACCGCGAAGGGGCGCCACCCGGATCCTCCGGGTGGCGCCCCGTTCTCATCGTGCGACGCAGGGTTACTTGCGCAGTGCGGTCAGGAACGCCGTCGTCGAGCTCGGCACACCGAAGCCGGTCAGGTTGTCGTAACCCTTCT
>Ga0164242_10002824_pt1 | contig 19999 bp, 18 predicted proteins | sample OricomgcompostMG_FD_108783 | JGI IMG/M metagenome (GOLD analysis project Ga0164242, IMG submission 108783) | Miracle-Growth compost microbial communities from Emeryville, California, USA - Original compost - Miracle growth compost (MG) ... | reverse complement strand
GACACCAGCACGCCACCTACGAGCGGGAGAGCCAACCTTCTCAGTCTCACGAACGAGCCACCTCTATCTCGACAACGGAAAGGCCGCCCCGGACTGCGCTCCGGGGTGGCCATGCGGTTGGAAATTAGTGGCGGGCTGCGGAGCCTCGCAATGGTGTCGGGCGCAGTTCACCCCGCCTTCATCCTCGAGCCGCGGGCACTCCTCGGCTCGCTCACACCAGACGACGCCACACTCACGGATCGGATCTTGGCGATGGGCGCACACCTAGTACCGACGACCCAGACGAGCCGCGTCGACAGTCATGTACGGCTACTCGCGTGCTATCGCGGCTCGAGGTGGATCCGATCGGCGTCGACCTCGGTCAGGGAACTCGTGTAGCGGCGCAACTGCGGAGCCAGCCTGCTGGCCGAAATGCCCCAGGCGGGGGACGCGCAGATGCGTGACCTTCCCTATCGTCCTACTGACGTGGGATGCCGCACCAAGAGGACGCGCATGACGGATCAGTTGGTTAGCGCCAGCAGCGAAGGGGCCGGTTCCGCCGGGCCTGTCGGAGCGTCGGAGACGCTCGGGCTCGTGCTGGACGGCGGCAGATGAGCACGACCTCAGTCAGATCCGCCGCGTCGTGGATCCTCCGTGTGCCCCTGCCCAAGGCACACGTATCTGAACACGAGAAGGGGCACCACTCCACCATCGACCTCATTGGGGTGACGCTTACCACCGATTCGGGCGTCTCCGGTTCCGGCTACTCATTCGTCGTCGGGAGCGATGGTTCTCGAGCGGTGAAGGAGGTGCTCGACACAGTCCTGATCCCGACAGTCAAAGGTCGCCGCTCACACGATGTCCACGCGCTCTGGGCGCAATGGATCAGAGACACGGATCGTTTCGGCCGAGGAGTGGTGTCACTGGCGATTTCGGCTGTTGACACGGCACTTTGGGATCTGGCCGCCCACGAGCGTTCCCTCTCGCTCGCACGCCACGTCGGACAGGTGCGCACCCGCATACCTGCGTACGCGAGTGGGCAGTTCTCGTCGGATCACCCGATCGACGACATGCTGCGTATTGCCCAGGGTGAGCTCGACCGCGGGATGCGCGCCATCAAGTTGCGCGTGGGACTCGACCTCGGCACCGACTTGGAACGCATCAAGCAACTGAGGAGGCTCGGCCGGGACGATCTGCGGATCATGTGCGATGCAAATGAGCGCTTCGACCTGCCGAGCGCGGTTCGATTCGCTCGTGCCGCAGAGCCGTACGACATCTTCTGGCTCGAAGAGCCTCTTCGCGCCCGGGACGTCGCTGCGCACCAGCAACTGGCGCGATCAATTGGCATACCGATCGCGGTTGGAGAGCACCTTCAGAGCACGTCCGAGTTCCTTGCCTTCATCACTGCCGGAGCGGCACAGGTACTACAGCCGGACGTCGGCCAGATCGCGGGGACTACCGAGTTCTTACGAATCGCCGGCCTGGTCCGCGACCATGGCTTGTCGCTCGCGCCACACTTCTTACCGGAGTTGCACATTCATCTGATTGCCGGCATGGAGAACGCGATCGCGTTGGAACAGTTTCCCTACGCCGACTCGTTCCTCGTCCGCGGACTCGCGTACGAGGATGGTCACGCATTGGTACCCGACGGCCCCGGCCACGGCGTCGAGTTCACTGAAGCGGCCTGGGAGACGATGCTGGTAGCTGGATCGAGGCCTGTAAGTGTCTGATCAGACAGTCGTTGTCGCTGAGACGATGTTCGAGCGCGAGCGAGTGACCAGTGCGCTGGAAGCCGAGGGCTTCCGAGTCGTCACTGGGTCGATACTTGCAAGCGAGAAGGCCGCGGATCTGGCCGTCGTCAAGGCAATCATCGCGCCGCCGAACACTGTCGTGACCGCGCGCGCGATCGACCTGGCGACTTCCTTGGATGTCGTCACCAGCCCCGTGATCGGCGTCGACCACATCGACGTCGGCGCATTGGCGAAACGGGGAATCCCGCTACTGCATGGCGCTGCTCCCGAGAACTACATCGGAATGGCAGAGGCGGCCATCGGTCTCATGGTGGCCCTCACTCACGACATACGCCGGAAGGATCAAGGTTTACGCGCCGGCGCCGCGTGGACGCGCGGGCCGGGCTTCCTGATGAGTGGTCGGACCGTCGGCCTTCTGGGCGGCGGTCGTATCGGGTCAGCCATCGCAAGTCGTCTCGAAGCATGGGGTTGCCGCATCCTCGTGTGTGATCCCGCACTTGTTGGTAGCGAGTCAGGACACAGGTGGCAGCTCGTAGACATGCCAGTACTCTTCGCCGAAAGCGACCTTGTCTCAGTTCAGATTCCCCTATCAAGCACGACACAAGAACTCGTCGGGAAGCAACAGATCAGATCGATGCAGCGAGGAAGCTGGCTGGTCAACATCGGACGCGGGGGCGTGGTCGACGAGGTCGCCGTAGCGGAGGCTCTCGCCTCTGGCCAGCTCGCGGGCGCAGCATTCGACGTGTGGTCGAGTGAGCCGCCGCCGACAGATCATCCGTTGCTGGACGACCGGCTCAACGTGATCGCCACCTCCCACAACGTTGGACATTCACAAGAGGCCTATCGCCTACTCGCCGACCTTTCCGTCAGTCAGACCGTGGCCGTTCTCCGCGGTGGCGAGGGCACGTACCGGGTCCACTGATGGAAAATCACGCCTGTTCTGGAGGGATCACAATCACTCGCGGTTCACTCTTGGGATCTGCAGCCGTGATCGGTTTGGCCGTTGTCGCCGCAGGGCGGCCCCGTGCCTGGTAACGGTGGCGGAGCGCTCGCTGTCATCGAGAAGGGCGGCCACGCGCTGGCCTTCTACGATGTACTCACCGGCGGGAAGCAGACGACACTCCGGCTACCGGACTACCCGCACGAGATGGTGGTAGACGCCCAACGCCGGTACGCCTACATCGGACACTACGGGGTGCGTATGAGTGGTGACGCCGGAAAGGGTGGCGCTGCTGTTCTCGCGGTAGACCTCCGCCGTCGAAAGCTGATCAACACGATCGACACGCTTCCGTACAACCGCGTGCACGGGATGGGGATCGACTCCACCAACCGTGTGTACGCGTTGAGCGAAGCGACGTCACAACTGATGAGTTTCCGCGATCCGGTGCGAACCAAGACGCCGACGTCCGTTGTCCCTACCGGCGGCGAGAAGACGCACATGTTCGCGCTGACTCGCGACGGAACCAGGGCGTACGTCTCCGGCCTGACGTCAAATACACTGAGCTTGGTACGGCCGCACGACCCGAACACCTCACCGCGCATCGTCAGCCCAGGAGCCCGCCCAGAAGGCGTCAGCCTCAGCCGAGACGAACAGACCGTGTATGTTGGCGCGCGGGAAGACGGAACCATTGTGGCGCTCGACGCGCTGAGCCTGGAAGTCATGAAGACCAGGCAAGTGGATGGCGATCCACTTCGCGTCTATGCCCGCCCGGACGGTTGCGTGTTGGTAGTCGATATCGCGAACAACAGCATCGCAATGCTCGATGGTGATCTGACCGAGCTCTGGCAGATGCAGTTTGACGGCACACCGGCCAGCGTCTCGTTCCACCCGACGCAACCGATCGCCTACGTGTCCCAGTTCGTCGCCAATCAGATCGCTGTGGTGGATCTGAGTACGCGCCGGGTGCTGCGCGAGTTCGACACTGACGTAGAGCCGGACACCTCCGCGATCCTCGCATGACGGACGCTGCCCGGCCTCAACGCTTCCGACAACTTGCTGGCGTGCAAGTGGCTCACGCTCGAGCGTTGACAGAAGGGCACATGGCCAAGCTCGCGGTCGCCCCCTCGTGGTTTCGAGTGACGCGGATCGACGACTCCGTGACCCGGATCGAAGAGCCATTCACGGATCTATGGGTTTCCGCGAACTGCTGGCACGTGCGCGGGAACGACTTTGATGTCGTCATCGACACGGGTCTGGGCGTTGCGTCATTGAAGCGGGAGCTTGCAGTTCACTTCCCCGACCGCGAGCCAATCGCGATCCTGACACACGCTCATCTCGACCATCGAGGGTCCGCGCATGAGTTCTCGGAGTGCTGGGGTTCACGCGGGTCACGGAGAAGGCTTTGACGGGACCCGGCTGCTCGAAATCGTTCAGGAATACGTGAGAAGCAAGACGCGATAGCACAGCGCGGCTGAGGGCTCGAGTTTTCAGGATGCGTAGACGCGCTCGCCGCCGACGTAGGTGGCGCGCACCTGGGCCGAGAGCAACTCGTCGATCGAACGTTCAAAGATATTCCGGTCCAGAACGATAAAGTCGGCGTACAAGCCTGCACGCAATCGCCCGACATCTCCGTCGGCTCGACACGACCACGCCGCATCGGCTGTGGCGTGTCGGATCGCATCGGCCAGCGGCAGAGCGTAGCGAGGAATGTTCGCAGGCAACGACGGGTCGAAAGCTGACCGCCGAGTTGCAGCGATAAAGACGTTGCGCAGAGGAGGCATCGGCGCAGTCGGCGAGTCCGTTCCGAACGCCAGAGATGCGCCGGCTTCGGTCATCTCCGGCCACGGATAGCCGCGCTGGACTCGTTCGTCACCCAACATCGCTCGCCAGTTCTCCTGGATCGCCGGGTCGGCGTGCACGGGTTGCATGCTCGCCGTGATACCGAGTGCCGCCAGCCGATTGATCTCGTCGGCGCCGACGACCTCGAGGTGCTCGATGCGGTGTCGCCGTGGCCGCGGTCCGTTCTCGCGGGCAGCGTGCTCGAGCGATCCGATCGCGACGCGAATCGCCTCGTCGCCGATTGCGTGCATGGCAACTTGCAGGCCCGCTGCGTCAGCCGCGGTGACGACCGGAGCCAGGGCATCAAGGGTCCAGATCGGTCCCGGCATCGAACCATTCGAGTACGGCACGCCAAGTGCCGCAGTACATCCGTCGACTGTGCCGTCTACGGCGAACTTGACGCCCGTGACGCGGAGCCGCGGAGACCTGTGTTGCGCCGCCAACTCGGCTGCGCGCCGCACCTCTCCGAGGTTGGCATCCATGTCGGGTCGATGGGCGACCACCCAATGCCCTACTACACGGGTCGTCAGCGTTCCCGCCTTCTCCGCCCGAACCATTGCCGCAAGGTCGTTGTCAGTAAGGCCCATGTCGGTGGTGCTCGTGACGCCATGCTTCCGATAGGCGTCCATTGCGTGGGCGACGTGATCGTCGCGCTCACGATCGGTCTCGAATCCATCGAGCGCAGGCCACAGGTAGAGCTGAACCGCCGTCTCATCGATGTAGCCGGTCGGCAATCCCGTCACAGCGTCCCGGTACACAGTGCCTCCGGGAGGGTCCACCGTGGAGGCGTCGATGCCGACCTCTGCCAGAGCTGCAGAATTCAGCCAGATGGAGTGGAAGTCGAACGACTGGGCGTAGACCGGCTTGTCCGGAACGACTTCATCCAGCATCTGCCTGGTGGGTCGTCCGCCAGGAATTGCTGCATGTTGCCAGGCAAACAGGCGAAGGCGTGGGGAGTCAGCCTGCGATTCAGCCCACGCGCGAAGACGCTGTTGAATATCAGGAAGATCGGTAGCCGTAGTCAGATCCAGCTGCCGAAGGGCTTGCCCTGTCTGGCACACGTGTGCGTGACCGTCAACGAAGCCCGGAAGGATGAGGGCCCCCTCCATGTCCACTTCCTCGGCGTTTCCCGCGACTCGCCTCGCGGACCCCAAGTCGCCTACGTAGGCGATTCGCTCGCCTACAACGACCATGGCTTCGGCCCATGACCGTCTATCGGCCGTGAATATGACCGCGTTGGTGAAAATGGTCGACTTAAGCGGCATCGTTAGGACCCTTTCCTGGATCAACTGGGGTTGCCGAGCTCTACGCAACGACTCCATCAGAAATCATTCTCGCGATTTCATCAGGCGCCACACCTAGGACGCTCGTCAGTACGTCCTCTGTGTGTTCGCCCAGCGTTGCCGGCCATCTGGCGGGGACCCGCTCCCATGCGGAGGATTTTGGCGGGAAGTCGACCACATCGACCGATCCGCGTTCGCTTTCGAGGTGGAGGATCGCCCCAAGGTGTTTCACCTGCTCGGTGCGCACCGCCTCATCGAGATCAAAGAGGCCGCAGTTCGGAACCCCGGCCGCATCAAGCAACTCCTGCCAGTGTCTGCGCGGCTTGGTGCGCAGGATCTCGCTGAGTTCGGCAGTGAGCGAGTCACGATTGGCGAGACGGTCAGGACCGGTCAGATAGCGCTCGTCGGCGATCCACTCCTTACGGTCGAGCGCCTCGCACAGGGAGCGCCAGAATCCGTCATTGAACGCGCCGATCAGGATGGGCTTGTCGGCACACTCGAATCCGTCATACGGAACGATCTGAGCGTGCGCTGTGCCAAGCCGAGGAACGTCGTAGCCCATCGTGACGACCCGGGGAACGTAGTTTGAGAGCATAGCCAGGGCTGACTCAATCATCGAAACAGTGACGTGTTGCCCCTCCGGGTGTTCGTCTCGACACTGGAGTGCGGCCAGTATCCCCGCAAGCGCAAACAGGCCGGTCGAAAAGTCGGCTACGGGTGAACCCATCTTGACTGGCTTTCCCCCGAACTCCCCAGTGACCCCCATCATTCCAGAGGCTGCCTGGATAATGATGTCGTTGGCGGGACGACCACCCCAAGGACCGCCTTCCCCGAATCCGGTGATCGAGCAGTACACGAGGCCCGGGCGACAGCTCTTCACCGAGTCGAAATCGATGCCGAGTTTGGCCGCTACATCTGGCCGGTAGTTTTGGACGACAACGTCGCACTCCGCAATCAGCTCGCGAGCGAGCTGGCTCCCGCGCTCCGTGGCCAGGTCGATGACGATGCTTCGCTTAGACCGGTTGACTGCCATGACGTAGTCGGTCTCTTGCGGACCGAACATCGGCACGCCCATTTGCCGACTGAAGTCACCGACGCCCGGGCGTTCGACCTTGATCACGTCAGCACCCATGTCGGCCATGAACAAGGTTGCGAAGGGCCCGGAAGCGGCCTGTGAGAAGTCGAGCACCCGGATACCGGTAAGGGGAGGTGCCGCTGTGTCACTCATAAAGTCTGCGTCTCCTTCTTGGGGCGATTCCCGCCCGGACATGTCAACGGTAGGTGCGGAGGGGGAAAGGTGGGCATCCCCCATTCGAGGACTATCAAACGAGCAGCCGCTGACGATGAACTTCGACTTGCAAAGCAGTCGAAACGTCGCGCCGGAAAGTACCCAGCCGAGGACTGCAACACACAAAACCTCGTTCACTAGCGTGATCGGCAGAAGACCGGTCATGAAAGGTGATGGTTCGAGTGGTCAAATCGCGCGACTACAAAGTGGGCGGCATCAACGTCCGCGAGACAACCGCAGTCGGCACCAGCCGCGGCGTCCCTGTTCTCCTGGTCCATGGCGGACTCCACGGATCGTGGTGCTGGGACGCCTACGTGGACTTCCTGACAGGACGTGGCTGGGACTGTCATGTGCTCGATTGGCGCGGTCGCGGACTCTCCGACCCGTTGGACGAATCCGAAGCAATCGGTCGATCCCTTGAGGATGTCGCCGTTGACATTGAGCTAGTCGCTCAAGGGCTGGCTGCGCCGCCACTCGTGGTGGCGCACAGCATGGGTGCTCTTGCAACTCTGAAGTTCGCCGAGACCAACAGATACCGAGGCCTCGCACTGCTCACGCCAGTACTTCCTGATGAAGTCTCGCCCGCGTCGATCAGCCTTCCCATCGATCCGACCAGCTTGTGGGGACCGCCACCCTTCGAAAGCGCCCAGGCGTTGTTCTTCTCGGGCACCGACGAGCCCGACGCACGTCGGTACTACGGGATGCTCGTGCCGGAGTCGCCGAAGGCCGTCGCGCAAGCCACGACTGATCCTCGGGTCAGTATCGACAAGTCAAGGATCACTGGCCCCGGTCTCGTTGTAGGCGCGGAGCACGATCTGCTGACTCCGCACGCAGAGGTACGTGAGCTCGCGGCACTTCTCGGAATGAAGTTCTACGATGCGAGCGGCTTCGGTCACGGCATCACACTCGATCGAAGCTGGGAGAAGATCGCCACCGTGGTGCACGAGTGGTTGGCCGATCAGGTCCCCGGGAACGGCTAGTCCCGCCGTACGTCCCGACACCGGTATCGATTCCAACATGACGAAGCAGACTCCGCACAGTTCACACTGGGGCGCGTTCACTGCCGTCACTCATCGCGGCGAGCTCGTCGGCGCGCAACCTCATCGCTCGGACCCCGATCCATCGGCTCTCCTGGAGTCGATCAGCGATGCTGTGAACTCGGACCTCCGTGTCCACGGTCCCGCGATCCGGCGTTCGTGGCTCGAAGGTGGACCGGGACACGCCACCGAACGTCGAGGGGCTGACGAGTTCGTAGAGGTCGGTTGGAACGAAGCACTTGACCGGGTCGCCGGCGAACTCGACCGAGTACGACAGATCCACGGCAACCAGGCGATCTTCGGCGGCAGCTATGGCTGGGCAAGCGCCGGCAGGTTTCACCATGCAAAGACCCAGTTGCAACGATTTCTCAACCGCATCGGCGGATTCACCACCCAGAGGCACAACTACTCATTCGCTACCGCGCTTTCATTGCTACCCCACGTCGTTGGATCTGCAGCGGTGGTCAGTGGGGATGTGACGACTTGGGGTTGCCTGAAGAGCAAGACAAGCCTGTGGATAGCATTCGGCGGCCTTCCGCCGCGAACCAGCCAGGTGGAATCCGGGGGAATCAGCTGGCATCAGGTTCAAGGCGCCCTGCGCGAAGTGGCAGCGACCGGTACGCGCTTCGTCAACGTGAGTCCCCTGCGAACTGACATGGCCGACGAACTGCAGGCCGACTGGTGGCCGGTCCGCCCGAACGGCGACACAGCTCTGATGCTCGCGCTCGCCTATTGCCTGGAGTCGGACGGGACGGTCGACCGGGACTTCTTGGCGCGGTACACGAGCGGCTACGAGAAGTTTCGTCAGTACCTTCTTGGTATCTCCGACGGGATCCCCAAGAGTCCTGAATGGGCAGCCGGCAAGTGCGAGATTGCCAGCGAGAGAATCCGCGCATTGGCTCGAAGAATGGCTTGCGTGCGGACATTCATCACGGTCACGTGGTCGTTGCAGCGCGCCGAGCACGGGGAGCAGCCCTACTGGATGGCGATCACCCTCGCGGCGATGCTTGGGCAGATCGGCCTCGAGGGAGGCGGATTCTCGTTCGGGTTCGGAAACCAGGCGGCGATAGGAGCCACGAAGTGGGCCTTTGGCGCCCCCGCCCTGCCTGCAGGCCCAGTCGCCCTCGACAGCTGGATCCCCGTGGCACGCCACGTCGAGATGCTGGAGAAGCCCGGACAGGTCTACGAGTTCAACGGCCAGGTCCGCACCTATCCAGATATCCGCCTCATATATTGGGCGGGAGGCAACCCCTTCCACCATCACCAGGACACCAACCGACTGATCCACGCGTGGCGGCGCCCGGACTCGATCATCGTTCACGAACCCTGGTGGACGCCGACAGCTCGGCATGCGGACATCGTGCTTCCCGCCACAACGACGCTGGAGCGCAATGACATCGGGGCGAGTTCTCGAGACAGAGCGCTGATCGCAATGAAGCGCGCTATTGAGCCCGTAGGGAAAGCGCGCAACGACTTCGACATCTTTTCGGCGTTGGCGGTTCGACTAGGCGTTGAATCAGAGTTCACTGAGGGACGCGACGAACAGGCGTGGATTGAGTTCCTTTACGCGTCCACCCAGGATCGTGCGCGCTCCTTCGGCGTGGACCTGCCCGCGTTTTGCGACTTCTGGTCTGCCGGAGAGGTCCAGATTCCGCACGAAGGGGACCGCAGTCTGATGCAGGAGTTTCGCGCGGACCCACTAGCTCACCCGCTCAAGACACCGAGCGGTCGGATCGAGATCTACTCAGAGACCATAGCCGGCTTCGGGTACGACGACTGTCCGGGACACCCGTGCTGGCTGGAGCCCGTTGAGTGGCTCGGGTCTACACAAGCCGAGAACACTCCGCTGCACCTGATCTCGAACCAGCCAGCAACACGGCTTCACAGTCAACTCGACATGGGTCGCGTGAGCTTGCGATCGAAGGTGAACGGCCGCGAGCCAATTCAGATCCACCCGAAGGACGCTGCTCGACGCGCGATCGAAGACGGTCAGTTGGTAGTGGTCTTCAACGATCGTGGTCGATGTCTTGCGGGCGCGGTCCTCACGGACGCGGTGCGGGAAGGTGTTGTGGTTCTCTCAACCGGCGCCTGGTACGACCCCCTCGAACCTGGCACGCCGGGAACCTTGGAGCTACATGGGAATCCGAACGTGCTGACGCGTGACGTCGGCACGTCCAGATTGGGCCAAGGCCCGAGCGCGCACTCCGCGTTGGTCGAGGTCCGTCCCTTCTCCGGCGACGCCAAGGCTGTCGCCGCTCACACACCGCCGACGATGAGCCGGCGTGCGAAGGACACTCACGAGTGAGGTACAACTACGCCGAGACCGGCACCGTCGCGCCATCAGCGGATGCCCAGATCGCCTGGACCAGCTCCGCCCGGCTTCGCACATCAGTCTTCGCGAATACGCGCTTGAGGTGCTGCTTGACCGTGTTCTCCGTAATGAACGCCCGCTCCGCGATCTGCCTGGTGGTGAGTCCTTCGCTCACCAACTGTGCGATCTCCTGCTCACGCGATGTCAACAGGTTCCATGCGGGAAGTTGACGTGCATTCTCTGCATCACCACAATCGTAGACCATCGTGACGGCCACGTTGTGACGATGGCCGAGAGCGAAGCTCTTGACCACGACATGGCTATGAGAGACAGGATCCTTGACGTCAGTCGTGTGAACTCGGGCTCCGTCTCGGAACCGCTCCATCGCCCCGGCCACACTATTAGCCACTGCGTTCGGCAACGGGCCGTCCTCAGTGACGTCCACCATCGTCTTGCTCCTGGCCAGCCGATTCTTGAAGATCACCCGTGCATCCAGATCGGTGAGGATCACGCCGTGTGGCAAACGGTCAAGTACGCGTTCGAGCATGCTGCTGTACAGATCAGCTTGCTCGAAGCGAAGTGCCCGATCGATCGCCATACCGAGTTGTTCGGCCGCGAACTGCGCAGCACTCAAGTCGTCATCCGTGAACGCCGCGTGCCGTCCGCTGCGCGCGAAGTTGATGGTCCCGACGACCTTCCCGGACACGATCAGCGGCGCTTCGAGCGAATGATCCAAGTTGGACTTTCCAAGTACAGTGCGGGCCCCCGACTGCTCCCACTCCTCGGTCCGGCACGCGCGCGAGGAGTCGATCGGGAGCCGATCCCTGAGCACTAGTTTCAGGACAGGGTCGTCGGCGCGACCGTAGGCCTCGTACGCGTCGAGCAATCCGGCGTCCGCTTCGGCAAATACATCGACTGGAGCAGCCGAGTCTGCGGCGAGTCGGTACATACCGAAGGCGTCGGCCGGGACGACGGTTTGAACAGTCCCGATGAAGGCTTGGCCAACCTCGGTCAACGAAAGTGCGGATTGAAGCGCGTTGGTGAACTGGGTTCGAACGCGACTGAGGTCAGTGGGGCTCGAAGGACAGGCGTGGCAATGGCGATCGTTCCTCTGGGCCCGTGCCATACGTCGTATCGAATCAGTCACCACTGCCTACTCCTTCGCTGACAGGGTTTCGCGCTGCGGTTCGACCAGCACGCCGTAAGTATCAGGGCGGCGTGTGGCGAGGAGCGGAAAAAGGTCGAGCCAGTCGCGACGTTGGTCCAGGTCGAGCGTCGCAACCAGAGCGAAGTCACCCTCACGCGGGGCATCGACCAGAACACGTCCATACGGATCGCTGATGAAAGAGGAACCATAGAACGTGATGAGGCCCTCGCTGCCCCAACGGTTGGGTACGACCATGAACAACCCGCTGGCGATGCCGTTTGCAACGATCACCTGTCGCCACAGCGGTTGCGTGTCGAAAGACGGATGATCTGGCTCAGAGCCGATCGCCGTGGGATAGGCGAGAAGTTCTGCTCCCCCAAGCGAGTACGCGCGCGAAACCTCTGGGAACCACTCGTCCCAGCATGTCGGCAGGCCGACCCGAGGAGTTGATGGAAGTTCGAGGTCAACGACCGGGTAAGGGTCCGCCGCAGACCCGGGACGGAAGTAGGTGTCTTCGAAGTAGCCGGCCGTTACGGGAATGTGCACCTTGCGCGTGCGCGCAACGAGCGTTCCTTCGGGCGACACCATGATCGCAGTATTGAACCCGCGACCATCTGCCGAGCCATCGTCCTCACGCTCGTAGAGCGAAGCGTGAACGAAAACGTTGGCGGCGCGCGCCGCGCGCGCGGCGAACTCGAACGTGGGCCCTCCGACGAGCGCCTCGGCCGCGTCGACCGGTCTCGGTCCGGCTTGGACGTCTGCTGGATAGCGCATGAGCGACAACTCCGGCAGGAAGACGACCTCGGCGCCGGCAGCAGCCGCTGCCTGGACGCCTTGCTCGAGTACACCTGCGTGCTCGCCTGCGTCCTCGTGCCAACGCGTTTGTACGAGACCAACCGTAAGCGGTCGGCGATGTGATCGATGAACTCGGGCAAGAGATGGCAGCGGCTCTGCGATGCGGGTCTTCATGCCTTCACCTCCTGGTCAGGCGCAACAACCTGACCCACAATCGGCTGCTGTTGAGTGATGCAGTGGATCCCTCCGCCACGCGCAAACAGTGCACGGGCATCGACCGCGACTACGGTTCGACCGGTGTACGCCTCGGCAAGGATCTCCCGCGCCTCACCATCAATGGGGTCGGCGAAGGAGCAGGCAATAACGGCTCCGTTTGCGACGAAGTGGTTGACGTAGCTGTAGTCAACCCAGCCGCCCTCGTCGATCAGCACCTTTGGTGCCGGCAGGCGTATGATCTCAAGTGGCCGACCGTCGGCGTCGGTCTCTGCTGAGAGCAAGCTCGCTACCTCGGCAGACACCGCATAGTCGGGATGATTGTCGTCGCGCTGATCGTGGATCAGTACGCGCCCCGGAGAAGCGAACGTAGCTACGATGTCGATGTGACCGCGGGTTCCGTATCGCTCGGAATCGCGTGTGAGACCGCGCGGGACCCAGATCACCTTGCGGGCACCCACCGTTCGACGCAGCTCCGCCTCAACGTGCCCTTTGGTCCAGCCAGGGTTGCGATTCGGGTCGAGCTGAACGGTCTCGGTTACGAGGAACGTGCCGCGACCATCTGTGTGGAGCCCGCCACCCTCGTTGACCATCGCAGACTCGATCCGTGTCGCCCCGCTCAGCCCCGTCGCGACACCGCTGACCGTTGCATCGTGTTCCCACGTTGCCCATTCCTGCTTACCCCAGCCGTTGAACACCCAGTTCACGGCGCCAAGCTCGTCCTCACCCACAACAAAAGTGGGGCCGCTGTCCCTGTACCAGGCGTCATCGAGACGGACTTCCACGCGTTCGATCGCTGAGGACAGGCGACGGCGAGCCTGCTCTCCCATCGCCGGGTCGACGAGAACCGTCGTCGGCTCGAACTCAACGATCGCGTTCGCGACTCGAGCCCAGGCATCCCAGGCTTCCTCGGCATCGGACCTGGTTTCCCCGAGGGTGTACGGAGCCGAGGGCCAGGCCATCCATGTTCGTGCGTGCGGTTCCCATTCCGCCGGCATACGCCAAGCCGGCGACCATGTGATTTCGCTGTCGCGGCTTGAGAACAACGGTTCCACATCACCAGTCGTCGTCACGCTTCAGCCCTCTCGGCTTCCGTCCACTTCAGAAGAGGCTCGGTGAAACGTGCGACGATCTGCATGGCCTTTGCATGGTCAACAGGCCGATAGCCAACGACCACGCGGATCGTGAGGCCGTCGAGCAAAGCGGAGACGCCTTCAACGATCTCGTCGATCTCGAGCGTTTGGGGGAGCTCGCCGCGGGCTACTCCGTACGAGAGCGTGTCGCGAAGCAGATCCTGCCATTGCGCTTCGAGTTCAGAGATGTGCTCAAGGACGTCCTTCTCGTGCACCGCCCCAGCCCATGCCTCGAGCCACATCAATAGACCGCTGTCATCCAGTCCAGAGGGCGCACCTGCATCGAGGACCCACTCCCAACGCTCGCGAGCAGAGGACAGCCGCTTGAACGCATCTTCCACTCCCTGTCGCAGGTCGTCTTCGACGATGCGCATCGCAGCCATGAACAGATCGTTCTTGCTCTCGAAGTAGTAAAGGAGGTGGGCGCCGGTCATCCCGATGCTTTGCCCGATGTCCGCCAGGCTGACGTTGTTCACCCCCTGAATGCTCAAGGGCGCAATAGCTGCCCTCGCGATCCCGGCGCGGCGTTGCTGACGCTTGGTCGTCATAGGTATTCCGGTCCTTCTTTCAGACGGCTGTCAGCAGGTCCCATCGACCGCGCCGAGCTTGGGGGCTGAATCGATGAGCTCTCTGGTGTACGGATCGTGGGGGGAGTCGAACATCTGATCAACGCTCCCCGACTCCACCACCCGGCCGTGTCGCATCACGACTGCCGCGTCGCACAGGTAACGAACCAGATCGAGATCATGGGTGATGCACACGAGAGTCACCTGAGTGGTGCACCGCAGTTCGTTCAGGAGGTCGAGAATGTTCGACTGCACGACGACGTCAAGGGCGCTCGTCGCCTCGTCTGCCACGATCAGTTCGGGCTCGAGGGCCAACGCCCGCGCGATAGCAACGCGCTGCTTCTGACCCCCCGACATGATTGAAGGCCGCGAATGGCGAATGTCGTCAGGGAGATGAACCAACTCCAACAGTTGTCCCACTCGCCCGTCCACGTCTTCCGGCTTCACGATCCGGTGTACTCGGAGGAGCTCCGAGAGCGTCTGTTCCACGCTCATGGCTGGATTCAGCGTGGTGCCCGGGTCCTGGAAGACCATCTGGATCGCTCGTCGGGTCGCCAGTGTTCGGCTGACCCCTAGCCGCTCACCTCTGTAGCGGACCTCACCTGAATCCGGCTGGTGCAGCCCCAGGACCGTGCGCATGAGCGTCGACTTTCCCGACCCGGATTCGCCCACGACGCCCAAGGCAGACCCAAGGGGCACGCTCAAGGACACATCATCGACCGCGACCACCGGGTTCGCAGCCCGACCCAAGAGCCTCGCACCCAAGCCATGGTGCCCGAACCGAACAGTCAGGTGATCAATTTCGAGGAGGGCAGTCATCCCACTCCGTCCTTCTGTTGACGGGGCTCTCGGATCTCGAGTCTCCGAGTAAGGTTCGCAGCCAAGAGTTCACGGGTATAACCCGCCGACGGGTTGTTCAGCACTTGGCCGACGGGCCCAGATTCGACCATCCGGCCGTTCCTCATGACGAGGACCTGCTCACACACCACGGAGACGACCGCAAGGTCATGGCTTACGAAGACCATCGCCATGTTCCGTTCTGCGACCAAGCGACGTAACAGGTTCAAGATCTGTGCCTGGACCCGGACGTCGAGAGCGGTGGTCGGCTCATCGCACAACAGAACTTCGGGATCAGTCGCCAAGGCCGCCGCGATCATGATCCGCTGCTTCATACCGCCGGAAAGCTCGTGCGGCCAAGCGCGAACGCGCCTTTCCGGATCGATAATTCCGACTTGATCAAACAACGACACAGCAGCGGCGCGCGCCTCTGCCCGCGTTGTTCGCGGATGATGCATCCGCCAGGTCCGAGCTACGAACGCCCCGACCCGCATCGTCGGATTGAGCGCGGTTGCCGGCTCCTGGAACACCATTGCGGTTCGGGGAGTGCAAGCGACGTTTCCCTCTCGCCCGAGAACGCTTGGCTGGATGCCGACGATCGATCGAAGACTGATGCTCTTGCCACTTCCGGACTCTCCAACAATGCCGAGGGTGTGGCCAGCATCAAGGGCGAACGAAAGGTCCTCGACGAGGACTTTGCCATCACGCTTTCTCTTCAGCACAAGGTTCTCGACTGAGAGAACTGCTGGAGGACGGGCGGACTCCATCACCGACCACCCTTCCGATTTTGCAGACCATCGCCGATCAAGGCGAATCCGAACGCGAGGACCGTGATCACGATTCCTGGCCACACGGTCAGGGATGCCTTCACCCCGAGGTAGGGCTGAGCGGCGGCGGTCATGCTGCCCCACTCAGCCGTCGGTTGCTGGATTCCAAACCCGAGGAATGAGAACGCAGCCAGCGCCGTCACAGCGAAAACCAGGTCCGAAGTGAGGTAGAGAAGTGTCTGGCGGATGGTATTCGGCAGGACATGGCGAAAAATGATTCTGGGAGCCCGGAAGCCAGCAGTGACAGCGGCGGTAACGTAACCGGAGTCTCGAATTCGAAGAACCTCGACACGAACAAGCCTGGCGTATACGACCCACCCGACCAGGGTGAAGGCGATGAGGAGCGACCGGACCCCTGGCCCAAGGCTGAAGACCAGGACAATCATCAGGATGTACGTGGGGAACGCCTGTAACAGATCGCTGATTCGACCGATCAATGCGTCGAACCAGCCGCCGACGTAGCCACAGACAACCCCGATGGCCGTTCCGATCAAGCACGGCAGGAAGGTCACAAGAGCCGCGACTGGCAGGTCAATGCGAGCGCCGTACAGCAACCGGCTCAACTCATCTCGGCCCAATTCGTCAGTTCCCAGGAGGTGAGCTCTCGACGACCCCTGCAGTGCGTTGAGTACGTCCTGCTTCAAAGGGTCATGTGGAGCTAGCCATGGCGCGGTGATCGCAACGACGACGTACGCCAACACGATGCCTACGCCGATTCGGGCCTTGAGCCGGCCACTCCGGCCCGACCGTGCCCGCGCAAGCGCCATCCCTCGACCGTCGCGAAGCTGCAAGGCATCGCCTGGCTTCGAATAGCCCGTCATGCGGTGATCCTCACTCGCGGGTCGACAATGGAATTGATGACGTCGGTGAACAAGTAGATGAGTACGATCATGACCGCGAACACGATGACGTAGCCCTGCACGAGCGGGAAGTCCTGGGTGCTGGCAGCAGTGGCGAGTCCCTGGCCCATGCCAGGCAGACCGAAGGCCACTTCAACGACAACGGTCCCGAACAGCGCGTACCCCGCCTGGGCTGCCGCCACAGTAATGAGGGGCGGAACCGCATTCCTGAGTTGGAAGCCAACGACCAGAGATGGTCCGCTGAACCCGAGGGTGCGCGCAGCAAGCACAAACTCCGCTTCGTACAACTCGATCATCGTTGCGCGGAGGCTTCGAATCATCGGAGCCATCGTGCTGATTCCGACGACCACCGCAGGCAACACATACGAGCGCAGGTGCTCGAGCAGACCCTGACCGACGCCCGCAACGGGGAACCAGCCCGTCGGTAGGGCGATGAGACGAATCGCCATGATCGCCACCCAAAAGGTTGGTAGCCCAATGCCCAACACCGCGATCAGCCGGACTGCCTGATCAACGATCCCGTCCGGTCGCCGAGCAGCTGCGATGGCCAGCAAGACCGACGCGACCAGTGCGATCAGGACTCCGAGCACAGCGATCGAGAGTGTTACCGGCAGCTGGCTTGCGATCTGGCCGCTCACCCTTTGGCCGGTCTTCAGGGACGTGCCTAGGTCACCCGTGCTGACCTTGCCCACGTAGTGCAGGTATCGCTCCCAGACTGGCTGATCCAGACCGAGTTGGTGCGCCACCTTGTCGACCTCACCCTGCGACGCGCGCGGTCCGGTTACATTCCTCGCAGGGTTCCCAGGCGCCAGCGACAGCAAGAGCATGGCAAGCAGGAGAATGCCGAGGACCAGTGGCACCAGACTGACAACTCGCCTAGCTACAAAGGCGAAACGACCCGTCACTTCGTCAGTCACTTCTTCCAGATGGTGTCGAAGTAGTAGATCCCCCAAGGAGCGACGTGCGCGCCATGCACGTTGTTGTTGATGGCTTCGATCAGTCGAGTATTCGCAAGTGCGATGAACGGGGCTTCATTGGTCCACAGGTCCTGCAGCCGAGTGATCGCTTTCATCTTCGCCTGCTTGCTGTCTGTTGCCGCGTAGTCCGTGAGGATCCGAACCGCGTCGCCAACGGGGAAGCCTGTGAAGATGGTGTGCGTGGCCACCGCGAACCAAGCCGGGTCCGAGGCATCTGGCGAGATTGCGCTGTAGGAGAACAACATCATTTGGTAGTTGCCACTCGCCATCGCGCCAAAGGCCGTGGAGCGATCGGCACTCTTGATCTGCACGGTGATACCGACCTCGGCGAGGTTGTCCTGAACGATCTGGGCCTCGGCGCTCGATGTGGCGTCGTTCGAGTAGAGAAGTTGGAGCTTTTTCGGTGCCTTGCCGGCCAGGAGGCTCTTTGCCTTCTCGACATCGTGGGTGAAGTAGGGCACGGAGGGAGGTGCCCAGTTGGACAGGTTGGTCGGGAGCGCGCCGGTTGGTGCGGTCCCGAATCCCTTGAAAGCGCCCTTCGTGATGTCGTCAAAGTTGATGGCGTAGCCGATCCCCCGACGGACGTCTACGTCGGCAAGGCCGGGGACCTTGGTATTCATGACCAAGACCTGGGCACTGTGTTCTGGCCCGGCGTGTGCTACGCCCTTCGGCAGGGTGGACGCCGTGACGGGAAGAACATCGTCAGCCATGTCTGCCTGACCGGACCGCAGCTGCAATGTGACCGAGTTCGGGTCGCTGGCGAACGAGCTCACGACCTTGTCCACGTACGGTCGACCGGGCTGGTAGTAGTCGGGATTCTTCGCGAGAACGACGTCGCCGTTGGCGCTCCACTTCTCGACCTTGAAGGCGCCTGCCCCAATCGGCGACTTGAAGTAGTCGGCCGCCGACTGTCCACCGAAGTCCTTGGGGACGACCCCGGCGATGGCCCACGAGAGGAAGGCCACCAGCGATGTGTCGGGCGCAGCCAGGTGCAGGATGACGGTCTTGTCGTCCACCTTCTGCACGGACTTGATCCCGGCGAACGAGGCACCGTAGTTCGGTCCGGCCTTCCACCTGTCGACCGAGAATGCGACGTCGTCTGCCGTGACGGGCTTCCCGTTGCTGAACTTGGCATCCGGGTTGATCTTGATGGTCAGCGCCGTGTTGGACTTGTTGTAACTCCACGACGCTGCGATGCCTGGCGCCAAGGACTTGCCGTCTTCGCCCACTCTGATGAGCGGCTCGATGACCGACTGAGAAATCTGGAGCGTGGAGTTCAGGGTCTCCTTGTCCAGATCGAACCCCTCGAACGGGGTGGCTCGGAGCACATGAAGCGTGCCTCCCTGAACCGGCGTGTTGGATGCGGATCCACTGGTACCGCCGCCGCATGCGACGAGAGTCGTGGCCAACACGGCGGCAAGTGCCGCGGCCGCGAGTCGGTTGCGAGGCATTCTGGCTCCTTCAAAAGTTTGAACTATGTTCAAGGTGCGGTTCAGAGTAGTGTTCAAATCGGTCGGCGTGAAGTGTTTGCGGAAAGTTTTCTTCGTTTGCCCCACCGCAACCGGTCCGGACTCGATCCGATCCGGTGAGTCGCGACAGGCTGCACCCAAGCCGCCCTGAAAGGCGATGTGGCTCGCGCCCACAGCACGCACAAAGGAGAGGCTCGTGGGGTTGGGGCCCCACGAGCGGGGCGCGGGGCGAAGCCCCGCAGAAACGACGAAACGACGTGGCTCGCGCCTTCCGCGAGCACACGTCGTTCAGAGTTGAGTGGAGCTACGGGTGCCTGGGTTCACGACATAGGCGACAGAGTGGAGCTACGGGTGGAGCTACGGGGATTCGAACCCCGGACCTTCTCATTGCGAACGAGACGCGCTACCAACTGCGCCATAGCCCCAGGTGCCCTCGCGGGCGACGGGTAGAAGGTATCACCGGGGTCGGCGTCCCTTCCAATCGAGGGTCAGGCGCCGGCGGCCTTGCGGGGGGCCTCGTCGGCCTTCTTCTCGGACTCGTTCTGGGCGGCGCGGGCGGCGTCGGCGTCGCGGGCGAGCTTGGAGTCGGCGGCGTCGTGGCCGCTGGACTGAGTGAGCTCGATCGTGCGGACGGTACGGCGGGCGCGGGGCTTGGTGACGTACGTCGGCAGGGTGACCGGGACCGGGTCCCAGAGCGAGCCCTCGTCGGCGATCGGCTCGTCGGCCTTGATCTCGGCGAGAGCCGCG
>Ga0164242_10002823_pt1 | contig 20001 bp, 14 predicted proteins | sample OricomgcompostMG_FD_108783 | JGI IMG/M metagenome (GOLD analysis project Ga0164242, IMG submission 108783) | Miracle-Growth compost microbial communities from Emeryville, California, USA - Original compost - Miracle growth compost (MG) ... | reverse complement strand
GATAATCTAATAACTGATATAATTATTAAATCGGAAAATTTTAAAATTTCATGTCAAGAGAAAATTAATATCAGACAATTACTTTCATTGAGTTATTATTTTAATTTCAAAGTATATTATCGTGATCGTAAATTATTTGATATATTGAAGATTGGACTTAGAAAAATTGGCAAAATTAATTCATGTCATTTTGATGATTATGATTATTCTTTCGATGATATTGAATTCTACAAAGAATTAACAATTTCTTTCTGTGAATTATTTATTAATAAATGTAATAAAAATCAGAAAAAATTTGATGAAAGTAGGATTGGGTTTCTTTTTAGACTTGAAAAATATGAATCTCTTTTTAAAAAATTAAACATGGAAGATGCATATCATGAAATCCAACAAAATCGTTTAGATAATAAATCTTACATTGATTTAACATTGAAAATCATTTGTAAATTTTTTGAAAAAGTTTCAGGATTTAATCTTATGATTACAAATGATTATTTTGATTTTCATTGATCATTAATTAATGGTTAATGAAATTGTTTTTGAATATAAGAAAATTGAAAATATTACTACATTTTAATCATTAATTTTCATTAAAAATTTGAATAAAATGTGTTTGAAATTAGATTTGTTTCGTTATAATTTTGATGGTGAAGATTATGATTTTGAAGAAAGAAATTTTAATGAAAATTCCATATATTTTCTCTCTGATGAATCAATAAACAAATTAGTCCAAACATTCAAAAACAAAAATTACATTGGAAATGATTATCTGTCAGAAAAACAATTGAACTATGATGATTTTTTGTATTTGATTTACAATTATGATTCTTATTCAATTGTAATTGTTATCAAATTGTTTGATACCAATGAAGAACCTTGTATTAATGTTAATGTATTCTTTATTGGAAATGGAAATAATGAAAAATATTTAGAATTAACAAATGATTTAACATCTGCTATGTATTATAGAGATACTTTATACTGTCAAACGCAATTACCTTGTTATGTATTACAACAATGCACAGGTATTTTTTCATATATGTTTGAGAACAATAATATTGATGAAATATATAATAACTTTGACTTTCAAAAATATCATACTCCTGAAAATCCATTTAGAAAAAGTTCAATATCATACTTTAGGATAGACAATGCTCCTTTATCGAAAAAGATTGCAATTTACATAAAACATAAAAATAATTATTTTCTTCAATATTATAGTTGCCTTAATCTTAAAAGATATGATGAATGTCAATCAAAATATGAATTATTCCCTATTTTCTTATCAAATAAAATACCCACAAAAAAATATCGAATGACATCTATTTTAAAAACTCAAAAGAAAAATGAAAATAATAATAAAATTATTGAAAATTATTTAACTTTTGTTACATTACATATAGAATATGAAAACGTCCAAGGGGATGAAATTACGAAAATATTTGAAAATACATTTATAACAAATAATTTAGGAAAATCTATTATGTTCAAATATATGGATTTCCGTATTTTATGTTCTGATTTTAGAAATGAATTAAAAGAGATAAACAAAAATGTAATAATAGAATATCCTAATTATGACTACATACAATGTATGGTAATTTTTCTTAAAAGAGGATATAAAAAATTTAGCAAATCAATAAAAGAAAATTCTAAAAGATTGTCACAATATTCAAACTATGATTCAACACATTTGTTAAAGAAATATAATTGTGATAAAGACGGAGAAGTTGCTTTAGTAATTAACCATATCGAAGAAAGCTATGAACATGCTTACGAACTAATAACACATCAAATAATGATGACAAGAAAATCTTTCTTTGATGAAATAAACTATAAAGGAAAATTAGATCAAATTCTTGATAGAGAATCATTGACTGAAATAATTAACAAAGCATATACAAAATTGTATGAATTAATGTTTGATTGAAAAATAATTAATTTCCAATTGTTATTGATCAATAGCAATTGAAAAAGAAAACAAACAATGAAAAACTTTGTATTAAAGATCATTAACAAATACATTATTGAAATTATTAATAAGTTTAGAAAAATTATCTAAATAATCATTGATATATTGTATATTCGAATAAATTTCTTGATGTAAATCCCAATTTGTTTTGTATATTTGTGTTAATTGATATTGTTGGAATATATTATTCTGATATATTTCAGAATTATCATAAAACAATGGGAACGGAGTTACAAAATTGAATTTCTCAGAAGAAAAGAACGGGAAATTCTTAATCAAGATATCCAAATCCTTGAGAATATAATTATCAGGTCTTGGTACTTCAGTATCATCCATATTATTACCATTTAGATAATTCATTAAAGTAGCAATATTCTGAGAAGTAATTTCATCATTGTTTTTCATATATTCATAACCAAAGAAAGTTCCAAGTAATCCTCCAATAAGTGAAGCATTAATAATTGTATCTCCGCCGAGATTAATAACATATTCAATTACTGTTGAGTAACATGGATTTATTATTGCATATTTAAGAGCAAGAAATGTAATGAATAATGATGTTGTGATTTTGTTTTTAGATAATTTCCATTTGAGTTCTTTGAATATTTTGTTATCAATAAAATTATTATTGGCAATTTTCTCAATATCAATGACAATATCAATATTCCATTGTTTACAGTATTCTTGAAAGTAATTATAAACATTAATCAATGTTTCAATAGTTTTTTCACTTATTAAAATTATTGAAATTGCTGTTGTATAAATGTTGACACAATGATAACTATTCCAATTAGGATTGGTGATCATCGTATTTAATAAAACAGCTGTTTCTCTTTTTTGTTTATCAAGAATAAATCCTAATGGAATAGATCTAACTAAACAATCATTACATTGAGAATTAAATGCATTCTGGAATTTATCGATATGTATTTCATTAAACAATTCAATATTATGTGGATAATAAAAACCAAATTTATTAAAAATATCTTCTTTCGAAACTTGAATATTTTGTTATATCTTTCATTAATAATCTAGTGATCTTTCCCATCATTGGTTGTTTAGAATTAGCCCAATCCAAACATTTCTCTATGTAAATAATTGGTAAGTATCCTCTATGCTGAACAATAGTTCTTAAAAGTACAATCATCATTTCTGAATTACCAGATATCTGACCTAAAGTTAAACAACGAATCCATTTCTTTCCCAAATGAATATTATTCTTTTCAATGAATTCACATGGTATTATTTCTTTGATAATATTCTCATTTTCATTTGTTTGTTTTCTTTTTGAATAAACCAATCCATTAAAATTAACAAAATCATATTCATAAGGAAATATTCTTACTTTTCCTTTTTGCAATAAACCTGTATATTTAATATTTTCTTGACAAGATAATTTATGAGGAATGCCCAAAGCATCACCTAAACAAGCACCAATAATTCCACCTTTGATTCTATCGGAATAATACCAATTCATTATTTTAGAAATTTAATTGAAATTATTATTCTATGATTGATAAATTATAGAATAATTCAATTTTAAAAATATTAGAATAGAAGTAATCAATCAATTTTCTCTTTATTATTTTTCTTGTTCTTCTTTCTTTTATTGCGTTTCTTATTCTTAGGTACTTCACCAATTATTGGTTTTTGATTTGTTGTTCTTTTGAATAATTTTTCTGTTTCTTCTTTCTTTTCTTCAATAATTTCTTTTTCATTAATTATTTCCATTGGAACTTCTTGTTTTTCTAAATCGGGAACTATTGCATCTTCAATTGAATCAATATTTTCTTCTTTAGGATTTTCTTGTTTAATTTCTTCAATGATTTCTTGTTTAATTTCTTTTTTAGGAGCTTTGAAATCATGAATAGAATTTAATGAATAACCAGGAGTTAATTTACTCTTTTCGAAAAGATTAATAGATTTAGTTGTTACTTTGCTTCCATCAGAACTTTTTGATTTCACAATTATTTTCATTGATTTTCTTTCTTCAAGTAAACCTGTTAAACGTTCAGCAAAATTCATGCAGAATTCATTTGATGGATATTTAGTAATTTCATCAATACTTTCTCCAATACAACTGCAACATGAATGACAAAGAATAACAAATAAATCACAAAGAATTGAAGAATATTTCTCTTGATTAACATTTGGATTGTTAATTGAATTAATTATATTCTTCATGAAACAACTTCTCAAACAAACGACACCTGTAGGATAATCATTATTGATTTCACATTTACTATCCCAAGAATTTAATGGTTTCCTAATTAAAGATTTATTTTCTTGATATGGTTTAGTTTGGTAATGATTCAAATTCAAAAGAACTGATTGAAAGAAATTAGTATCAATAGAAATATTGATCATCATTGCTGTTACAATTTGATAGATTATTCCATCATAACTAATTCTATTATCCAAAGGATCCATAACAGAATTGATTCTATTGTAATTAATAATCATTATTGTATTTGTAACAAAGTTGTGAGCTTCTTTATCATAACTAATTAATTTCTCAAAAATCAAAAAGAACATCGAAATCATTCTTTTCATTAATACATTAACATCAGTTGTTGATTTGTTATGATCTTTAATGTATTCAATAACCATTGAGAACACATGAACTAAGAATTCATATTTCTTTTCAGATTTACTTGTTATTAATGATTTAGTTAATTCAGTAACAAAGAAATTCATTGAATTCTCATGAGTATTATTTGGTAAATTAAGAATATCAATTAACAAAGCAGATAACAATAAACATTCTGTGTTTTCCCAATTATCATTTGTTTTCATAGAAACAGTATCAATTGAATAACCACATGTCATAAAGCAATATTCAATGATTAATGAAATCATATAGTTATAAGATTCATTACTTTTCGTTTTCAAAGTTTTCAAGTATTTAGAAGTTTCAAGAATCGATTTAGCAAAAGGTGTTTTCGCTTTACAAATCAAATATTGCCAAATGAATAATGAAGGAAAAGTGAGATGTTTATAGTTATGTTCATTTGATTTAACTTTAGTTTCTTTAGTTGTATCAACAAGTGAAAGCATTGGTGATAATTCTTTTAAAACATCAAACAAACTTTCAATAGTAAATGGTTTGTTATTAGTATGCATAATCTTAGTGAAATGGTCTCTTATTTCATTAGTAATTGATATTTCGAATTGAATAGTATTTCGAAAAGTGTTAGCATCACGATTGATTTGTTCAAGAGCTTTAATCAATTCAGTAACAGTTTTGATTTCAAATAATTTTCTTTCTCTTGCATAAACAGATATTTTCTTTTCATCATCATCATCAAAACCAAGAGCGGATTTAATAGTTGAGAACATTTCTAAACGAAAGTTTTAATAATTATTAATTATATCTTTTATGGAGTCAATTATTCATTTTTTTAATCATTCTTTAATTAAAGAATGATTAAAAATCCATTGAATTGTTAATTAACTCAGAATTTCTCACTGAATATTCAAACATTGGATCAATTATTTGAATGAATGTTAATTGAGATTTAATCCCATTAATTGTTTTTCTATTTGGTCTTTGACATCTACCAATTATTTGTAATTCATCAAGACTAAGTTCTATTCCATTCCGATTATATGGATCTCTTTGAGCAACAATTAAATAATCAGCACATGAAAGATCTATTGCTTGTGAGAAATGTTTTGGATCAAGAACCATTATTTGAGAATTATTATCATTTCTAAATTTCTCAAGAACTTTTTCATTGTTATTTGAATTATTAATTTCAAGAGTTAGAGCATCAAATATTTTAATAATATCATTTCTCAATCGATGATTCTCAATAAAGATCACAATTTTCTTGTTATTTGCATTCATTTTGATTCTATTAACTAAACCGCGAATTGCTTGGAATTTAGAACAACAATTAGTCAAAGGAATATTTGATTTACTTTCATAATCAATACAAATTAATAAATTTGCATTCTCTTTCTTAACAATTCTGTAATCAAAGAACTTAATATCATCACGTGTAATTGTTTTTCCGCAATGACAACGCAATTTTGGATTAATTAATTCTGAACTCTGGCATTTGTATTCAACTTCAGCTCTGTGTTTGAAAGCAGTTGAAATACATTCTGAACAATATGTAGTAAAGCAACACATAGTAATCGCATACTTTGGCTCCAATACATATTCTTTATTATTTGATTCGCGTTGATTACTAATTTCATTTTCAAATTCATTTTCGAAATCATCAGAGTAAATTACTCCACGACAATAAGGACAAACATTATCAGTGATTTTGTTAATCAAAACAGATTTGATTTGTTCTATTCTTGCTTTAACATCATTGATTTTAGTATTTACTGCATTTAAATCTCTTTGTTTCATGTAACCACCATCGAAATAGAATTTCGTTTCAATAGATCTTTTATCTTGCAAAAGATTAAAAAGTATTTTATTATTCTTATCATCCAATGCATCAATAATTGATTTAATTGCAGAAACAGAAGAATTAGAATAAATTCCATTCAATGATTCAATAGCAGATTGATAATCACCTGAACTTATCATTGAAAGTATTTCATTATCAACTTGATTTTGTAATTTAAAAAGTGGTTTATTTTCTTTTGAAGGAATTATTGGAATATGTAACATTTTTGGTATTTGTAAATTAAGACTTAAATCAATAAAGTTATCATTTGCTTTAACAGTTATAAATGATGAATATTCAATATTGATCGCTTCTTTTATTAATTTCTTGAATGGATTAAAGAATTGTTTGATTACATTTGTGTTTTTTATTTGATAATCATTGCAACATGACATTTCATTATGATTTTCTATTTGAGAAATAATATTTTTGTCTTTGTCATAGAAAATAATTTCTTGTTTCATTGTGGATTCATTATTATGATCAAAATTATTAGTTTCATTAACATTAGAATCGACATATTTCTTAACAATAACTCTATGATTTCTCCCTGTTTTAACTTTCGTTAATTTAGAACTTGCTGTTACTAACCAAGTGAATAAAGCTTTTGGAATATGAATATTAGGTTTGTAAACAGAATATTTGTATTCTTCAGAAAATGAATCTACTTTGATACTATCAGCTTCATCAATAATTAATCTATTCCAATAACCAATAAAATCAAAGATTCTCAATACATAAGGAATCATTGAAATACTTGTAAGAATTATATCTCTATTTCCAAGAACATGTGTAATTTCTTCAATACTTTTTCTATATCTTCTAATGAGGAGATATCGAATATTTTGTTTGTAACTTTCATGTATAGTAAATTCATGAACCTTAATTCCATTAATTTCTGCAATGTTTTCATTTGGATCAACAATATTAAGTTCATCAGAATAATCAATCCTTCTTTCATATACACAATTAGGTTTAATAACAAATGGAGTTGGATATTCTATAATTTCATCAGTTACTAAAGGAAAAATATCTTTGAATTCTTTGATTAAGAATAATCTATTTAACATTCCAACAATAGATGCTTCATTACAAAAATGATCAAAAACATTATCACCAACAACAATTAATGACAAATCAGATAATTGAGATTTCAAATGTTCAATTGAAATATTTAATGACCATTTATTATTTGAATATAATTTCTGTTTCATAGTTTTGTTTTCTATTTTATTCTTTAATAATTCAAAAATAATTCTTGTTTTACCACTTCCTGCTTTATTAGCAAGTATTCCTATTTGAGTATTGATTTCATATTTAGGAGAATTTTTTTGTGCATTTTGTATTTCATTAATAAATCGAATATAGATTTCTTTCTTGAGATTATTTTTCTTTTCATTATGTGGTATAATATTATTTAATATTTTCAAATAATTCTTATTACTTTCTGAAATAATATTATTGAAATATGAAACTTCATAATATTTATCATCATTATCACCACATTCATATTCACGAATTTCAACAGATTTGTTAAAATTTTTATGATTTTCATAACTATCAAGAACAAGCATTTGGTTTTTAATATGTTTGTTCATTGCAACAATTTCATTATTAACACGTTTACTTTTTGGATAAACCATATTGAAATCATTTGAATAATCTTCAAGTGCCAATTGTTTAGTTCCTTTATAAGCATTTTCATTGAATTGATTGTAAATATCATTAGAACGAGAATAATTAATGAAATTAAGATTGTTTAGTATTAAAGGTTTTGATGGATACAACAAATCAACTGTTGTTTCAACAATTCCATTTTCCAGATTTCTCATTGAAATTAATGATTGTTGTTGATGTATCATTAAATTTGAATCAATTGATTCATTGTTATGAATTTCATTATTGAAGTTACAATAATTAATTCTCTGATCTTTTGTAACATTGTTTTCAATATTTAAAGTTTTGTAAATTTCCCTTAAATTATTTTTGATGCATTGATTAATTGGTAAATTATTATTATGTTCTCGTTTATTGAATGTGAAATCTCCAATTAATGAAACAACAGGGAATTTTTGTTTCAATTCTTTGAAATTTTCAATGTCATCATCATCTATTTTGTATTTATTAATTATTGTTTTGTATTCTTTAGTAACAATTAATGAAATATTATTATCAATTTCAATTGATTTAATTGATTCATTATTATGTTTTGATATTTCTCGTTGTTCAGAAATAGATTCCATAATTAATATTGGAAAACACTAATGTAATGTTAAATCTACAAATAAGTAAAGATTTAAAGGAAATACTTTATCAATTTTAAAATTGACTTAATTTTTGATTAAGAATCAAGTCAAAATATTACTCATAAAAATATTAAAATGCTTTTTATTATTGGATTTCCACATTATTATGAACATAATGATGATATTAATAATTTTTCAACAAAACCAGGAGTTATTGAATTCAATAATGAAAATAATACTTACAAAAGACATGATAATATTTTTGATTTTAAATTCACACGTTTCATTGAGAATAAAGAAATGTTCATTATTGATTGTAATGAAAGATTACAAGGATTTACTAGATTCATTGAATATAGAATTATAAATGATAATTGTAATGAAAAGAGTTTGAAATTTGATCTTCGATTATTTAATCCTATAATTAGTAATAATAAAGAAAAAGAAAGAAAACAAGAAAAAGTATGGTCATTAAAAATAAATTTCCCTAAATATTGTAATAAGAAAATCAAGAATAATATTTTTGATGTCACCGATGAATATATTATTATTTGTCTTAGTGTTGAAAATGAATCAAATCTAAGAGTTATTCTAGTTTACAAAATTGTAGTTGATGAATTTCAAAAATCAAAGAAAATAGTTAATGATTTTGATTTGAAAGAATATTATGATATCACACCTTTCTTATTTAGAAAATATATGTTTTCATATAGGAAAACTGTTTTCTTAAATCATCAAAATGGAAATATTTTTCTATTCAATAAAATCAATAATTCATTAATTAAAATTTCTATTAAAGAAAATATTGTTGATGAATTTGCATTTCCTTTGAATATTTCGTTTTCTTTAAAGAAAAAACAAAAACATGATTTGTGTTTCAAGGATGATTTAATTATAATAAAATATTTTGTGGAAAATTTCGATACTTATAATTCGAATATTGATGGAAATTTTATTACTAATTTTGAGAAATGGATTAGTGAACATACAAATGGTGAATCTTCTGATTATTCTAGAGTTAATTATGAAAACAATATTGATGATTTGAAATATATGTCAATTCTAATTAGTAATTTATTAATTTTTAGAAATTTATTATATTCTAGTGATTTTGAACCGAAACCACGCAATTCTTTATTTATTATTAACAATAGAAAGAATATTAAACAAATTTATAATCATGGATTAGCAAACATTGTTTGTTCAACTATTTTGAATGAAAATTTAATTGCATATATAACTGTTTTGCCTATTGTTCGTCATTTGAGGATTAACGAAAAACATTCATCCAATTGTTATTCATCTAATAGAAAACAAATGAAAAAACATTTACTTGCAGGAACTGTAGAAAAGTTCATTATAGAAATTAATTTACTTGGAATAGATTTCAATGAGAACAATGAAATGATTTTTAAGAAACAAAAGATTTATGAACATTTAATTACAAAATCACAAACTGATAACTTTGGTTTTGTTCGTGATTTTAATCATTGCAATTTATTTATTGTGATGTCAGGAGAATATTTTGTTATCAATAATGACTATTTCAGAATCAATGATTATGAAGTTATTAAATACAAACCATTAATGAATAAACAAGAAGATTAAATAATACAATTGATCAATTGTATTATTTAATTATTCATTTTCAAAGAAATATTCATGAACTTTGTATTCACGTGCTTTATTCCAAGCATTGATTGGATATTCAATAATATCAACTCCAATATCTTTTTCAAATACAGGAGTTAAATCATCATAATAAAACAATCCAGCATCTTTAATTTCTCTTTCTTCAGTGGAAAGATCTTCATTATCGAAATCTTTAATGATATTATTTTTAATAATTTCAAAATCAGTATCATCAGGTAATCGAGCAATGTAAATAGGAGTTGTTACTTCCATAAAGTAGATAGGCATGAATAAAGAATTACAACTAAAAATATTTCTAAATTTGGTTTCATTTGCATCTATTTTTGCTTCTTCTTTCATTTCTCTAATTGCTGTTTTGATATGACTATATTCACCATTAGGGAAAATATCTATTTTACTATCTCCTTTTCCTCCTGGCAAAGTATATCCATGTCTATATATGTCATTAACGAGAAAAACAACTATTCTATCATTGTATTTCATTAAAGGGAGAACACTTGCTGATTTAACAATTCCATTTATTGGAGACAAACAATAACCTCCAATAATCTTATCAGTTTTCTTATTTTCACGAGATTTAGTTCTTTTAGGTTTGTTCCAATCAAATCTAGATTTTTGATTGAAATAACTAAATTGCTTTTTAGAATTTGATTCTTGTTGCATTTCAAAAATAATAAACTATTATTATAATTACAATAATTAAATTATGTCAATTTTTAGTTCTTAAACATTTATTAATATCTAAGAACTTCTTGTGAAAAATTATTGTTATCAAAATTATTATTATTGTAATTATCAAAATTATTATTATTGTAATTATCAAAATTATTATTGTTATAATTATCAAAATTATTATTGTTATAATTATCAAAATTATTATTTCTTTGATTCCAATCATTTTCTCTATTCCAATTATTATAATGTTCTTGATTTTCCCAATCATTTCTTCTATTGTTATGTTGTTGATTAGTTCTATAATTATATTCATACTTACTTTTAACAGTGCCATAGCCATTATTATTGTTATTTCCATTATCATAAGAACCATTGTCATTATTTCTTTGTCTTTCACCACAATCACAATTACAATTATATGTTGATCTTGCTTCATTCTTAACAATTTCTCTAATAATTAAGAATATGAAACCAATCCAAAGCATTATCATTAAAATACTTATTACAATCTTAAATATTTCTGATTTGTCTTTCTTTGATTTTGTTGTTTCAACGGCTTTTTGTTCTCCTTTTTCTTCACCTTTTTGTTCTCCTTCTTCAAAAAGATATTTGAAAACAGGAGGATATTGTGGAAGTAAACTCGACATTAATAATTATTCTTAAATATAATAGTAAATTAGATAATCAAAGAGGAGAAAAATGATATCAATTCTATTTATTGATTATTATTAACAGAAAAATATTATTTGTCATTATGGATAATGTTATTTCTCATGTTCTTTTCAAGCAACACAAATTTAATAATTTCATTGTTCTTGATGTTAATAATAACAAAATCAAATATTATTCAATTAGAAAAACTTATAATTTCAATCCTCCAATGATTGTTAATCAAAGAATTACTTTGGAACCTAAATATTTCTTTGTTAGTTATGTCAAACAAATGAATAATGGTTTAATATATTCATGTAAATGGAAATTAGCTGTTTTAAAAATCTTTTCAAGCAAGAATATTGTTGATATTCGTGAAAGTAATCAACAAATTAATAATCAAAACGATAACAAAACAACAAAATTAATATTTGAAGAAAGATTTTGTTGTAAACTTAATCATATTGATTTCACTAATAATGGAAACTTTGTTATTCTATTTCTTTGGAAGAATAATAAAAATTTTAACAAAGTTGTTCTGATTTATTCTTTGTTTCCTAAGAAATTAATTTATGAAAACAAAGATGCTTTCTTTGCTTGTATTGATAATGAAAATAATCATTGTTTAATTATTGAAGAGAAATATTATCATATTTTGAAATTAGATTCAAATAATTCTATTGATTTCATTGATACATTTCGTTATTCAACTGAAAACAATAATAAAGAAACTATCAAAAGAATTATTGATGCTTCTTATTCACATACAAAGAATTTAGTTGCATTATTAATTGTCAAACAAATTAACAATGTAAATTTTAATAGATATATTAAATTCATAAGAAATGGTTTAGTTATTAAGAAAATAATTATTGATGATGCAATGTCGATTAAATTCATTTCTAATGAAAATCTATTAATTGTTTTTGGAAGATTCAATATTGTAATCATTTGTTTAATTTCTTGGGAAATAATTTCATACAAGAAACAAATATTTGATGATCTGGAAAAAGAAAAATATTCTATTGAAAGTATTTGTATTAATAATTAAATTTTGCTTTTTGTTCTATGATTTTGATCAAAGTCATAAAACAATAAATTGACAACAATAAATCATTCCAGTTAATAATATTAAATCATTTGAATTCTTGTCATGAGAATAATTAACAATAATAATAACATCAATGATGGTATTGATTTATCAAGATATGAATCTTATAGGCATTCAGGAGTTGTAATTGAACTTTTTGTGTTATTTTTGATATCTTTGACTTTAGTAAATATTATTTATTATGATAATAGAAGCATTGAATTAACAATAATATTTATTGGTTTAATTTTGATTTATGCATTTTTAATGTATTTGGAAACTATTGAATATTTTATTATGGATTTCAATGATGGTTATATTATTAACATTATTGATGAAAATCAATATGAAGAACTCCAAAAAGAATTAGAAGAATTTATGAAAGAATAATTTTTAGTTTAATGATTATTGAACTAAAAATCTAATCAACATCTTCAACAAAATTATTTATTAGATTATTCTGTGTATTTCTAATATATCAGAGAATATTAGATTGTATTTAGTTATAATGCAACAAAGACAAACAAACTCAAATTTTAATCAAAACAATCCAAAATTCAAAACAAGAATTGACACAAGACGATTAAGATATCTTAGAAATGGTGATTTGAAGGAAAATGAAAATGGAATTGGTCCTGTAGTTTATTGGATGAAAAGAGATCAAAGAATGGAAAACAATTGGTCTTTATTGTATGCTCAAGATCTAGCTATTAATAACAATACACAATTGATTGTTGTATTCAATTTCGTTAAATCTTTTATCAATGCATTACCAAGACATTATTTGTTTATGATTCAAGGATTGCAAGAACTTGAAATTGTTTTGAAATCAAAGAATATTAGTTTCTTTGTAACAATTGGAAATCCTGACAAAACAATTGTTGATTTTGTTAATAGAATTAATGCTAGCATATTAATAACTGATTTCTCTCCATTACATGAGAATGTTTCTTGGAATACAAATGTTTCAAGGAAAATTAAAATTCCTTTTCATGAATGTGACAGTCATAATATTGTTCCTCCATGGATAGTAACAGATCATCAAATGTATATGGCACTTCATTTCAGAAAGAAAATATATGAAGTTTTAGATGATTTTCTCGTTGATTTTCCTGCAGTTAAAACAATGTCATTAGACAATATGAAATATATTTTTGAGCAAACAAATTGGAATGAAATAACTAATGAAATTCTTAGTTCATTAAAGAAAGAACCAAGTGAATATGATTATTCAAAATGGAAACCAGGATCAAAAGCAGCAATGCTAAATATTAAAGATTTCTTCAAAAATAGACTTCCTGGTTATTCAAAGAATAGAAATGATCCATCATTAAATCAAATATCTCATGCATCTATTTGGATGCATTATGGCCATATTTCAGCACAGAAGATCGCTCTAATGAGTTTGAAATACAAAGAAAAATATCCTGAAGATTTTGAATCTTTCTTTGAAGAATTAGTTGTTAGAAGAGAATTAGCAGAAAATTTTTGTTTCTACAATCCTAAATATAATAAATTTGAAGGATTACCTGATTGGGCCAAAGAAACATTGTATCAACACAAAAATGATCATAGACCTTACTATTATTCATTAAAACAATTAGAGAAATTCAATACTCATGATCCTTTGTTTAATGCAGCTATGAAAGAAATGATCTATTTAGGGAAAATGCATGGTTTCATGAGAATTTATGCTTTCAAAAAGATTCTTGAATGGTCAGAAACTCCCGAAGAAGCATACAATAATAGTTTGTATCTTCATAATAAATATTCGTTAGATTCTCGTGATTGTAATTGTTATGCTGGTGTTGGTTTCATATTTGGTTTACATGATCAACCTTGGGCAGAAAGAGATATTTATGGAAAAGTCCGTTATTTAAGTTATGAAGGATGCAAAAGAAAATTTAATATTGACGCGTATATTGAAAGAGTTAATAAAGAAACTAAGATTAATTCTTAATTGTTTTTCTATTATCATTGATTAATAGTAATAGAAAATATGAAAGTTACAGAACAATTGGTATTATTGTATTCTTATAAATTTCTTTCTTCAATGATTCTAATTTTCCAATGAAAAAATTCTTTAAATTATCATCAGTGATTTCACTAATTGCAGTTAGACATATTTTTTCCGTAGTATCAAAACATTCATAAAGAGTTTTAAGTTCTTTTTCTAAAACTTCTAAATCTGATTTTAATTTTTTGAAAATAGAAATATAAGCTTTGATAATTGATATTTTCTTATCGACAGTATTCTTTGATTGTTCTTCATATTTCTTTTTGATATGATTGATTATTAAAACTATATAATCTTTCTTTTCATTTATTGAAATAATAACACTCTCAATATCTATAATAATTAATTTAACTTTTTCGATATTTAATGCTTTTAAAAAAGTAAGATCTTCGTTATATTCATTGTTTACAATATTTTGACTATCAATAATTTGATCATCCAATAAAATAGGAGATTCTGATTTAATGGGAGATTCTGATTTAGTTACTTTGATTTTATTATTATCATTATTTAATTTAATGAAATTAACATCATTATCATCATCTTCTATTCTTTGAAATCTTCTTTTCATGATTCTTAACAATTTCAATGAACTTATTTATTCTTTTAATAAATTAATAAATTGGAAGAAATATTAATTGTCATTTTTTATATTATACAAAATAGAAATTGAATTTTATTATTTTTACAATATTAAATCTAATATTGTAAAAATTAATAGTTTTAGATTTTATTAATGAATTATCAATACTTATTAATATTTTTGATTATTTTTGTTTCCGTTAATTCAGAATTTCCTTCATTTATTGAAGCTGAAAGTTATTTGAATATAATAAATAATTCAAATGGAACTAGAGGATTTAAAATTATTGGAACAGGTCAAATAGGTTTTTCTGCTTCTTTTGCTAATGATGTTAATTCTGATGGTTTGAATGATATGTTAATCGGATCACCAAATACTTCACCTAATCCACAAACTCATATTCTTTATGGTTTCAATGGAAACATTGGAACTTCATCAATACAATTACCACAATACTTCAATGAAAATAATAAAGGATTTTCAATCAATGGTTCTTTACATACAGGTAGAGATGTTTCTAATATAGATGATTTTAATAATGATGGAATACCTGATTTAATTATTTCTGATGATATTTCTAATGAAGTATATATTTTCTATGAAGGAATAATAACTAATGAAAAATCATTAAAAGTTCCTGATTATTTGAATGGAACAAATGGATTTACAATGCATGGAATTATTTCTTTTGGATCATCACTTAGTAAAGCAGGAGATTTTAATAATGATGGATTTAATGATATTATTATTGGAGCTAGTTCTCCAGGGGGTTTTGGATATGCATTTATTGTTTTTGGAAGTGGTATTAATTATCCAAAAAATATTACTATTGAAAGCGGATCAATAAATACTTTGACTATCAGAGGACCTTTTAATGCTGTTACAGGATATTCAGTTTCAGGAGGAAGTGATATTAATAATGATGGAATAGATGATGTTGTTATTGGTTCTCCTGGTTCAAATAATGTATTTGTTATTTATGGTTCTTCAATTCCTTTTCCAAGTACATTTGATGTTCCTGCTTATTTAGATGGTAACACAGGATTCACAATTACTGGATCATTAACGACAGGAATTTCAGTTAGTTCCTTAGGTGATATTAATAATGATACTCATAATGATCTTATTATTGGTTGTTATTCATCAAATACTGTTTACGTGTTATTTGGAGGAAATAATAGTTATCCATCAACTATTAATTTACCAAGTTACTTAAACGGGAATAATGGATTTATAATTACAGGAGAATTAGGAACAGGTTATTATGTTAACAATTATCCTGATATTAATGGTGATGGAATTAATGATATTTTAATCTCCGCTTATTTATCAAATCGTTCATATGTTATTTATGGCAGAAACACATATCCATTAACAATATCATTACCTTCATATTTAGATGGAAATACAGGATTTACAATTCAAACTAATGAAGGCAGGCCATTTATTATTAAAGGAATAGGAGATATTAACAATGATTATAAATCTGATTTCCTTATTGGGATTCCTGAAAGTAATATTGCATATGTATTCTTTGGTTATTCAAATAATTCATTAAATCAGAGTTCAAGTTTGAGTCAAAATCCTATTTCAAGTTTGAGCCAAAGTCAAAGTTCTATTTCAAGTAATAATTTTAATACATTATCTTATTCAAATTTCAATTCATTAAGTTTGAATTCTTATAATTCTATTAGTTCAAATGAAAATTCTTTCATTACACAAAGTTCTATTTCAATACAAAGTTCCTACAATTCTATTCAAACACAAAATTCATATAATTCCATTTCAATACAAAATTCTTATAATTCTATTCAAACACAAAGCTTTCTTACTTTAACTACTATTAACAATCAAAATATTATAGGAACATTACAAATAACAAAATCAATAAATTCTCAAACAATTAATAAATCTTTGACTAAATATTATAATACAAAGTCAAATGAAATAACTAATCAAATTACTCAATCAACAAACAAAATTACTCAATCAACAAATCAAGCTATACAATCAACAAATCAAGCCATACAATCAACAAATCAAGCCATACAATCAACAAATCAAAATACTAATATAATAGAAACTAAAACAATATCAATAATTTCTAGTAATGAATTTAGTTATTCTATGTCTAGAATTAGAAGTAATTCTTTCATTAGTATTTCTCATTCAAGAAAGTATACTACTATTATTCCATTAAGTAGATCTATTCCATCTAAATATTCAACTAGTAAAGAAATCGTTAAATCCAGTAATTTCATTATTCCTAATAATTCAAATAATCAAAATGATAATGACAAATCAAATGAGGAAAATATTAATGAAAATGAAAAGAATGAAGAATCGAAAGAATCTATAGGAAATAAATCAAACAAGAAAAATAATAATTCAAAAGAATCAATCATCAAAGAAACAAATAATTTATTGAATGATGCATTACCACCATCATGTCTTGAAAATATAGAAACATGTGATATGGAAACTATTAATTTAATTATTAATAACAATAACACACTTTCTATATTTTTGTATGATTTCAATAATGAAATATTTGGGCAATTAATCATTCCTCAAGGAACTTTTCCAAATGGAACTGAATTAACAATTTCAACAGTTTTGTTTCATGAAAATGAAAATGAAAATAACGAAAATGATGATTTAATGACAAGGAAGAAATGGAATGAAGATTGCAGTAATAATAAAAAAGAAAGAAAACAAATTTCAGAAGGTATTGATATTATTGCTGAAAAGAATGGAGAAAGTATACAGCCATTAAAACCATTAACAATTAAGTTTGTTATTCCTAAAAACAAAGAGAATGATAAATCTTGTTTATCCTCATCACCAACAAATGAAAATAATTGGGATTGTGAGAATACTGAATTCAAAGAGAATGATAATAATATTATTGCTTCTTCGAATGTAAATCATTTAACAAGTTTTGCTGTTCTAATTCAAAATAATTCATTTGATAATAATGATTGTTCAAATGATTATTGGTGGATTATTTGTTTAATTTCAATATTGATTGCTTTAATTATTAGTGTAACAATAATTCTTATTCTTGTTTACGTGAAACATCCAAAACTCCAAACATTCATATTTGGTGATTCATATATTGATCGAGAATTTACCAAGAAAATGAATAGTGTAACTTCAAATTCTAGAATATCAAATAGAACTTAATCAAAATAATAAATTTAATAATTTTCACTAATCTTAATAAAGAATTGTGAAAGTAAATGTGCCAATAAAAAATTGTTATAATAATATCATTACAGTAACTGTTTGATAATTATTAGAACATCAAAGAAAATGTCTCAAAATAATTTTGTTTGTAATTTGAAAGAAATTAGTATTGAAGTTAATATTAGTGATGAAGTTCTTTACAATATTAAAGATTCTGATTGTTATGAAATCGACAAGAATCTGAATCTATTCAAATATTTTGTCACTATTAATAATGTGAAAGTTAAAACAAAGATTATTGGAAAACATATTCCAAACAATAAATGCATTGAAGAAATTCATGTAATTTTTAATCATAGAAATAATAGAGTTCTGAAGTATCGAAGTGTTAAGTTATTTATGAAATTCTTTTTTGATTTGTTCAATCCATCAAAATTATTTAATTATTATTACTTCATTACATGTTACAAAATATTTGGTATTAATGTTTTTGCTGCTATTGATCTTTGTTGTGAAATATTCAAAAGAACAAATCCTAATGATTATTATTATGATAAATATCTTGAGAAATGCTTTGAATTATTATTATCAGCAAATGAACATTTGAATGAATATGATAGATTGAATATAACTTCTATTGATTTACTAACTATTCTTAGAAATAATAGAAATATTATTAGTAAATCAATAGGGATATTTTGTAAAGTATTTGACAAAAGAAAATAGTAAACAAAAATTATTTTTAATAATCAAGTTTCAATAAACTTCAATACAAATAATCAAATTTCAATAATGAATAATTACAGATTCAATATCAATGATTCCATTAATTGGAAAAATTATTTAGAAGAAAATGGTTTTGTTGTTGTTTCCGGAGCATTCACAAGAGAACAATGTAATGAATATTTGAATGAAATGACTGATTGTTTAATGAAATTAAGTTCAGGAAATGATTGGAGTAAATCATCTGATTTTCCTTATTGTTTGCACGGTGGAATGATTCAATATGTTGCTCATACTAAATTTCAATGGAAAGCAAGAGAACAATCAACTAAAATTTTCTCTATTCTTTATGATATTTCTCCATTTGATTTAATGACTTCTTTCGATGGTTTTTGTTACATGTATGGACAGAAAAATTTCCAAAAGAAATCAATGATAAGTTTTATTCATACAGATCAATCTCCATTAAAGAATCATTTATGGAGTATACAAGGTTTATTGAATTTAGAAGATTCTGATGTTAATGATGGTGGATTTGTTGTCCTGCCTGGAAGTCATAAATATCATAATAATTTCATGAATTCAATTGGTAAAGGTAATGTTAAAGATAATTGGTATATGTTCACAGACAATGACAAAAAACATGGAATATTCAATAATGCAATTAAAGTTTGTGCTCAATCAAGTGATTTTATTCTATGGGATTCAAGAACATTTCATTGCAATACAACACCAACTAGTGGGAGAAATCGATCATGTATTTACATTTGTCAATTACCAAAATATATGTTGG
>Ga0164242_10002822_pt1 | contig 20006 bp, 15 predicted proteins | sample OricomgcompostMG_FD_108783 | JGI IMG/M metagenome (GOLD analysis project Ga0164242, IMG submission 108783) | Miracle-Growth compost microbial communities from Emeryville, California, USA - Original compost - Miracle growth compost (MG) ... | reverse complement strand
GGATCGGCCGAGCAGCGCGGGCGCGGCATGTGCGAGCGGATGAAGGATCTGATCCCGCGCCACCTGTTCAAGATTCCGATCCGGGCGGCGATCGGCGGCAAGGTGATCGCCCGCGAGACGATCGCGGCGCTGAGGAAGGACGTGACCGCCAAATGCTATGGCGGCGACATCACGCGGAAAAGGAAGCTGCTGGAGAAGCAGAAGGAGGGCAAGAAGCGGATGCGCGAATATGGCAGCGTCAGCATCCCGCAGGAGGCCTTCATCGCGGCGCTCAGGATGGGGGAGGAGTAGCCAAATCGGCCGCCCGCCTTAGGAGCGGACGCGGAGCATTGGCCGGATTGGCGAGGCTGTCAGACTAGTCTCTCATCCGCGCGCCTCGCCGGGAGGCTCGTTTCGCATCGCGCGGCTGACCGCTGCCACCCGGTCCATCACGCGCAGGATATTGCCGTCGGCGAGCTTGGCGAGATCGGCGTCGCTCCAGCCGCGCCGCGCCAGCTCGGCGAACAGCAGGGGATAGCCGTCGACGCCCTTCATGCCCTTGGGCCCGGTGCCGTCGATCCCGTCATAATCGCCGCCGATGCCGACATGATCGTGGCCGGCGATCTTGGCGATATGCTCGACATGATCGGCCACCTGGGCGACCGTCACCAGCGGCTCGGGATGTGCCTTGTCCCACGCCGCCAGCATCGCCTTGGCTCTGTCCGGATCGCCGAGCGCGAGGCCGGCGGGACCGGCGCTCAGCCGCGCCTGCTCGGCGGCGCGATCGGCGTCCCACTTGCGCCAGGCCTCGGACACGAAGGCGGGATAGACGTTCACCATGACGACGCCGCCATTGGCGGGGAGCAGCCGGAGCACGTCGTCGGGCACGTTGCGGGGATGATCGTCCACCGCCCGCGCGCTCGAATGGGAGAAGATCACCGGCGCCTTCGAGACGGCGATCGCGGCCCTCATCGTCTCGGCCGAGACATGAGCGAGATCCACCATCATGCCGATCCGGTTCATCTCATGCACCACCGCGCGGCCGAAATCGGTGAGGCCGTGGGCGTGGGGATCGTCGGTGGCGCTGTCCGCCCAGGGCGTATTCTTGCCGTGGGTCAGCGTCATATAGGAAACGCCCAGATCCCGGTACATGCGGAGCACGGCCAGGTTGGAATCGATCTGGTGACCGCCCTCCACCCCGATCAGCGAGGCGATGCGGTGCGCCTTGATCGCAGCGTGCACGTCGTCGGCGGTGCGCGCCGCCTGGAACTCGTTCGGCCAGCGGGCGATCAGCCGCTTGACGATGTCGATCTGCTCCAGCGTCATCTCCACCGCCGCCGGACCCGTCACCGTTGTCGGGATCCATACCGACCAGAACTGCCCGCCGAGATGACCCTTGCGAGCGCGCGGCCAGTCGGTCTGGAGCGGGTGGGCGAAGCGCGCGCTGTCCTGCTCGAGATCGACCGCCTCGACATGGCCGCCGAAGCCGTCGCGGATTTCCCAGGCGAGGTCGTTATGTCCGTCCACCACCGGATGCGCCGCCAGCACCCGCTCGGCGCGCTGCAGGGCGGTGTCGGCGGCGTGAGCGGGGGTGGTGAGCAGGGCCAGTGAGGCGAGCGCGATGCCGAACGACCATTTCATTTCAATCCCCCACCGTCTTCCTTGTCATTCCGGATGTTAGGCTTTCCCGGAAAACCGGCAGGTTTTCCGCTGGAAAGACTTGCAGTCCGGAATCCACTTCAAACTCCAGGCCCGGAACTTCGGTGGATTCCGGACAGCTCGATTTTGCGAACGCAATCAGAGATTGCAGCAGCAAAATCGGCTTCCGGAATGACGGCGTTTATCACATCCCCCGCAGCGCCGCCCCGACGTAGAGCTCCCGCAGCCTTCGCGCCACCGGCCCCGGCGCGCCGTCACCGATCGTGGTGTCGTCAATGGCGATGACCGGGAGCACCAGGCTGGAGGCGGCGCTGATGAAGGCTTCCTTCGCCGCGAACGCCTCGTCCAGCGTGAACGGGCGATGCTCGATGGCGAGCCCCAACTCCCCGGCGAGCGCGGAGACGGCGAGGGCGGTGCAGCCGGGGAGCGTCGCATGGCTCGGCGGGCGGGTGACGAGGCGATTATCGGCGGTCAGGATCCAGGCGGTGGAGGACGCGCCTTCGGTGACGAAGCCGTCCTCGATCATCCAGGCTTCCTGGGCTCCCGCGGCCGCCGCCTCGCGCTTGGCGAGCACCTGGGCGAGCAGCATCACGCTCTTGATGTCGCGCCGTTTCCAGCGGAGGTCCGGCGCCGTCTTCACCCGGATGCCGGTGCGCGAGGCGGGCGTGTCGACGATCGGCTTGGCCTGGGTGAAGATCACGAGGGTCGGGGTGAGATCGGGGGCGGGCAGGAAATCGCGATCGGCCGCGCCCCGCGTCGCCTGGAGATAGACGACGCCTTCGGTGAGCGCGTTGCGCTCGACCAGCTCCCCCTGGATCGCGGCGATCCGCTCGACCGGCTCGGCAAGCCGCATCCCGATCTCGCCCACCGAGCGCTCCAGCCGCGCCATATGGGAGGCGATGTCGACCATCCGCCCGCCGATCACCGTCGTCACCTCATAGACCCCGTCGGCGAACAGGAAGCCCCGGTCGAACACCGAAATCCGCGCTTCCTCGGCGGGCAGGAACGCGCCGTTCACATAGGCGATGCGGGTCATCGAAACATCCTCGAACCGGCCGGGACTCGGCCGGGGCGGGGCATACATCCCCCTTCGCGCTATCGCCAGCGTCAGGCCATGCCGCTCAGCAGCCGCGTCACCCAATAGACCAGCGCGCCGATCGCGGCGGCGGCGGGCAGCGTCACCACCCAGGCGACTACGATCGAGGAGGCGACGTTCCAGCGCACCGCCGAAAGCCGCCGCGACGCGCCGACGCCCACGATCGATCCGGTGATGGTGTGCGTGGTGGAGACGGGCACGCCGAGGAAAGTCGCCCCGAACAGGGTGAGCGCCCCGCCCACTTCCGCGCAGAAGCCCTGCGGCGGGGTGAGGCGGGTGATCTTCGATCCCATGGTGTGGACGATCCGCCAGCCGCCGAACAGGGTGCCGAGCGCCATCGCGGCCTGGCAGGCCAGCACCACCCACAAGGGCACGAAGAAGTTGCCGCCCAGCAAGCCCTGCGAATAGAGCAGCACGGCGATGATCCCCATCGTCTTCTGCGCGTCGTTGCCGCCGTGGCCGAGCGAATAGGCGGCCGCCGAGAGGAGCTGCCATTTGCGGAAGCGCTTGTCGACCTGGAGCGGGGTCGAGCGGATCGATGCCCAGGACAGCGCCAGCACCAGCAGCAGCGCCAGCAGGAAGCCGATCGCGGGCGAAAGCACGATCGCCACCGCCGTCTTGATGACGCCGTTCCACACGATCGAGGAAACGCCCGCTTTCGCAACGCCCGCGCCGATCAATCCGCCGACCAGCGCATGGCTCGACGAGGAGGGAATGCCCGCCACCCAGGTGATGACGTTCCACACGATCGCGCCCATCAGCGCGCCGAACACCACGGTCGGCGTGATGATCGAGGCCGAGATGATGCCGGTGCCCAGCGTATCGGCGACATGCAGGCCGAAGACGAGGAAGGCGACGAAGTTGAAGAAGGCCGCCCAGACCACGGCGTAATGCGGCTTGAGCACGCGGGTGGAGACCACCGTGGCGATCGAGTTGGCGGCGTCGTGCAGCCCGTTCAGCAGATCGAACAGCAGCGCGACCGCGATCAGCCCGACCAGCAGCGGAAAGGCGAGGTGGGGCATTACTCCCCCTCCCGCTTGCGGGAGGGGGCCGGGGGGGTGGGCTCCCGGTCGAGACCAAGCCCGCCGTCGATAGCGCGAGCCCGCTCCCGGCCCCTCCCGCACGCGGGAGGGGAGACGAATGCGCGCTCACGCATGGTCGATCACGATGCCCTGGATCTCGTTGGCGACATCCTCGAAGCGGTCGACGATCTTTTCGAGATGCGCGTAGATTTCCTGGCCGACGACGAAATCCATCGGGCGCTCGCGGCAGGACTGGAACAGAGCCTTCAGCCCGGCGTCGTGGATCTCGTCGGCATGGCCCTCGAGCTGGATCAGCCGCTCGGTCAGCGTGTTGAGCCGGCCGGCGTTGGTGGCGAGATGGCGCAGCAGCGGCACCGCCTCCTGCGTCACCCGCGCGGCCTCGACGATGATGCCGGTCATGTCGCGCATCGGCGGCGCGAACTCATTGACCTCGAACAGGGTGACGGCCTTGGCCGTCTGGTTCATCTGGTCGATCGCATCGTCCATCACGCCGATCAGGTCGGTGATCGCCGAACGGTCGAATGGGGTGACGAACACGCGCCGCACGTCCTGGAGAACGTCGCGCGCGATATCGTCGGCGCGATGCTCCTGAACGATGATCTCGCGGATATGGGCGGAAATGTCCGGCCCGCCCTGGATCAGCCGGGCGAGCGCGTCGGCGCCCGCCACCAGCGTCGCCGAATGGGCCTCGAACAGCTCGAAGAAGCGCCCCTGCTTGGGCATCAGCGACTGGAACCAGCGCAGCACCGGCACCTTCCTCCCCATCTCCTCACGCACCGCGGGCACCATGCGATCGGCCAGGCCCTGCGAGGGCAGCGGCTCGCGGAAACCCGCGATGATCGCCTTCAATTCCGGCTCCTCCACCGCGCCGGCGGCGTTGGTGAGGGTGAACCAGGCGGTGGTGCGCTCGTCCTGCTCGGGCCATTCGGCGGCCTGCGCCGTGACCGAGAAGGGATAGACGTCCACCGTCATCGCGCGGGAGAGCCCGTTGCGGCGGCGCTTGGTGTAGCGGTAGCTGCCGATCGGCGTGGGGCAGGCGACGCCCTGCAGCCCCGCCTCCTCGAACGCCTCGTGCGCGGCCGCCTCATGCTCGGCCAGCCCCTTGATGAGATTGCCCTTGGGAATCACCCAGCGCTGCGTCTCGCGGCTGGTGATCAGCATCACGCGCACGCTCCCGTCGGGCTCGCGGCGATAGGGAAGGGCGGCAACCTGGCGGATCGATCGTCTCCCGAAAGCTCGCAAGCCCCTCACCACGTTGCGCGGCCGAGCGCAAGCGGACGCATTCGACGGCGATGCAGGCTAATGCTTCCAATGTTGGATTTCGTTTGCCATGCTCGATTCCCGGCGGGCGACGGTAGGAGGCGGGATTGGCGACGGCGGGCGTTTCGCGGGATGCGGTGTCGGAAGCCGAATGGCAGGTGCGGGTCGATCTCGCCGCTGCCTACCGGCTGGTGGCGCTGAACGGCTGGGACGATCTGATCTTCACCCATCTTTCCGCCCGCGTGCCGGGGCCGGAGCATCATTTCCTCATCAACCCCTATCATCTGATGTTCGAGGAGATCACCGCCTCCTCGCTGGTCAAGATCGACATGGCGGGCAAACCCGTGGACGGGCCGGCGCTGGTCAACGAGGCCGGGTTCGTCATCCACTCCGCGATCCACATGGCGCGCGAGGACGCGAAGGCGGTGCTTCACCTGCATACGCCTTACGGCCAGGCGGTCTCGGCGATGGAGGAAGGGCTGCTGCCGCACACCCAGACCGCGATGATCGCGGGGCACGACCTCGCCTATCACGACTATGAGGGCATAGCGACCGACATCGGGGAGCGCGAGCGGCTGATCGCCGATCTCGGCGACAAAAGCCTGATGATCCTGCGCAACCACGGCACGCTGACCCTGGGCGAGACGGTGGGGCAGGCTTTTCTGCGGATGTATTTCCTCGAGCGCGCCTGCCAGGCGCAGGTCCATATGCTTTCCGCCGGACGCGATCGGCTCAACGCGCCGCCGCGGGGCGCGCCCGAGAAGGTGGCGCGCCAGACGCCCGCGCAATCGACCAGGATGGCGGCGGACCTGCTCGCCTGGCCCGCGCTGCTGCGCAAGCTCGACCGGATCGATCCCGGCTATCGCAACTGAAAGGGACGGCATGAAGCGCCTGGCGGCGTTCGATCTCGACGGCACGCTCGCCGAGAGCAAGCAGGCGATCGACGGGGAGATGGCGGAGCGGCTGGCGGCGCTCACCCATGTCGCCGACGTGTGCGTCATCTCGGGCGGGGACTGGCCGCAGTTCAAGACGCAGGTGGTGGACCGCCTGCCCGACAGCGCCGATCGCGACCGGCTGTTCATCATGCCGACATCCGGAACCAAGCTATATCGGCACCGCAACGGCGAATGGCGGTGCGCCTACGCCGAAGATTTCTCGGGCGAGGAGCGCGAGCGCGTGCTGGCCGCGCTCGACAAGGCGGTGAAGGCGATCGGGCTGGACAAGGAACGGCAATGGGGCGAGCGGATCGAGGATCGCGGCAGCCAGATCACCCTCTCCGCGCTCGGCCAGCAGGCGCCGCTCGACGCCAAGAAGGCGTTCGATCCCGATCGCAGCAAGCGCGAGGCGATGCAGAAGGCGGCCTCCGCCGAGCTGCCCGATCTTTCGGTGAACATCGGCGGATCGACCTCGATCGACATCACCCGCAAGGGCGTGGACAAGGCCTATGGGATCGAGAAGCTCGCCGAGGCCTCCGGCGTGCCCAAGGCGGAGATGATCTTCGTCGGCGACGCCATCTATCCCGGCGGCAACGATTATCCGGTGAAGGACAAGGCGGGGGTGGACAGCATCGCGGTCGGCTCGGTCGACGAGACCAAGCGGGCGATCGAGGCGATGGTGCTCTGCCTGCGCCGCTGAGGCCGTCGCTCTCTCAAAAAAATTGTTGGAGACGCGCGCGTTGCATCGCTGACATAATCCAGCATCCGATCGCCTTTAGGGGCGCGGCTTCGATCGAGAACGGAACCGCATGAGCCAGGACAATCCCCCGCCCCCGGGCGAGGAGCCCATAGCCGCTTACCCTCACGAAGACGAAGCGATTCCGCCGCGGCGAGGCATGAGCCTGCGCGGACGTCGTCTGAGCTGGATTCTGGGGATCTGCGGCGTCGCGCTGCTGATCCTGATCGCGATCTGGCTGGGCCATCGCTCGTCCAGCTCGGGCGGCCGGGGGCGTTACGGCGGGCGGCTGAACGCGCCCACCACCGTCGGCACCGCCAAGGTCGTCAACGCCGATCTGCCGGTGACGCTGGAGGCGCTCGGCACCGTCACCCCGGCGGCGACCGTCACCGTGCGCCCGCAGGTTTCCGGCACGATCACCCAGATCCTGTTCCGCGAAGGCCAGATGGTGAAGAAGGGGCAGCCGATCGTCATCATCGATCCGCGCCCCTATCAGGCCGCCCTGCTCCAGGCGCAGGGCGCGCTGACCCGCGACGAGGCGCAGCTCGCCAACGCGCGGCTCACGCTCCAGCGCTACGATCTGCTGCTCAGCCAGGATTCGATCGCGCGGCAGGATCGCGACACGCAGGCCGCGCTGGTCAAGCAGCTCGAAGGCACGATCAACGTCGACAAGGGGCAGGTCCAGCAGGCGAAGATCAATCTGGGCTATACCCGCATCGTCTCGCCGGTGGCGGGGCGGATCGGCCTCAAGGTGGTGGACGTCGGCAATTATGTCGGCGCGGGCGACGCCACCGGCGTCGCGATCGTCACCACCCTCCAGCCGATCGACGTGGAGTTCGCGATCCCTCAGGAGCAGGCCCCCGCGATCGAGAAGCGCGTGGTCCAGGGCGCGACCATTCCGGCTGTGGCGCTGGACGCGACGCGGACCCGGACGCTCGACACCGGCCGCTTCTCGACGCTGAACAACCAGGTCGACACCACGACCGGCACGATCAAGGGCAAGGCGCGCTTCGCCAATGCGGGCTTCCAGCTTTACCCCAGCCAGTTCGTCAATGTCCGCCTGACCATCGATACGGTTCATAACGCGATCGTGGTGCCGCCCTCGGCTGTCCGAACCGGGCAGGACGGCGCGTTCGTCTGGCTGCTCAACCCCGATCGCACCGTCAGCGAGCGCCAGGTCGTGACCGGCATCGCCAACGCCGATCAGGTGCAGATCGTGAGCGGGCTCAAGGTGGGCGACACCGTCGTCACCGCCGGCGGCGACCGGCTGAGCGACGGCGCGACCGTGCGCCTGCCCGGCGACAAGGTGCCGGAGGGCGGCTACGGCTTCAGCCGCGGCCGGGGCCGTCACGGCCAGCATGGCGGCCGCGGCAAAGGGCGGCGTCACCACGGCGGCAACGGCCAGGAGGGCGGCAACGGCCAGGAGGGCGGCAACGCCCAGACGGGCGGCAACAGCCAGAGCGGCGGCGGCAACAGCCGGGGCGGCCAGGCGCGGGGCGGCTGAGGGACATGAAGCCGCCAATAGAAGGGACTCCGTTCGTCCCGAGCGAAGTCGAGGGGCGTGCCGCAAGCGATCCGCCCGGTTCATGTGCCTCGACTATGCTCGTCACGAACGGGGGACTGGGTTACGCGCCGGGAATGCCATGAGCCCGTCGCGCATCTTCATCCTGAGGCCGGTCGCCACCGCCCTGTTCATGGCGGCGATCGTGCTGGCGGGCGCGGTGGGTTTCCACCTGCTCTCGCTCTCGGCGCTGCCCGAGGTGGATTATCCCATTATCGAGGTGACGACGCTCTATCCGGGCGCGAGCCCGGACGTGATGAGCCAGACGGTGACGGCCCCGCTCGAACGCCAGTTCGGCGAGATGGCGGGCCTGTCGCGCATGGCCTCGACCAGCTCGGCGGGCGCCTCGGTCATCACCCTCCAGTTCAATCTGAACGGCAGCCTCGACGTCGCCGAGCAGGAGGTGCAGGCGGCGATCAACGCGGCGGATTCGCTGCTGCCCGCCGATCTTCCCGCGCCGCCGGTCTATGCCAAGGTCAACCCGGCCGACGCGCCGATCCTGACCATCGCCGTCACTTCGGACACCATGCCGCTGACCCAGGTGCAATCGCTGGTCGATACCCGGCTGGCGCAGAAGATCAGCCAGATTTCCGGCGTCGGCCTCGTCAGTCTGAAGGGCGGCGAGAAGCCGGCGATGCGTATCCGCGCCGACACGCAGAAGCTCGCCAGCTACGGCCTCTCCCTCGCGCAAGTCCGCACCGCGATCGACAACGCCAACGCCAATTCCGCCAAGGGCAGCTTCGACGGGCCGAACCGATCCTACCAGATCAACGCCAACGACCAGCTCGAGACGGTCGATGATTACAAGACCCTCATCATCTCCTACCGTAACGGCGCGCCGGTGCGGCTGAGCGACGTGGCGCAGGTGGTGGAGGGAGCGGAGAACAGCCGCCTGGGCGCGCTCGCCGACGACACGCCGGCGATCATCCTCGACGTGCAGCGCCAGCCCGGCGCGAACGTGATCCAGACCACCGACGCGATCAAGGCGCAGTTGCCGACGCTCATCAACAGCCTGCCCGCAGGCCTCAAGGCGACGGTGCTGGCGGATCGCACCACCGGCATCCGCGCGTCGGTCAACGATGTCGAGTTCGAGCTGGTGCTGGCGGTCGTGCTCGTCGTGCTGGTGATCTATTTCTTCCTGCACTCCGCGCGCGCGACCCTGGTGGCGGGCCTCGCCGTGCCGATCTCGCTAATCGGCACCTTCGGGGTGATGTATCTTCTGGGATACAGCCTCAACAACCTGTCGCTGATGGCGCTGACGATCGCGACCGGTTTCGTCGTCGACGACGCGATCGTGATGATCGAGAATATCCAGCGCCATATCGAGGAGGGGATGCGGCCGTTCGAGGCGGCGCTGAAGGGCGCTGGCGAGATCGGCTTCACCATCATATCGCTCACCGTCTCGCTAATCGCGGTGCTGATCCCGCTGCTGTTCATGGGCGATATTGTCGGCCGCCTGTTCCGCGAGTTCGCGGTGACGCTGGCGATCACCATCCTGATCTCGGCGGTCGTCTCGCTGACGCTGACGCCGATGCTCTCGGCGCGCTGGCTCCAGCGGCCGGAGGATCACCGCGCGAGCCGCGTTTCGATCAAGGCGGCGGAAACCTTTGCGCGGGTGGAGCGCCATTATGAGCGCGGGCTCGATTTCGTGCTCGAGCGCCGCTTCGCCACCTTGATGGTGGCGATCGCCACGCTCGGCCTCACCGTGCTGCTCTATCTCGTCATCCCCAAGGGCCTGTTCCCGACGCAGGACACCGGCCAGCTTCAGGCGCATATCGTCGCGACGGAGGGCATCTCCTACGATCGCATGGCCGCGCTTCAGAAGCGGGCGGCGGAGGCGATCCTTGGCGACAAGGATGTGGCGACGCTCTCCTCCTTCGTCGGTGTCGACGGATCGAACAACGCGACGCTCAATTCGGGCACGATGCTCATCAATTTGAAGACGGGCCGCCACGACAGCCAATATGCCACGATGGCGCGCATCAAGCAGGAGGTGGCGCGCATCCCCGGCCTGACCATCTATCTCCAGCCGACCCAGGATCTGACGATCGACGCCGAGACGGGGCCGACCCAGTATCGCTTCTCGATCGAAGGATCGAATACCGCCGACGTCAACGCCGAGGCGCAGCGGATCGCCGTCGCGCTCCAGAGCGTGTCCAAGGTGCGCAACGTCACCACCGACGCGGGCGGCGAAGGGCCGGCGGCGTTCATCGACATCAACCGCGACACCGCCTCGCGCCTCGCCATCACCGCCTCCTCGATCGATGACGCGCTCTATTCGGCATTCGGCCAGCGCATCGTCTCCACCATCTTCACCGAGACGACCCAGTATCGCGTGATCCTGGAGGCCGCGCCGGGGCTGCTCACCGATCCGCAATCGCTGGGGCTGCTCCATCTCAACGCCAGCGGCGGGGCGACGCCGCTTTCCGCCATCGCCACCATCCGCGACGGCAAGGCCCCGCTCCAGGTGACGCATGTGGCGCAGTTCCCGGCGGCGACGGTGGGCTTCGACACCGCGCCCGGCGTCTCGCTCGGCACGGCGGTGTCGGCGATCAAGAGCAAGATCGCCGACATCAGCCTCAAGCCCGGCGTCTCGGTGACGTTCCTGGGCTCGGCCGGGGCCTTCGCCAACTCCTTGACCAACCAGCTCTGGCTGATCCTGGCGGCGGTGGTGTGCGTCTATATCGTGCTGGGCGTGCTCTACGAGAGCTTCATCCACCCGGTGACGATCCTCTCGACCCTGCCCTCCGCCTCGGTCGGCGCGCTGTTCGCGCTGTGGGTGACGGGACATGACCTCGACATCATCGGGATCATCGGCATCATCCTGCTGATCGGCATCGTCAAGAAGAACGCGATCATGATGATCGATTTCGCGATCGCCGCCGAGCGCGACGAGGGGCTGCCGCCGGTCGCCGCGATCCGGCAGGCGGCGATCCTGCGCTTCCGCCCGATCCTGATGACCACGCTCGCCGCCCTGTTCGCGGCAATCCCGCTGATGCTCGGGCTCGGCATGGGCGCGGAGCTCAGGCGGCCGCTCGGCATCGCCATCTTCGGAGGCCTGCTGGTGAGCCAGCTCCTCACCATGTTCACCACGCCGATCGTCTATCTCTATTTCGACAAGGCGCAGGGCTGGCTGGCCGCGCGCGGCTGGGGCGCCAGGCATCCCGAGCTCGGCCCCGGCTCGGAGGCGGATCACCCGCCGGTCGCGGAGACATGAACCTCTCCGCGCCCTTCATCCGCCGGCCGATCGGCACGGTGCTGCTGACGATCGGGCTGGCGCTGGCGGGCATCGCCGCCTTCTTCGTGCTGCCGGTCGCCCCGCTGCCGCAGGTCGATTATCCGGTGATCTCGGTTTCGGCCAATCTCGCGGGCGCGAGCCCGGAGGTGATGGCGCAGAGCGTCGCCACCCCGCTCGAACGGCGGCTCTCGAACATATCGGGCGTGAACGAGATGACCTCGCGCAGCTCGCTCGGCTCGACGCGCATCTCGCTCCAGTTCGATCTCTCGGTGAACATCGATTCCGCCGCGCGCGAGGTGCAGGCGGCGATCAACGCCTCGCGCGCGGACCTGCCCGCGACGCTCCGCCAGAACCCGACCTACAACAAGCGCAATCCCGCCAACCAGCCGGTCATCACGCTGGCGCTCACCTCCGACACGCGCAGCGCCGGGGACATCTACAACGCCGTCTCCAACATCATGCAGCAGCGCCTGTCGCAGATACCGGGGGTGGGCGAGGTGGAGCTGGGCGGTGGATCGCTGCCCGCGGTGCGCGTGTCCGTGAACCCCTACAAGCTCAACGCCTACGGCATCGCGATGGAGGATGTGCGCGCCGCGATCGAGGCCTCCAACGCGCACCGGCCCAAGGGCGTGATCGAAGGGGCGAACGGGCGCGCCTGGCAGATCTACACCAGCGTGCCGGGCCTGCGCGCGTCCGATTATCGCGGGCTGGTGGTCGCCTGGCGGGACAATGCCGCCGTCCGGCTCGGCGACATCGCCACGGTGACGGACAGCGTGGCCGACACCCGCACGATGGGCCTCTACAACGGCAAACGCGCGATCATCGTCAACGTGACGCAGCAGCCCAACGCCAACCTCATCAAGCTGGTCAACCAGATCAGGGCGGAGCTGCCGTCGCTCAAAGCCCAGCTCCCCGCCGACATCCAGCTTTCCGTCGCCTCCGACCGGACCAGCTCGATCCGCGCCTCACTGCGCGAGATCGAGATCACGGTGGTGATCGCGCTGATCCTGGTGGTGCTGGTGGTCTATGCCTTCCTGCGCGACGTGCGATCGACCTTCATCCCGGCCACCGCCACGCTCGTCTCCCTGCTCGGCACCTTCGGGGTGATGTATCTGTTAGGCTTCAGCCTCAACAATCTGTCGCTGATGGCGATCACGGTGGCGACCGGCTTCGTGGTGGACGACGCGATCGTGGTGCTGGAGAACACCACGCGGCATCTGGAGGAGGGGATGGGCCGCTTCGAGGCGGCGCTGAAAGGCGCGGCCGAAGTGGGCTTCACCGTGCTTTCGATGAGCGTCAGCCTAGTCGCGGTGTTCATCCCGCTGCTGTTCATGGGCGGCATCGTCGGCCGGCTATTCCGCGAGTTCGCGGTCACGCTTTCCGCCGCCGTGCTGATCAGCCTCGTCCTTTCGCTCACCACCACGCCGATGATGTGCGCCTGGTTCCTGCGCCCCGGCGACGCCGGGAAGCCCAGGCGGGAGAACCGCGTCGGGCGGCTGCTGGAGCGCGGCTACGACCGGATGCACCGCGCCTACGCCGTCTCGCTCGATTGGGCGCTGGCGATGAAGCCGCTGGTGCTGATCCTGCTCGCCGCGATTATCGCGCTCACCGTCTATCTCTATGTCGTCGTGCCCAAGGGCTTCTTCCCGAGCGAGGATTCGCCGCTGCTGTTCGCGGGCGTGCGGGCGGACCAGAGCGTCTCCTTCCAGTCCATGCAGCAGAAGCTGACCCGGGTGGTGAACATCATCAACGCTGATCCGGCGGTGGAATCGGTGGTGGGCTTCACCGGCGGCAGCCGGGCGGGCAGCGCCTTCATGATGGTGTCCCTGAAACCCGCCGTACAGCAGCGCGAAGGCGGGCAGAAGATCATCGCCCGGCTGGAGCGCAAGCTGCTGCCGGTGGCGGGCATCCGCATTTTCCTGAGGCCCTCGCAGGACCTCCACATCGGCGCGCGCAGCTCCAACTCCACCTACCAATATACGCTGGTGTCGGACAACACGGCGAGCCTGCGCGAATGGGCGCAGAAGCTGGCCGATGCGCTCGGCAAGCGCCCCGAGCTCGAGAATATCGATACCGATCTCGAGCAGAACGGGGTGGAGAGCTTCGTCACCATCGATCACGAGACGGCCGCCCGGCTCGGCATCTCGTCCCGCGACGTGGACAATGCGCTCTACGACGCCTTCGGCCAGCGCTCGGTCGCCAACATCTACGAGGATATCAACCAGTACAGCGTGATCCTGGGCTGGAACGAGAAGGCGAGCAACGGCCCGCAGGATCTGCCGGACGTGCGCGTGCCCGCCAACGCCGCGCAGGATCAGCCGGCAATCGAGAACAGCACGGCGGGGACGGCGGGCAACAGCCTCTCCTCGGGCGCGACCAGCGCGGTCAGCGATCCGAGCCAGGCCGTCCAGCCCGGGCAGGGCGCGGCCTCGGTGGTGCCGACCAACCCGGCGCTGCGCGATCCCTCGACCGGGGCGGCGCTCAGCACCACGCAGCGGCAGATGGTGCCGCTCTCCGCCATCGCCAGCTTCGGTGAGGCGCCGACCGATTCGAGCGTCAACCACCAGGGCACCGAGCTCGCCACCACCATCTCCTTCGATCTCGCGCCGGGCTATGCGCTGTCCGACGCACAGAAGGCGATCGACGAGACGGAGGCCCAGATCGCCATGCCGATCAATGTGCGCGGCAGCTTCGCGGGCGAGGCGCAGACCTATCAAAAGCAGCTCGGCCAGCAGCCTTTCCTGATCCTCGCCGCGCTGGTGACGATCTATCTCGTGCTCGGCATGCTCTACGAAAGCCTGCTCCACCCGCTGACCGTGCTTTCCACCCTGCCGGCGGCGGGGGTGGGCGCGGTGCTGGCGCTGATGCTGCTCGGCATGGATTTCTCGATCATCGCGCTGATCGGCGTTTTCCTGCTGATCGGCATCGTCAAGAAGAACGCGATCCTGATCATCGATTTCGCGCTCCACGCCCAGCGTGACCGGGGCCTGACCGCCGAGGAGGCGGCGCGCGAGGCGAGCCTGCTGCGCTTCCGCCCGATCCTGATGACCACGCTGTGCGCCGCGCTCGGCGCGCTGCCGCTGGCGATCGGCTTCGGGCAGGGTTACGAACTGCGCCAGCCGCTCGGCATCGCCATCATCGGCGGGCTGATCGCCAGCCAGCTCCTCACCCTCATCACCACGCCGGTCGTCTACGTCAGCCTCGATCGCCTCGCCGAACGCCGCCGCGAGCGCCGGGCGCGGCGGCGTCCTCCGCTCAAAGAGCTTCCCGCATGATCCGATCCCGCACGCTCGCCTTGCTCTCCGCCGCAGCCGCGCTCGCCGGCTGTTCGCTCGCGCCGGCCTATCATCGCCCCAGCGTCGGCGCGGGCGCGCTTCCCGTCGCGTGGAAGACGGCGCCGGGCTGGCAGGTCGCCACGCCTTCGGACGGCGCGCCGCGCGGGGACTGGTGGACCGGCTTTAACGATCCGATGCTGGACAGCCTGATCGCGCGCGCCGACGCGCACAACCAGCAGCTCGCTTTGGCCGCCGCCAATTATCGTCAGGCCCGCGCCGCCACCCGTGAGGCGCGCGCCAGCCTGTTCCCGACAATCAGCGCCAGCGGATCGGTGTCGCACACCGAAACCGGCGGATCGCGGCAGGTCGTCACCGGCGGCGTCACCTCGGGCGGCGGGCGGAGCTCGACCAATTACAGCGTCTCGATCGGCGGAAGCTGGGAGCCCGATTTCTTCGGCCGCATCACGAACACCGTCCGCAACGCCAGGCTGACGGAGGAGGCGCGCCTCGCCGATCTCGCCAGCGCGCGGCTCGCCATCCAGGGGGAACTGGCGCTCGATTATCTGTCGCTGCGCGCCACCGACGCCGAGATCGCCAGCCTGACCGCGACGGTGGAGGGCTACAAGCGCTCGCTCGCCATCGCCACCAACCGCTACAATGCCGGGATCGCGCCGCGCACCGACGTCTATCAGGCGCAATCGCAGCTCGCCTCCGCCCAATCCGATCTGGAAGGCGACCAGCGCACCCGCGCGCAATATGAGGATGCGATCGCGGTGCTGATCGGCGAGCCCGCGCCCTCCTTCACCATCGCGCCCGCGCCGGCCGCATGGAATCCGATCGTGCCGGAGACGCCGGTGGCGCTGCCCTCCACCCTGGTCGAGCGGCGGCCGGACATCGCCTCGGCCGAGCGCGCGGTGGCCGCCGCCAACGCCGAGATCGGGGTGGCGCGCGCCGCCTTTTTCCCCACCGTCTCGCTCACAGGCAATGGCGGCTTCAACAACAACAGCCTCTCCGGCCTGTTCAGCGCCGCCTCGACGCTTTGGTCGGTTGGCGCCTCGATCGCCGAGACCCTGCTCGATTTCGGCGCCCGCAGCGCGCGGGTGGCGCAGAGCCGCGCCGCCTATGACGCGGCCGTCGCCAATTACCGCCAGGTGACGCTCACCGCCTTCCAGGACGTGCAGGACCAACTCGTCGCCGCCCAGGTGCTGGCGCGGCAGGAGGAGCTGCTGCGCACCGCCTCGATCGCCGCCGACAAGAGCGAGGCGGCGATCCGCAACCAGTACAAGGCCGGGCTGGTCGTCTATACCGACGTGGTTTCGGCGCAGGCGACCGCCCTTTCCGCCCGCCGCGCGCTGATCCAGGCGGCGCTCGACCGCCAGACGGCGGCGGTGGCGCTGATCCAGGCGTTGGGCGGCGGCTGGATCGCGACCGACCTGACCAACGGCGCGGAAGCCGCCCGCGCGGCGGCGGTGAAGGCGGCGCAGGAGCAATAGAGGGTTTCCTTCGTCATCCCGCGAAAGCGGGGGTCCCGCTGCCTTTCGCCCAAGCAGAAGAAGCTGGATCCCCGCTTTTGCGGGGATGACGGATAGTATTTGTCGGATGCTTCCCAAGCAGGGCTGCGCTACCCTGCCGCCATGCTCAAGCTGCGCGCGCGGATCATGGCCGGCGAGGCGATCGCGATGGGGCCGGGGAAGGCGGCGCTGCTCGACGCTATCGCCGCGCACGGCTCGATCTCGGCCGCCGCCCGCGCGCTCGGTATGAGCTACCGACGCGGCTGGATGCTGGTCGACGTGATGAACCGCGCCTTCGCCTTCCCTTTGGTCGAGACGGCGGCGGGCGGCTCCCACGGCGGCGGCGCGCGGCTGACGGAGGCGGGCAGGGCGGCGCTGGCGCATTATCGCCGGTTGGAGGCGGCGATCGAAGCGGCGGCGCGCGAGGAGGCGGGGGCGATCGAAGCGATGCTGGCGGCCAAGAATTAACGCGCTTCCACTTGCCCGTTCGCCCTGAGGAGGGGCTGAGCCTGTCGAAGCCCGTCTCGAAGGGCGCTCCCCGCAATGCCCTTCGAGACGCCATTTCGACAAGCTCAATGGCTCCTCAGGGCGAACGGGCAAAAGGATTGGACCCCGCAACCGCATGTTGCGCCCAGCGCCGTATCCGGCCATGCATAACGCCAGTCGGATCGGAGTCTTCCAAGAATGCGCTTCATCGCCGCGCTGACCGCTCTGCTCGCGCTGATCGCGTCGGCCGCGCCCGCCCGGCCGCCGCTGGTGCTCGCCGCCGCCAGCCTGCAGGAGTCGCTCAGCGCCGCCGCCGACGCCTGGGCGAAGCAGGGGCACGAGAGGCCGGTCCTTTCCTTCGCCGGCTCCTCCGCGCTCGCCCGCCAGATCGACGCGGGCGCGCCGGCGGACCTCTTCATCTCGGCGGACGAGGCGTGGATGGACGATGTGCAGAGGCGCGGCCATGTCCGCCCCGGCACGCGGGCCGATCTGCTCGCCAACCGGCTGGTGCTGGTCGAGCCCGCCATCGGCCATGTCCGCGTCGCGCTGCGCAAGGGAACGCCTCTGGCCCAGCTGCTCGGCAAGGGGCGGCTGGCGATGGCGAATGTCGAGGCCGTGCCCGCGGGCAAATACGGCAAGGCGGCGCTGCAATCGCTGGGCGTGTGGAAGGCGGTCCAGCCCAAGGTGGCGCAGGCCGAGAATGTCCGCGCCGCGCTGGCGCTGGTGGAGCGCGGCGTAGCCCCCTTTGGCGTGGTCTATGCGACCGACGCGCTGGCTTCCCGCAAGGTGCGGATCGCGGGCGTGTTTCCGGACGCGAGCCATCCGCCGATCCGTTACCCGATCGCGCTGCTGACCGGCTCGACAAGCGCCGACGCCGCCGGTTTCGAGCGTTTTCTGCGCTCGGCGCAAGGCAAGGCGATCTTCCGCCGCTACGGCTTCAGGCCGCTCTGAGGCATGGAGGCGGACCCGCTCTGGCCGGTCGTCGCGCTGTCGCTCAAGGTGAGTCTTGCCGGGGTGGCGGCGATGCTGCCGATCGCCTTCGCGCTCGCCTGGGCGCTCGCGCGGGGGCGCTTTCCGGGCAAGCTGCTGCTCGACGGCGTGGTCCATCTGCCGCTTGTGCTCCCCCCGGTGGTGACGGGCTGGCTGCTGCTGATAGCCTTCGCACCGACCGGCTGGCTGGGGCGGCCGCTGGCGGCGCTGGGCGCGACGGTGCTGTTCCGCTGGACGGGCGCGGCGATCGCGGCGGCGGTGATGGCGCTGCCGCTGATGGTGCGGGCGATGCGGCTCTCGATCGAGGCGGTGGACGAGCGGCTGGAGGGCGCGGCGCGTACGCTGGGGGCGGGAAGGATGCGGGTGTTCGCCACCGTCACCCTACCACTGGCGCTGCCCGGCGTGCTGGCGGGCGCGGTGCTGGGCTTCGCGCGCTCGATCGGCGAATTCGGCGCGACGATCACCTTCGTCTCCAACATCCCCGGCGAGACGCGGACCTTGCCGCTCGCCATCTACTCCGCCTTGCAGACGCCGGGCGGCGACGCGCAGGTGGTGCACCTGGCGCTGATCGCGGTGGCGCTGTCGCTCGGGGCACTGATCGCATCCGAAGCGCTGTCGCGGCGCGCGGGCGCGGGGCGGGGCGGCCATGTCCTTTGAGGTGACGGTCCGCCGCCGCTTCGCGTCCGGCGCGGAGGTGGAGGCGCGCTTCGCCAGCGGCGCGGGGCTGACGGCGCTGTTCGGCCCCTCGGGCGCGGGCAAGACGAGCGTGCTCGCCATGATCGCCGGACTGCTCCGCCCCGATGCGGGCCGCATCGTCGTATCCGGCGAAACCCTGTTCGACGGCGCCGCCGGGATCGACGTCGCGCCCGAGCGCCGGGCCTGCGGCTATGTCTTTCAGGACGCGAGGCTGTTCCCGCATTACCGGGTGCGCGGCAACCTGCTCTACGGCGCGAAAGCGCGGGGGACGGGCGGCGCGCTGCGGCTGGGCGAGGTGACGGGCTTCCTCGGCATCGCCCATCTGCTCGATCGCTGGCCGCGCACCCTTTCGGGCGGCGAGGCACAGCGGGTGGCGATCGGCCGCGCGCTGCTTTCCGGCGCGCGCTTCCTGCTGATGGACGAGCCGCTCGCCTCGCTCGATATGGCGCGGCGCGAGGAGATCATGGCCCTGATCGAGCGCGTCCGCGACGAGCTCGGGCTCCCCATTCTCTACGTCAGCCACGACCGCGCCGAGGTGGCGCGGCTGGCGGGGCAGGTGGTGGAAATGGGGTGAGGGGTGATGCTCTTTCCAAATTCTTTAGAGTATGGAGCACAAAATCAGGACCGTTCGCCCCGAGCGTAGTCGAGGGGCCGAGCCGAGCGCAGCCGAGGCTTCTCGGCTGCGCTCGAAGCGGTGTCTCGACTTCGCTCGACACGAACGGGAAGGCGGATTTTACACTCGACGCTCTAACGCGTGCCTTGCCCGAACAGGATCTTCCGCTCCTCGTCGCTCATCGGCGCGGGCTGGGGATTGATCTCCTCTGCTTTGGCATAGGCCCGCTTGGTGGCGGGTCGTTCGGCGATCGCTTCGAACCAGCGCTTGAGGTTGGGGAAGTCGTCGAGCTTCTGGCGATGCCGCTCCCACGGCACGATCCAGGGATAGCAGGCCATGTCGGCGATGCTGTATTCCTCGCCCGCTAGGAACGGGCGATCCGCCAACCTCTTGTCCATCACACCGTAGAGCCGCGTCGTCTCGCGCACATAGCGGTCGATCGCATAGGGCACGGGTTCGGGCGCGTAGAGGGTGAAGTGGCCGTTCTGCCCGGCCATGGGGCCGAGGCCACCCATCTGCCACATCAGCCACTGCATCGTCTCGGCCTTCTGCCGCTGCGTCTCCCCGAAGAAGCGGCCGGTCTTGTTGGCGAGATAGACGAGGATCGCGCCGGATTCGAACAGGCTGATCGGCGCGCCGCCGTCGGCCGGCTCGGTGTCGACGATTGCGGGGATGCGGTTGTTGGGGGCGATCTTCAGAAACTCGGGCGCGAACTGCTCGCCCTTGCCGATGTTGACCGGATGGATGCGGTAGGGGAGGCCGGCTTCCTCCAGGAACAGCGTGATCTTGTGGCCGTTGGGCGTCATCCAATAGTAAAGCTCGATCATCGTTACGCTCCCGAGTCCGTGAGGCACGGAAGATGGGCGCGCGGCGGCGGATTGCCAGTCCTGCGAGCGGTCTCAGCCGCTCGATGATCGCTAATGAGGAG
>Ga0164242_10002821_pt1 | contig 20016 bp, 18 predicted proteins | sample OricomgcompostMG_FD_108783 | JGI IMG/M metagenome (GOLD analysis project Ga0164242, IMG submission 108783) | Miracle-Growth compost microbial communities from Emeryville, California, USA - Original compost - Miracle growth compost (MG) ... | reverse complement strand
TGGAGTTCCTGCACAAGAACACCAAGTCGCTCCTGGACTCGGAGCTCGCTGACAACGCCTACATCTCCGCCAAGGACAAGCACGTCGTGGTGATAGGCGGTGGCGACACCGGAAACGACTGCATCGGCACCTCGGTCCGCCACGGCGCCAAGTCGGTCATCAACTTCGAGCTCCTCCCGCAGCCGCCGCCCGAGCGCGCGCGCGACAACCCCTGGCCGCAGTGGCCGCGCATCTACCGCGTGGACTACGGCCACACGGAGGTGAAGCAGCACATGGGCAAGGACCCGCGCGAGTTCTGCATCATGTCGGAGGAGTTCGTCGACGACGGCACCGGGAAGGTCAAGGGCATCAACACGGTGCGCGTCGACTGGACCAAGTCTCCGACCGGCGGCTGGGACATGAAGAAGATCGAAGACTCGCAGCAGTTCTTCCCCGCCGACCTGGTCCTGCTCTCCATGGGCTTCCTCGGCCCCGAGGCGCGCATCCTGGGCGACGAGATCGAGAAGGACGGTCGGAAGAACGTCAAGACCCCTCCTGGCCGGTATAGCACCAACATCGAGGGTGTCTTTGCGGCGGGAGACTGCCGACGTGGCCAGTCCCTCATTGTCTGGTAAGTTTTCACCGAGCCTCAAGAAAACCTCGTAACATTTGAAATTTTGTGTAAGCTAACTTATCTCGTCAGGGGCATCAACGAGGGTCGCCAAGCAGCTCGTGAGGTCGACCTCTTCCTCGAGCGTTACACCAACCTGCCCGTGACCGGCGGTATCATCAACCATACGGCGCAGGAGATCTTCGCAGTGGCTTAAGCACGGCGGGAAAACGGCATGTATGGAGCATTGTACATCTCGCATCGTAGCAGCATCTTCGTCATTCATCGTCGCATTGGGCGCAGGTGTAGTCGAACCCGTGGCTTATTCCTTCGTCTTTTTTGATATTTTTCTCTCTCTCTCACCCTCCCGTTTATGGAATTGATACCAGGAGCAAAGATGCATGCATGGCGGCCTCTACGGGACGAGGTTTGGATGGAACGAGAGCAACGATAAAATGGGCAGGTTAGGTTTTTGGCATTTCCCCCCATGGCTTTCAGAGGTCGATCTAGGCAGGGCATGAGGACACGTCGAGATGATGATCCCCCTTCTTATAGTTTGCTGCACATTTCCATCCCCTTCACCTACATAGGAATCATTCAAGTTGTGTATACACGCAAAAATGCAAAACGATAAAATCCCATGATTTTTCTTGCACATGCATTGAACTGGGTCATTGATATATGCAGGTCGCCTGCACTGAGAGAGTAATAAATGCCCTGACTCCCGGGTTGGTTGCAACTCCCGGGTAAGTTATCGTAGAGTTGTCTCCTGAGTAGGTTATTACTTAGGCAGGTAGAGGAAACAACACTTTCCTGGAGTTACCCTAGAGCCAGAAACTCTACGGAGGCAGAGACTTGATGCTATGCCATGAACGCTGTCAATACTCACAGTGTGAATACAGTGCCTTTTTGTTTTATTTTATTTACTCACACGGTAAATTACAGGGGTGGTCAGGCGAGCTTACCGACTGGCTCCGATGCGGAACAAGCGCCGGCGCCCGTCGCCGTTTTTGAGGCTGGGATCAAGTGCCTGACGCCATTGTCAACCACCCCAAAGCCTGCGATAATACGCGGCTCTGCCCCAACCCCGACAGGACAACCCGAAGTGATAGTCTCGAGAGTGAATAGAGCTGTCTGTCCTGTCGAGATCTTCCCTGGCCGCTACCGCGTTGTGTCGCCATCCCGGTCACACCACATCCACCCGACATCCAGCCGCATCGCCACTTCACCGACCACTTCTCGACGACCGAATTTCCTCCCTCGGTCTCCTAGCCTTCCAGTTCCCCCCATCACCCAATACATCCCTGCATCGTGGCAACAATGGCTCGTCTCCTCCAGAATTCTCCGATTTATGCGGACGTTAAAAATGCGAGGACCTTCCTCCAACAGATCGCCGCACTGCGGTCGCTTAAGAACGAGATCTCGGGCCATGTGCAGAGGAAAGAGAAATGGGTGGAATGTGGCATATTAGAGCCCGTCGTCAACCTCTTGCGGTCCTCGAGGGCTCCCATGAACCGGAACGAAAGGGACTTCCGAGGAGCAGCGGCACATGCGAGAAAGCTGTCGGAAGAGGAGCAGGTTCGCCTACTGGCTCTTCAGCTGCTTGGCATATTCGCGAATGGTAAGAGCTGTCTATAGTGTATATCCTCTGCCTCCGAGTCCAGCTGTATCGCTAACAACCACCCCCAGGAGGACCCTCGTTTCTGGCACCCATCCAAGCTACCAATGCGATGCCAGCGGTCCTATCCAACATGTCCCCCCTCGACAATCCTCCACAGGTGGTCCTAGCCGCATTGCGAACTTTGAGCAGCATTACCGAGGCAGCTGAGCTATCGCCTTCGTCTTCCGCCAGCACCGCAACCCTCGCAGAACAATTCTTCGGTCCCCTTTGCCTCGACGCGTTCCACTCGATACTAGCGTCCGAGTCCTTGACCGCCGCGGCGCAAGAACAGAAACGTTTAGTTGCAGACCTGATTAGCCGACTATGCAGAGAGGATAAGCACCAGAATGCATTGGCCCAATATGGAATCCTGGACGCGCTCGCCACCATGCTGGCGAGCTTCGTTGTTGCTCGCGGCGAGGTGATTCCTGGGGCAGAAGTACTAGGCCGTGCCGACGGCATGGATGAAATGATACCAGATCCCGCACCGCGGTCCTCGAACCTCGCCGTCACCTTAGATGCAATATCTACCATTATCTCCGAGTCGCGGTTCCGAACCTGCATGCTCATATACTCCCCGGCTATCATGGCCGTTTTTCCCAATGCGGAGTTCTCCCCGCCTCGTGGGGCGCGAACACTTCGGCGCGCGATGGACATGGCTGGAATAACTAACTTGCGGAAGAACAGCCCCGAGGCGATCGAATATCTCCTGCCCATCGTACCCGTCTGTCATTTGAAGAGCGCAGCGCCACAAGTGCCACAATTCCCCCCGCTTGGCTTTTCTTTGTCTAGGGAGAACCTTGCTACAGCAGGACGAACCAACCCCAAGTTGTTTCCGGTCTGGGATCCCACACGAGTCGGCTCTCCTACTTCCAACGGGGGCGACGCGGATTTGGACGAAACAGAGAGCCCGCTCGTCCCGTGGCTTATTCACCTGGTCAGGTCAGCGGGCGATCTCGAGAGGGTCATGGCCGCGTCTGTTCTGGCGTCGTTATTCAAGGCTGGATTCGCAGACCCACAGAGAGAGTCCGCCATCGGGAATCTGGTTGTCCCAGTCCTCTGCCACCTCATCAAGGAAGCCAATCTCGAGGCTACGTCGACATCTAGTGATGTAAAGCTGCTCGAACCGCGCGTCGCCCTCAACAGGGCCGTATTGGAGCGTTCGCCAACAGTTCTAGCCCGTTTGATTGCGGGTAGCGAACTTCTCCAGGTCTGTGCCCACGGTTGCGGGATTGTCAAGACCGTCTGCAGCTTGCTTTTCGGTGCCTACGAACCCGTTCTGGAGCAATCACCACCTAGGCCCTGGTCCCCCGTCGTAGATGAGCCCGTAGACAGGGGCGAGGGGTATTGGACCTCCCGTATGGGACCTCCGGGCTATTTACCCATTTACTCTCACCGCCTCAAACTACGGGAGGGCGCACTCAAGCTCATAGCGGCCATCATTCCCCTTAAGGAGGAGATCCGCATGGCCTTTGTCGAGCAGGACGCTGTGCCCTACATCGTGGAGTCACTATCACCGACCCCGACGAAACCCAAGCACATTAAAGATCGAGCAAAGCCAGAGAGAGCAGCAGTTAGAGACAAGGGCACAAGCACTGAGACCTCACCATACGGCGCCAATCCCAACTCGGTTATCATCGCTGCATGTCACGTCATTAGACTACTAAGCCGGTCGATTTCGATACTACGCACCTCCCTCGAGGACCACGGAGTAGCCGTGCCAATATTCAAGCTCTTACGGCACTCAGATAAAGACGTCCAGGTGGCCGCATGCGCGGTAGTCTGCAACCTCGTCTTGGAAATGAGCCCGATGAGACAGGTGAGTCGCATGTTTCCATCAAGTTCCGATGACTCGTTCCGTGAAGACTAACTCAGTTCATTCAGCCGCTTGTTGAGCTCGGGATTGTTAAAGTCCTTTGCGAGCACGCCCACTCGCTGGATGCCGAGCTGCGACATAATGCCATGTGGGCACTGAAACATCTAGTTCTCGAAGTCGACAACGACCTGAAGAAGCGATGTTTGGAGGAACTCGAATCCGGGTGGCTCGTTCAACTTATATGCGATGACACAGAAGACGAGGCGTTATTCGCCCGGCTTCGGCGCGAGCGAAATGGCCGCGACGAGGACGACGAAGACGAGGATATGGACTTGGAAGGCATCGAGGAGGATAGCAGACCGTGGCTCTGGCCAGCTCTATACAGGACAAAGTCGACCCGATCAACGTCGCAGAGGAGCCAGTCGGCGCGGGTGCAGATGGCGGAGAGGAAGCTCACGGCGCTTCGCGAGGCCGAGCTGAACCCTGTCCGGAAGGCACGGAACGACGATCTCGCTATCCAGGAGCAAGGATTGAATTTTATCAGAAATCTAATCGGGCCCCCTGGTTGTTCCGGCATCGGTTCGGAGTCGCCGCACGACCTTACCGAGATGGTAGACTACGTCTTCAGCGAGCTCGGCCAGGACCGGCTCTTCGAGATACTGGCCTCCAAGCTCCGCGTCAAGGTCCTGCACGCGTTCGACCGGCGGCAGGGCCAGGGGCGGGAGACGAGGGTGCTATACCCGCAGCCGCGGATCATCGACGCGGTGGTGTGCATCCTCGTGCACATGGCCGCCAGCATCCCGCGGCACCGGCAGCTGGTGGTCGCGCAGACGGAGCTCCTGCGGCTGCTAGGCAACCACTTCAACAGCAAGGACATCGGCGTGCGGCGCGCGCTGTGCCACCTGCTGGCCAACCTCGTCTGGAAGGAGGACGACATGGAGGACGCGCAGGCGTGCGCGCAGCGGGCGCTCGAGCTGAAGAAGTTGGGGTTCCTGTCGAAGCTTGAGGGGCTGGAGCATGATGACGGGGAGCTCGACGTCCGTGAGAGGGCGAGGGAGACGGCGTGGTCGCTGAAGCAGCTTCCGTAATAGGCGCTAGCCTCGTTGCCATTCTCTATTTGTCGAAATAGCTGCCGGTGCGATCCGGAGGGCTGTCTCTTGTACTGGCTTGAGCTAGTAGGATATTATTGTAAGCATTTTATTTGGACATGGCGCACATTTGGCACGGGTCACGAGTATCACTTTGTCAGTAAGGGAGGTCCTGAGGGGGAAACGGGGTGGATAATAGATCGACTACCACGAAGTAACGGGAAAAGTAGTTTACCTAGTCAAGCTACATGTTTAGTGTAGAAATACCCTTACATCACCGTCTACGACCGCAATGGAAATGTAATTTGATACACCGCAACTCGGTGTGCCGGCTTGTGTTAATGCAGGGTAGTATCCGTACCCACGTTTGGGGTGTCTATCTCAAGGGCACAGGGAGAACTACATGGTAACCGAGAGATCGACGTATATACTGTGTCCTGTTTAGTCCCACTCATTGCAGATGCTTTAAAACTTACGTAGAAATGGGCCTAACTCTCCCCGGTAGTAGGGAGTAGTGCCCAGAAACTAATAGGCAATTAAGAACTCCATCTGTAATGACGGAGCCGAGCCAACCTATCAAACGGGAAGACGAACACAGGCCGTTAAATTCAAGTTTTAAAGGCTTTCCCTGCGGCTGCCAAGGTCATCCTCAAACGGAAAGAACATGAGCTCATAAAATTAGGCACAGGCTCGAAACCCCTGAGAGTTATATGTAATAGATTGTAAGACAACTTTGGGACAATAACCTGTATGAGTATCTTCATCATATCCCTCGTCTACAAACCTTGGATATAGGGCTAGCAATCCGTGGCAGGGCCCAACAGCAACTCACATATGAGATTATCTTAGGAAAAGAATTGAGTCATACATAACGGTAATTCACAAATGTTCAATCTGGTAATTACGTTCTTGACTCTTGGTGTAACAAGAATTCTCTTAGGTCCCGTCACTTCTAGACAACAAAGTGGCCGAACAAAACACAAACAAGTCTCTGTCGTTCGAATAATATTATCTCAGCGAGATCAATCATGCATCTGAAGCAATACCGACTCAACGACGGCCTGTGTGTGACTCCGCAGCACTTTCTCCGAGCCAATTCCCGTCGGATGCCCCCTGTCCGCCAGCTCGAGCAGCTGCTCCGTCGGTACTTTCCCCTTAAGCCACTTGCTCCTTGTAGGACTTGTCATTAGCAGCTTGAACTTGGCACCTGTGGCTTCTTGGTTGTAGATGATGTCGTTGAGCAAGTTTATCAACTCCCAGTACTCGGGGGACCACTCCTGTTTCTCGAACCGGGAGATGTCATCAACCACGCAGAACACCGTCGTCTGCGGGGGTACGTGGCCCAGCAGTGCGCGGATTAGCTGCAGCTGTATCTCGGTTGGGATGGGATTGTCGTTACTAAGGAGTTCGCCGAGGTCGATCTCGATCCCTGAATGATACTCTGGCCAGTTATCGAGCAAGGCGTGGATGAGCTGCGCAAGCAGAGACGTTATGAGTCCCTTGGGACCCTGGAGCCTGGAGTTGGAGGCGAAGTGCTGGCTGCAAAAGAAATGAAGCACCACGGCGACTCGAAGGTCCATGGCTTGAAATACACGGATTAAATTTGCGCAGAAAAATGACATTGGCGACGTCTTCCCGAGTGCCGTGGGGTCCAGTTGCGCCTCAACGTGTAGCAGCGCCGAGTCCTTCACGGCGAGCCATTTGTGGAACTTCTCTGTCTGCTGGATGTAAGCTGCTTTCTCCTGCGCCGTCACACCCAACTCGCTACTCTGATGGATGACGACATTCAGGTCATAGGTCTCCCCCTTACGGGGTACGTTGAGTTTAGCGAGGAGGCCTGTGAGTTGATCGTGTGACGATACCCGTCGCTTCAAAGGCGAAGGTGGGACGTTGGGATCCTCTGGGTATGAAGGACTTCTAGGACGAGGACTCCGTGGCTGGGGAGTCCTTCCTATGCCTAAAGCCTCTGGAAATGCTGCAGACCGGCCTCTAGGACTACCCCAGTTGAAATTCCGGTCCTCTTGGAGGAACGGACTTGATGGCCGGCTGGCCATGGGGCTGACATCTGACGGATTTATAAATTCTGCATGGCCGGCTGTTATTGGATGTCCTTCGACGACTAGGTAAGAGTCTTTACTTACTGAAAACAATGTCCTTGAGCATTTGGAACATGTCGTCGTGGGTGACTACGTTTTCGGCCAGCTGCTGGAACATATAGTGCTGTCTCTGGGTCATCTCGCCCATACGATAGTCTATCTCTCCATATTGATCGTATAGGTCGTGTACACCCTGGTGGATGCGCTCAACATGCAGCTGGATTGCCCCTGTCTCGACATGCATCTGGTTCATGACATCGTCGCGAGCATCCTGAGCACACTCCTTAACCCTATCCGCACTCCTACGAACGGCGAGCAAGGAGTTCTCAATGCTAGTACCCTGAAAAGAGGACTTGAGTTTGCGACCTTGGCGGCTTTTGTTAGCCCCTGTCCCCTTGGAGCGGTTACGACTACACGGAAGGTTTCGCAAGTCTAAAGAACTTACCGATATTCCTGACAGCCAACATATTGACGAGGTTAGGGATTTCCTTGAGGAGGACGGCCTTCAATCCCTCCATTGCACTCCGTAAGGCCGAGTCGTTCGGAAAATTCTGGCACTTCTTGCTAGCCATGGCCACTATCTCGGGCATGTCCTCAAAAGCATGTAAGATAGCGACTCGGTTTTTCTCCCGATGATGCGCGACCTTCACTCCACCCTCGTAATTAGAATCTAGCACCTTTTTCCCTGTAGAATGAGATGAATACTCGCATTGAAGATTACGGCTAGACCTCCGTGAAGAAGGTTGAGTTCGTCTGGGATCGCGGCCAGCCCAGGGGCAAGGATCTTGGACAGGTCCGCAATCTTTCTCCCATACCTCACGTACCAATCCTTGTCTTTTCCTTCACTCTCCGCTTTGGCTAGCTGTGCCAGATCCAGCTGCTCGAACACTTGCGCCCAGGAGCAACTGATAGCCTTGTAGCCGAGCTCGTCGTAATTCTGAAGGGTTTCGATATAGAGACTGTTTTGATGTGAGATTCCCGAGCTTCTAGAGTGGCCGTTTCGGAAAGTAATTAACATACCGTTTGTCTTCTTCTTCTTCCCATCTTTGCTGATGCTGGCTGGAGCCTGTATCCACGGGTGGGAATGTTTGACGTCTCCCAAGGTTTTGGTTAATCTTCTCCATGTAGTCACTTACATACCTCTTGGCTTCCCTTTCATCTCTGGCCATGGCGCCTGTGATGTGGACACGATATGTCAATTGTAAATGTCTGGTCAAGATGTGCGGAACGGGACCATTGCAGTAGACAAGTCACGATACGGTGAAGGATCCCGAAGGCTAAACCATCATCAAGATCCCCGGGGCTGACCTCTTTCCCCGCACAAGGCTCTCGTTTGGGGGCGGCGATATCAAGTAAGGCAACTAAACGAGGCGTATTTGCGCCATCTGGTGACGATCAGAGCGAGCTGGCCTTGGTTTATGCATTGGCATAGCCCTGTCCTGCTGCAGCTAGGCAGATATTACTATTGATAATCCCATGCCGCATTTGGGTGGATGCCGTAGACCCCCCTCCCCCTTACTGCAACGCTCAGGCTGTGAGGCATTCGCTAGCCTCGCTTTCCAAAAGGTGCGCCTCCCCATCCGCTTCCAAAATGCTTGAGTTCTTGGAATCTGGGGCAATCAGGTCGGCCCGTTCGCCGGTGTGATGGCGGTAAAGGGTTGGGGCTTACGAAAAGTGCACTTTTGAATGGCGTCTTAAGCAACGGCACCACATCCTAGTGGCTACCTCCTCAGCTAGGTGGTGAAGGGGCACATGCAAGCTACCACATCCAGGATGCGGGGGTTATTGTTTGGGCCCTGCCGGCCGTTGACCTTGAGGCCGCCTGTCACAAGAATATCACAATCCCCACGATATGACGTTCGGGGGGGAGGGGAGGGGAGTTGGGGTTTGGTGGCTGGGCAAGCATAAAGGCACAAGGCTAGAAGAGCAGTTGTCTCCATTTAGCCACCTTTAATTTCATCCCATCATTTAGTAGGAGTTCCAGAACTTGGGTACGTTTAAAGTTCGAAGGGGTCTGCTCGTCTGCTCTCTGCCATGAATGTAGGTGCTGTCAGGCTCACTGAAGGCCCAAGACCATTAGACTAATACAGTCACTAGGACTTTTCCCTGCAACAGGGAGCCTCCCTCTCTGAAGGAAGCCAGTCGTTGTCAAAGTACTCAAGCGGCGCAAAAGCCAATGACGGCTACGTGGATCGAACCAATAGTTTTCCATCTGAGTCTGTGAGAAATGGAGGATCAGGCTCTGCGGAGGGCCGTCGTGGTCTCGACGCCGATTTCGTTGCCGAGTTGCTCAACCGCGTCAAGAATCCGGAAAACAGGAGGATTTTGCACGAGATAATTGAACGAGATCAGAGAAATGACGGCGACTTCGGTTCCAGAACAGATGCTCGCACGGATATCTCTGACGAGACTGGAGACATGAGCAACGGTCTACATCTTGGGAAAAGCAAGATACTCCCAAAGGTCCGCAAGTGTACATTCGCCCAGTTCAAGAACCGATTCAGCGAGGATGAGGACATATGTGCCGTCGACGTTCTGGAGTCGGGTGCGTTTCTCAGGCAGGAAAAGCAAGAAGAGGTCAAGCTCCGAGAGACACTCCCCAATTCCCATTCAAGCAACAAGGAACGACGCGTAAAGGCCAAGAAAAAGCAGGTGCCGAATCTAGTCGACAAAGCTATCCATACCGACAAGTCAGACGCCAAATGGATCTCAAGGGTTAGGATCCAGTCTCCCGCGCTGCTTGCCATCTTGTCTGGGGCCATGCAAGAGTCGTGGAGCGTTCGGCCGCGTACCTTCTTTCGGCCCTTCGAGCCTCTCTTTTACTTTCACCAAGAAGTGCTTCAGGCACTGAGCAGACTGGAGGATAAATGGGGCCATCACACCCTCCATGACTCAGATCGGAGTCCTTCGAGCAAAACGGACGTCTTGGAAGAACAGGGAGACTGGTCGACAGAACGGCCAGACGACAGCCCTGCGGCGCTGGCGGACCTTCGAGCTTACGTCAATTTCGTTGAACAGGACCTCATGCCCGACTACAAGTACTATAATGATAAGACATGGAACGACAAGAAAGAAGAAACAGTTCGCTTTCGGGATTTGTGGTATCTCTTCACAAACGGCGAATATATTTATAGACCAGTTGGCCCAGCTGAGGATAAGGAGAACACGCCCACCGGCCAGAGGATGTGGAGGTTATACGGCACCCGTCCCGCCTCCCACAAATACCGAGTCATGAGTACGGAGCGACAGAAGTACACAGACGAGGACCACGATGGAAATGACGCGGCTTTCGGCGTCCAATGCTATTTCATTGACTTTACCGGAGAGGAATTCTGCCCTATCGTCGACACATTCTATATCCACCCCTTCGATGGAGAACGACCCATCTCGACTCTCGCCGTCTTCCCTCTCCGGTTCTTGCCTAATCACGAAAAGGTGCTTGAGACATCCGGGGTGAATGGCAATACCTGGCTACACTTCATCGAGACCAAGCACGCGCACTACAACTGGCGCTCCCTGACAACAGACCCTGCCGGAAATACAACCACAGACGCAGATGAGGTACCGCTCAAGCGGCCCGAGCATATAAATAGTGCCGTTATCGTGGACTTCGTCGAGGCTTTCCTCACAGGGCCCATCTGGAAGCCAAGAACGACCGTGCTGAAGAGACAGGAACCGGAACTGGCCACCACCGCCGACCCGTTCTACGTCAACTGGTGGTCGGACAACAAAAGATCAGCGCTCCTGGCCGAGATGCCGGAAATACTGGTTCTAAAGAGCGGTGTTTCTGAATTCGAGAGAAACCAGGTCATCTTCAGAGACGATGATTTCCTTGTGCGTGTTCGGGAGAACGAAAAGAACAAGATACTCACCGACAGATCATGTCTGCGGGAGGTCGACCTTCCCCTGTTGCCGGTTCGCGTCTTCGCTTACGTCCTGCAAGACCGCAAGTTCGTACAACTCGACAGCCGCAAGCTCATGAGAGCGGAGAGCTCTCTCAACGCCTTCGACAGCTTGAAGATCAACCCTGCTCATAAGCGCATGATTGACAGGCTTGTGAGGGCCCACTTCCTTAGGAGGTCCAACGACAAATACCAGGGAGCCGAACCCATTACCCAGGACTTGATTCTGGGCAAAGGCAAAGGGTTTTTCGTTCTGCTTCACGGCGTGCCAGGTGTTGGTAAGACGGCAACGGCGGAAGCGGTGGCGCAGGCCATTGGGAAGCCCTTGTTCCCCATTACATGCGGCGACCTCGGCCTCACGCCTAACGAGGTCGAAGCCGCTTTACAAAAGATTTTCCGCCTTGCTCATACCTGGGATTGCGTCCTATTACTGGACGAGGTCGACACCTTCTTCTCACAACGATCCCGGAGCGATACAACCGTTGCTAAAAACGCCTTGGTGTCTGGTAGGTTTCTTGATAGTTACTTCAAACCCATTTCTAGACGAAGTACCACCACAGTGCTGTAACATCTGAGATATCCCCAGTATTCGAGCAAAAGGAAACACATGGCTGACGATGCTATATAATATAGTCTTCCTTCGCGTCCTCGAATACTACAACGGCCTCCTCTTCCTGACCACCAACCGCCCCGGCGCCTTGGATGAAGCCTTCGAGTCGCGCATACATCTCAAGTTGTATTACCCCCCACTCAACTTTGAACAAACTCAGGATATCTGGGAAATGAACATCGAACGGCTGCGGATGATTGAGACGCAGCGTTGCCAAGGGACAAATGATCAACCAATGGAAATATTCGATGAGGAAGTGATGCAATTTGCATCTAAGCAATTCACTCAAAACGAGAAGCATCGATGGAATGGGCGTCAGATTCGTAATGCCTTCCAGATCGCAGCGTCCCTGGCCCACTTTGACGCCCAGCATATCTACGAGAAGCTGAAGGAATCACACAAGGACACGCTTCCGCCACGACCTAAGCTTGACATTGTTCAGTATGTATACCCATTTCCCCCCCTTTTTTCAGTGTTTTATCTACCAATCTCTTGCGTATATTGGGTACCGCCAAACCTGTATCATACGGCAACGAAAAAAAAACTCAAATAGAATGCGGCATGACAAGTACTAACTCTTGCCACCCAACACAGCTTTGAGATGCTGCGCCAAATCACCGACGGATTCGAGCAGTACATGGAAGAAGCGGTGGGGAAAACAGCAGCAGAGCGGGCTCACGAGCGCATGGACCGCGCCGACCACTGGACCGGACCGGCAGGCGGCAATGACTACTTCTCATACGGAGCGCAAGCCCAGTTTGAACCACCTCACGGCCGCGGAGGATGGGAGCAGCGCCCCGAGCAGCGACAGCAACAGCGAATCCCGCCGCAGTTCAGTACCTTCGGGCCTGACGAAGGCTACGATAGTAGGCCTTCGCTTGGACGCTCGCCGCCCAACCTTCAGCAGCAGCAGCTCGGGTTTAAGAATCCGTATCCGGCGCAGCAGCCAGGGTTCTCCTACGGCAGGGAACAGCCGGCGAAGCGAGGCTTTGGTGCATACGGCGAGCTGAATGAGCTTGGCATCAGTGGCGGGCCGCCCAAGAGGCGGCTGTTGGAGCATCCGCCGCCGACGTACTGAAGCTCGAAGCTTGCTTTCAATGGCTCTGTAAAACCGCCTTCCTTTGTGGTCCGTTGCTTAACTCTTAACGTCACATGTCTCTTCAAAAGGGTAGATGTGAGACAGTTCCCAGCACAATATTTTCGCTATTTACTTGCTACGTCTTTTCTTCGTCTTGAGACTTTTTGAATTTTTTTTTCGGATTTATTATTCACCTTTACCTTGGTTTCGTCCTACTGGGAGATGTATAGGCCACCGACGCTATTATCGGAGCAAAATACGATAGTAGCATGATATGTGGTCTGACGAGGTAGGATCTATTTACGGGATAATGACCGTACCTACGGTTGTAACGGGACTCTAATTACGACAAGGCGAGATGCTGGATGGTGTCGTTCTTTAAAATTTACCCTTTTAGGTGGTCACTAAGAGGAATATTATTCAGAAATGGATACCTTCTTGTTTGTTAATGGAATATGGAAGAAGAGGTCGTTCTCGTCCTTCGGCTCGTGTACCATGCCATTTTGGTCCAGATACTGTTTGAGCAAGTAGAGCTCATTCCAAAAGAATCTGAGCCTTGTCTTTGTTCACACCGCGTTCGCGTAGAAGATTTGCTATCCGCTCCCAACGAATAGGTCGAGTGGATAGGTGGCCATAGATAGCTATCTCATGATCTCGCGTCACCTGAATGAAAGTTTTCATGTCGCTCCGTGAACAAAGTAGACTCATCGCGTGAGCTCCGAATGGCTTGCTACCTTTCTTAAGAGGTAGTGCTCGATTGAGGTCTCTGAAGGCTGGCGCGGGCATATCTCTCGGCCTGTGGGCTTTTCCATACCAGGCGACGTAAAGGTCAGCGAAAGGGTTGATATCAGAATTAAGAGTTCCGAGAAAGACAGCATCGATAGATTCAGCTAATGCTAGGAGAAAATCCAGGTGAAAATAGTAGTCCTCTTTCTCAACTTCAGGCATTGGGAGAGTTGTTAGGACCGCGAGGTGGACGGGCCTAAGGCTGTTGTCAGCCAGCTGTTCATGATACCAGGTAAGTCGCTTTCTCTTCAGGACGTTGAGATCCTCATGCTGTGTCTCGACACCAGGCATATTGTCGCGTGCATTGTCGAGTCCAGGTTTATCGGTGAGTTCGCGCTCGTCAGGAAGTGTATTGCTGTCAGCTGTGCCATCCGCTGACGACTCTCAGGCCTAAAAAGTAGGGGCTATTACGGGATGCAGCTAGACCCGGTTCAATGACCGTACAATTTCTAACACCGCGCCCGTAGATACTCCAGGCCTAACGCTGCTTAGAGCTGCCCATTGTGATCTTGAAGGAATCACCATGGACAGCAAGGTGCGCACCATCCGCGACCGTCTTTCTCAAGACTGGTCGGCCGCTATCTACAACGGTCAGTCATCTCTGTCCACGCTCACGTCTTGTCGTCGAATTGAACATCCTAACTCTTCAACTAGGCATGTACTTCAGTCCTGAGCGGAAGCTTGTTGAGCATGCCATCAAGTTCTCGTAACGTCAAGTCGAGGGCAAGGTGAATCTCGTCGCCTATAAAGGGTGCGCGTACGTCGTTGGACGTTCCAGCGAGACCTCCAACCTCTACTCTGAAGACGAGAGCAGCATGGACACGCTAAACATGAATTGGGCGCCCCAAGACACATCGGGCTTCATCGCCATACAAGCTATCCGCCTCGAGAAGTACGGTGCGAGGAAGATCAAGGACGGCGAGCCCCTTGTTCGTGTCTGAGCGCGGACTCGGCATGTCAGCCCGGGTTTCGGCACCTTTGGATTGGTAGACGGCGAAAACTTACGGGGCTCAAGGCCCACCATGCGGTAGTTCTGTTGCAACACGTGACGGTGGGCCCTTACCTAGTAGCTAATCACCTACGTACCTACGTAGCCCTGGTAGCCAGGAGAAATTTCTTCTTCTTCCATCGAATTATTACATTAATTATGTCTTGCCTCTCGGTACTTGTTTACGACTCCCTATGGCCCCCTTTGGTGGCGTCATATAGTGGTTCAGTTGATTAATTCGAGCATCGATTCGCGAACTGATCATTAGCTGATAGAAGATCCTATGGATTTCGCCTCCTGTAATTCTTGGCCAGCTGTCACACCAGCCGTTATCTCTTGGGATGACAAAGAGAAACTTCACGGCATCGTCGGGTCAGTGTTGAAGGCTGGCTGGGACATCACCTGGTCGGACCCACAATGCTGCATATATCTGCCGGCACTTTCCGCACCCTCTACCGTTTGAAGGAGGGTGGTATATGGCGGTGGCGTTCGCGACGTGATGGCATGACCGCCACACTCCCAGTCAGGTTTTGCTGTTAGCGAGCTACAGGGGTCCGATTCGGGGTCTCGGCATCCCACTAGTGGCTGCGCGCTTGGGCCAAACAGTCCCGTGCTATCAGATCAAGGGTCCGGCCTTTGAGCCCATGCTCCGGGGGAGTGAAGGGTGGCACCGACGTCTCCTCACACATCACCTCATCCGATCCGAAGAGGCCGGCGAAGGGCGGGGCCAGACCATCGCGATCTGCGGGGTTTTAATCAATTTGTCCATGACATTTGGTAAGCCAGGACGGCACGCCTTTGTTCTTTCGTTCTTACTAGTGGAGCAAACGGCACCTTCGGCATGCTCCCATATACTGAAGGTCTGCCGACGAAGAAAAAAGAGGCTCAAGGAAGTCCTTGACTGTCACCCCTCCAATGAGCGTATCAAGTTACCTTGGCCTTGCAGCACCACGCTAAGTCAGCCAGCCAAGCGGCAACATCTTGCTCCGTGACTGGCCGAGCGAGGTTCTCCAACACCCATCGAGCCCGGGTCTCCGCGGCCGTCATCGCCCTACCATGCAATGGAGTGGCATGGGAGCCATGACATCCCGATGGTCTTGGAGCTCCGCCAGTGCCGTCATTTCTTGGCATCAAAAAAAGATTGGCTATCGCAGCCGGGTTTGTGTCACATGGGCAGGGAGATCGGTTGGTCGATGCCCTAGGTTGCTAAGCACGTTTCCCGACATGTCCCCTTGATTGCATCGGGATGTTCGGCTTTGCGAGCAAGTTCATGATCGTTGCGATCGTCCAACATTACGTCGGGGGTGGCCGACTTTGTCCCCCTATAAGTGGCCACCCCCGCCCTCATCATTCCTTTGCCCGGTCCTCGAACTATCATCCACTCATCATCTTACAGTGACAGAGCGTGCTTGTCCTACCTCGTAGTTTTAAGCATATCCCAAGCTTTCCCTGTGTTAGTGTTACCTAAGCTACTATAGGACACCATGGCCGTCATATTTGAACGAGGGAACGATGCTCTCAACATCAACCCTCCGGCAGGGCAATCGCACCTGTCAGTCCACGGCTCTGACTGGCTCTGGGCTGTTACAGCTGTCTTTGTCGTATCGTTTGTAAGTTGCCCTTACACGCTCTATACCTATGGGAAGGCTCCACGGCATGTGTGCTGACCTGATGGATAGCTGGCAATCTGGGCATTGAGCTTCTTCGCACGTGCAGGCGAGAGGATCTTCCACCACCTCTTCACCATTGCCCTCCTCGTCGGCTCTATTTCTTACTATGCCATGGCCTCTGACCTCGGCTTCGCCGTGATTACGCAAGCCAACAATGCCAGCGACCACGCGGATCGCCAAATCTTCTGGGTCAAGTACGTGTACTGGGTTGTCTCCTTCCCCGTACTCATCCTAGCCCTCGGCCTCCCCAGCGGCATCTCCTGGACGACCATCCTCTACCAGGTAACCCTCTCCTGGACCTGGGTCATCAGCTACCTCGTCGCCGCCTTCACCCGCACCAACTACAAGTGGGGCTTCTTCGCTTTCGGTACCATCGCCTGGATCCTACTCGCGTTCAGTACCCTTCGCGATGGCACCACGAGCGCTAAGCGGGTTGGTCTCACTCGCGACTTCTCCCTCCTCTCTGGCTTCGTCAACCTCATCTGGCTGCTATACCCGATCGCCTGGGGCGTCAGCGACGGCGGCAACCGCATCGGCGTGACGGCGAGCTTCATCTTCTTTGGCATCCTGGACGTCCTCCTGATTCCCCTCACTGCCTTCTCGGTTGTGTTCTTCGCCCGCAGCTGGGACTACGGCCGCCTGAACCTCGCCTTCACCCAGTACGGCCGTGTGCATGCACCTGGTGGCACCTTCCCGGAGAAGGATGCTCACCCGGCCGCCCCGGCTACTGGGGGCGTGACCGGCGAACAGGCCGCTTAAAGGCTTTGTGAGCGTGCTTCCCCAGCACTCGATGCTCTATCACTGCGACGGACCTCGACAAGAGTGTGCTAGGCCTCTTCTACATTATGACTAAGAGATCTAAACGAGCCGGTGGGATGGAAGCTTTTGCAGAAAGGGGCAATACAAAATCTTACCTGAAGAGAGGAGAAGGGGGGGGGCGGCTACAAGGCTGGGTAGTTGATGATTTCTCACGAAGTTTATGCTTCTTTTTCACTCCTGGTCTCTCTCGGTTGCGCAAGATGTTACGGTTTGGGAAACACTAGAAATACCCTCGTTTTTACACTGGAGCTCCGGCATACACCCACCCGTTGGGTCCGTATCAGGGGTACAATCTCGTCTTTTGTCCGCTTTAATGTTTAATACAGGATTAGTCTGATCATACTAAAATACCCAATTTCAACTGTCACTTAAACGAGGCCACATGCCGAATGGTTCCGGGGTGAGGGAAGGGGCATGCTTGGGTACCTATTCTAGAGTGAGGTATTGTACCATCTCTGACGTGCGGCTAGGTAGATGTTGATGCTAACATTCAAGTCCGCCCTTGGGAATCACTATGAAGATTCGAGGACAATCCACATGAGACATATCGGCTTTCCATAACGAGCAGGTTAATGTCGGCGTTTCTCCGTAGACTGCTGGCCTGCCGGGATTCAACTGGTTCTGTCCTACCTCGCTCTCTGACACACGGGGCTGCCCGCAGGAGAACTCTGGAACCGGCCATCTAGATAGGTATCTAGCAAGCACCTCGGCGACCTATTCGGGGCCCACTCTTTGACTAATACATGTTCAGGGTCTACTTTTAGTTCTTTCGAAATATTAAGCTTATCGTGTTCATCCCCCCTTCCCCACGTTTTCCGAGAATCCTAGGCGCATCACCCTGTATGCACAAAAGGGTATAAAAGGGTGTCACGTTACGAAGAGAGAACCGGCCATCTACATCTGTTTAGGAAGGAGAGAGGAATAAAAACAAGGTGTGGCGCCTGCTGTGACCTTGAGGCCCGCCCAGAAGGAGTCAGTCGGGATGGTGGCGGTTCGATTCCTGTCACTCCCCGTCAACATCTTGCCTCGAGTTACACTACCGCGTAGATGAGAGGCTGGTCTAATGTCGACTGCCGTTCGGCTACCGGCGAACAGTAAGCAGGCCAAGGTTTGCGTCAACACGGCTGGCTGCGTGGGAGAATGGATCAACAGCTACAGTACTAATGCGAGACAGCGCCTTCGTGTTCGTCTCTGTAAGTGGCCAGGGGCTCAAGGAAGGCCGAGGGACGCGACAGAAACAGAAATCCCGTGTCACGTCGACGTCGAGTCGAATCTCCGCCTTCCACGAAACGTGTCATGCGAACACCCATGGGCCCAGGAGAAATTAACAAAAACAACAACAACAAAGGACTACAAAGGCCCTAAGATAGGGGCAAGAAAAGGCCAGCCCAGCTCTGAGCCAAAAGGAGCAACTGAGGATAGGGGCAAACTAGGGCTGGGCTAGCCCACTATCTAAGTAAACTAACCCCTAGGATTCCTACTCGTACAAGATAAGCAGCAATAAGGTAAATTCACCACAATCCTAAACTAAAAGCAGGAACGCAGTAATATAAACGACAAAGCAATAGAACACTGCACACTACAGTTGAATTAAAGAGCTTCTTCAAGGAACAGTTCTAAGTACACGATAAGGGCAGAGTACTTCCCAGATATAGTCGCCCCGAGGATAGTCTAAGAGTAGTCTAAGAAACTAATCTATAACCTACAAGCTAGAGAAAGATCCCTAAATCAAATTCTTGTCAAGGAGGAAGGTACATACTTTACCTACAACTTAGTGTACATAGTACGGTAGATGGCGGGGTTATTTCCGAGCCTCTCTCTAATTGGTTCGGCTTATAGCCCTCCCTAACGACAAGTGGAAGAATAAGCTGAAGGATCTTCATCGGCGACTGTGGTGTAACGGTTAGCATTGTGGTCCTCCATTGGTCAACCGCAGTTCCGGGTTCGACTCCCGGCGGTCGCACACCTTTTTGATCCTGACAGCAATATTTTTATTTTTTATTTTTTAAAAATTGGGCCCGAAAATCGGCTAGTGGTTTTGTTTGGTTTGTGTGAGGGAAGGCCAGCAACGCCACGTCCTTCCCGTCTGAATATCGGCGCACCGAACCGTTGCCGCACACGTCGGGCAAGGTTGACTCCCCTACTGCCAAGGGAGGGATACGTGATATCGGGCTCACGCCCACTTGCCCATCTCCGTCACACATGACATGCACTCACACGCACACCCAGTCTGAACTGCCGCCGTCGTCGGCTCGTGGGTATCCCCCCGCAAGCCTCCTGCATTCTCCTAGATGGCCCTTTCTTTGCTCGTGTCTAGATCCGGCCACGGCAATTCGCTCCGTCATTCAACGGTTTTTGTCCTCCGCGACCCACCATATATATCCAGTAGGACAGTATGCACTGGGTGGCCCAAGGATGATTGATTCCGGCGACGTGGATGACCAATCAGTCATGAGTTTGAGACCGGACAGTTTCATTCTAGAATTCCAAGAGGGCTATATTGACGTAATCATATGCTAACACGCACGGCAAAGTCTCGATGGTTGACATGGCGTCGGTTCAGGCCCCTCGGAACCAAGTCCTCGGAGCTTTGAAGTTCGATGACGAACATGTTCCCCTAACATGTCGAGTTGACAACGTTACGGCCGATAGCTGGGATGGAGTCCGACCGTCGAGGAACGAGCCACCACTGATCAGAATGGAAGCATGCAGCCTTTCTTTGGGCAACCGACGCATGCGAGAAGGGAAGAAGGTTAAAGAGGTACAGTTGTAATATTTCATCGGCTCCGAGAGTTACCCTAGTACCAGTGCCTACCCCCTGCGACGAAATACCGATTACCAGAAGCACGAAGTACAGATCCGTGGGGTATAACTTATAAGGTTAATACATCATAATGTGGGCATGACCCATGCC
>Ga0164242_10002820_pt1 | contig 20017 bp, 19 predicted proteins | sample OricomgcompostMG_FD_108783 | JGI IMG/M metagenome (GOLD analysis project Ga0164242, IMG submission 108783) | Miracle-Growth compost microbial communities from Emeryville, California, USA - Original compost - Miracle growth compost (MG) ... | reverse complement strand
TACCGCATCGTGGATGGCGCCATCGTCGTCAGCATGGTGCTTGTTCCTACCCTGGTCGTCAGGAAGATATGGAAAGTGATCTCTCGATGAGTGCATATGAGACCTACCAGAACATCTCCACCGCCGTCAAGGCGACCGTGCTAGCGCTTGTCGCGCTGCTGGTCATCGGCCTCATTGGGGTGTTCGGCTTCGGCTGGTTCCAGCGCTCCACCGCCGACTACCGGGGCAAGACCGGCCAGATCGAGCAGGTGCAGGGCGATGGCTCCTACCGCATCGCGGCCTACGATCACTTCTACGACCTGTGTGCCGCTGTGCAGGCCCAGGAGGCCTCCATCGGCAACGTACAGGCGGAGCTAGACACCAAGCCCGATAAGCAGCGTACGGCGGTCCTGGAGGCCTCTCTGACGGCCCTGAAGAACAATCGGGCGCAGCTCGTCACCCAGTACAACGCGGATGCCCGCAAGGCAGACACCAAGGGGCATTTCCGGTCGTCGGACCTGCCCTTCCAGATCAACCTCGAAAGTGAGCACACCACATGTTCGGCAAGCTGAAGAAGTTTATGCTCATTCCCTTGGCGCTGGTCGCCATCGTCATGCTGTCGGCGGCATCCTGCGATGACAGTGGATCATCGCAGCAGAAAGAGACCACCACTCAGCAGAACTCATATGACAAGCTCGTGAAGGCCGATCCGGCGCACGAGATGACATATAGCCCCACCCGCAAGACGATTAATTTCTGGGTGGATACCTGGAACAAGCCGGGCCAGCTCGCCTACGTGTACCTGCAGAATGCAGACGGCAATCTGATTGGGTACTACGTGCTGGAGGGTCCGCCCGTTTCGATGTGCACCGCTCTGACGCCGAACTATCGGATTAGAGACGATCAGAACGGCAATCTGCTGCTCCCGGCTCCCGGCATCGACGGCGTCTACTACTCCGGCGGCGAGTGCGATACCTACTACGGCAAGGATGCCACAACCGGCGCCTACATCGAGTACACCGTTGGATTGGGTATCAATGTGCTGCTCTACACCCAGCCGCTGACCAACCACCCGAACGTTGAGAATCTGGCTCCTGGCGGCGGAAAGTAACCGCTCGATTAGATAAAGGCCAACCATTCGATCGCTGGGGTTCCTGCGTTGGCGGAAACCGCACCATTGCTTGAGTTACGGAACTGGAATCTTATGTTGGTCGATGTGTCTCCAGCAGGAGCATGCATCATTGTAAGCTGAGCGTATGCAGTAGCGGAACTTCCAAAGCTGGCGAGCACTAGCTTGGGTACAGCACCCAGCCCATGGGGAACGAATATATATCCGCTGCTGTCAGACACGTTACCAGATGCTGTGATACCACCATTCATGCCAAGGAAAGAGAAGCCTCCAGAGCCCAACTTAACGGACTGACCCGCACCGGTAGCTATATTGAGGTTGCAGTTAAAGGCGAAAGTACCGGTATGAGTGTCATCAGACATGGCAATAAACTCGTTGTTGTCCATTCTGATATGAGTGCCGCTCGGGTTTCCAATGCGGAAGGCTGGCTCGTTTCCGGCTGCGGTACTGGCATCGCTGGTGCTCGCAATCAAAACCTTGGTGTCGCTCGGGATATTCAAATGCGTGCCGTCTGAGTATTGGACAGCATTCACTATTCTGCTGTCATTACCCTGTGCGGCGGTGCCTGATGTGGTGCCATAGGCCACAGAAAGAGTACGGTCTGCAGTAAGAGCGCCCCCACCGTTAAGGCCAGTTCCTGCATTGATGGACCGTGTGTTGGGTACGGCGTTTACGATACGAGAGTCATTACCCTGTGCGGCAGTCCCGGAGGATGTTCCATAGGTCACCGAAAGACTCCTGTTGGCTGAAAGGTCTCCTCCGCCGTCGAGCCCGGTGCCTGCGGTTATGGTGCGAGTGTTGGGAACGGCGCTGACGATCCTGGAGTCGTTGCCCTGTGCAGCGGTCCCCGCAACGGTACCGTAAGCAACCGCTAGAGATCGATCAGCAGATAGATCGCCACCACCGATCAATCCTGTTCCGGCAGTGATAGACCGACTGGTTCGCACCACCGTAGAGTCAACTGCTAGACTGCGTCCTGCAGATAGATCTCCTCCGCCGGTCAGACCATCTCCGGCGGTTATAGTGGTTGTGGCATTTGCCTTTCCAGCAAGAGCGTCGGCTACCGATGCGAAGCTACCCTTCGGGTTGATACCAAGCTCTGTTTCGATAGCGAGAATCGCATCGTTCGCATTGGCATGTTGGGTGGCATGCGGCACCGTCCCGCTGTTCTGATAATCTCCAGCAGTAGGGTTGGTGAAAGTATCAAGTGCGCCAGGGTAATTAGTTGCCAAGACATCCTCCAGATACAGAAAACCGCCGGGTTCCTCACTAATTGAGGAGTGCCCGGCGGTCTTCCATTATGCTCAGGCGAAGAGCGCCTTCCACGTCGCCGGACCGACAAGTCCATCAGCATGCAGCTTGTGGCTCTTCTGGAACTTCACCACGGCGGCACGAGTCTTCGGACCGTAGATGCCGTCACGACCCTTGACCGCGATTCCTACCTTGCCCTGGATTGTCTTGATCAGGTTGCGGATGCCCTGGTCATCGAAACGCGGGTCGCCAGAACGGGTCTTATCCTTCCAACCTGGCTCGTTCCATACACCGAATACCTGACCGTTCTTGAGCGGGAACGGAGCGGGCTTTGGCTTCGGCTTCGGCGCCGGACCCTTGGCAAGAGCGCCCCAGGTGAGCGGGCCGACGATGCCGTCAACGCGCAGGCCGTGACCGGCCTGAAACTCACGAACCGCCTGTGTGGTCTTGGGGCCGAAGTCGCCGTCCACAACCAGGTTGTATCCGAACTTCTTGAGCTGGGTCTGGACCTGACGCACGGTCACGCCGGAAGCGGTCACAGAACCGTCCTTGGAGGCCGCAGGAGCCGGTGCAGGCTTGGCCTCAGCCACAGCACCCTTACCAAGCAGCGGGCGGATCTTGGCGGCTACACGAGCCCAGTTGGCGCGTGAGTTTACCGCTGCCTCGCAGTGCATCTCGTCCGGACGAGAGGCAGAGGTCCATCCGCCGACGCGACCGCCAGGAGTGCGGAAGCCGGGGATGCCGCAGATCAGTACACCCTCCAGCTCGTCCAGGATCTCACCGATCGCCTTGTACTGAGCGGCGGTGAAGGTGTTGCGGGATCCGTTCGGGTGACGCACGGCGTTGGTGTCGATGGCCGTTCCAGATGCGTGGCACGACAGGGAGGACGGGTTGTTCACATTGGCTCGGTACTCATAGCCCCAGAAACCTGCTATGTTGTAACGATAGTCGATCGGCTTCTCCACGCGGGCGAAGAACTGCTCCACGTAGTAGCGGAAGATGTCCTGCAGGTCCTGGTTCTGACCCACACCACCCGGCCAGATGATCTTGTGACCCTCCCAGGCGATGCCCCACTTGGGGTTGATGTTGATCGCTGCGGGATCCGGCGACGCGGTGATTCCGTTGTAAGAGATCATAGCTGTTGTGTGCCTTCCTTTTTCAGAAACCTTCGAGACCGCTGTGGTGCTTGACTTCAGCCTCAACTGCGGTGGCGGCAGCAGCCTGTACGGCCTGCTCAACCACGGGAGCTGCAGCAGCGACAGCATCCTTCACTTCCGAGACAAGCTCCGGTACATAGTCACAGGCAGCCGATACGATCCCCTTGGCGACCTTGTCGGGATCTTCCTTGCCAATGCCACCGATACCGGCGAGAACAGAGTCGGCGCCGATGATGTTCAGGTTCTTGAAGTGGAACACACCGGCAGCACCAGCCACGAATGAAATGGCGGCGGCGGTCAGTCCGGACTTCCAGTCAAAGACAGTACCGGCGTCGTGCGCATCACCGAACGAGACCGCAAGTCCCGTAAGGAGGTTGATGGCAAGCAGGGTCAGACTCTTGAGCTGAGTCGACGCGAACCTCTTGGTGACGATATCCACCAAGAACGGAGAGAGAAGACCTGTGGCCGCATACACCAGCAGCGACACGAGGTCGAGTCCAACAACGGATGTCATTGAGTGAGCCCCTTAAACGAGAAATAGGCGAGGACACGGTCGTCCTCACCTATTCAAGGCCTGGGGCTGTAGGCCGATTATTGCAGCAATGGTGTCAATCCGATTTGAGTTTCCGCACGTAGAGTGGTCAGGAGCAGAGTTCTGACGCATCGTCCGGAATGTCAAATTGCCGGGTATTGGCTACGGCGGATCGCAGCTCGAAGGCGGCTCGGTCGTATCCGGCACGCCATGACGCTAGCGACAGCCTCACCTCTTCGCTGCTGGCACCATCCACGGTGGTCACAGCGAACTGGCGTCTCTCCAGCCACTGGGCGACCTCCAGGAACACATCGCAGCGCTCCTGCTCGGTCAGGTCTGCTAGGACCATGATGACCTCCCTGGGTGGGATTTATCGCTTAGCATCTAGTGTACTGCTATCTTTTAGTATCCGATAGAGGTTCTAAGAGATTGTGTTAGGATACGAGACATGACCGATACCATGCTGGGCAAGGTAGTGGAAATGCCCGGATATGACGATGCTGTCGTGGCATTCGAGGAGGCGCCACCGAACGCCTGGCACTGCGTAGTTCTGGATGGCAGGAGCCAAGGCTCTCAGATCACCGTGAAGGATGATTTTTTGCGATCCTGCAAGCCGGTACCGCTAATGCGCGGCGAGACGCTACAGAAGATCCTGGATGCCCTGGACAAGCTTAACGAGAAGGCCGGAGGGGATGTCTACATCACCATCGGCAACGATCGACGTCTGGCTTATGCCGACGCCGCTAGTCTGATTCGTGAGGCACTATCGTGAGTCGCGAACGATACTTCTGCTATGAGCTGGCCTACGCTCCGTATAAGTTGATGGAGAAGTTCTGGGACGACCTCGTCGCCGGGAAGCTTCCAATAGCTCCTGCTTATATCAAGGGTGGCGGCACGTCACCGATGAGCGGTGATGTGATTATTAAGGCCAACAAGACCAAGGCCAAGCGTATCGCCACGCAGCTCCGCAAGATCCTGAATCCGAACCTTGTCTATCTCGATTCTCTGATAGCAGATGCAGACCCTCCACAGGTATCCGTTCTGGTTACCCATGATGGGGAGGCGACAGTATCCATCGTGCAGGACCTGTCCATGTTCGATCTATTCTGGAAGTACTCCAGCGCTCCAAGCATATGGATTCAGGTTCCTCTGAGCTATGCCGAGGTGCAGCAGATATCTGCAGCCCTTCCTGGCGCCCGACTATCCACCTTCATCTGGCGATTCGGTCTTCGCGGGCAGAGATCGATCTATCTGTCTCGCTCCAAGGATGATATCCGTATTCGCACCACCATCCCGGAGGATCATCCCATGACCATCGACTGGGCCGAGGGAATACTTGCGGCGCATGGCATTTGATACAGAAAACCCCCGCCGATAAACGACGGGGGCTCCTGTTGGAGATTTCTTCAGGATTAGCTGAAGGTGATCTTGACCAGACCACGCGGGTTGAGGATGGCCATACCGACCAGCTCGTCCATGACCCATCCCTTGTGGAAGGAAGCAACCTGGTGGTTCTCCTCCACGTCCAGCGAGTAGCGGACCGGGAAGACACCGAGGAACTCGGGCTCCGGGGTCAGGTACACGTTGGCCTTCGGGATGATGACCGACTTACCGATCTGGAACTCTCCGAAGGAGACGATCTTCTCACCGGCAACGACGCGGTCCTTGAAGGCCCAACCGGTGGTGTTGATGTCCCAACGGTACAGGTCGCGGTAGCGAACGTTGTTGAACAGCAGGCGCTTTGACTCAAGCTCAAGCTGGTCGGTGATAGCGACAGCGTCGTACAGCACGTCCGGAGTCAGGCTTCCACCGGGGGCGGAAACCACGTGGGAGTTGCCATACGGGTCCTTGGCGGAGTAGTCCGTGATCGCAGCCTCGATCAGGTTCAGCAGGTAGGAGTCCTCCTGCTTCATGATCGCCTGCTTGCTCTCATCCTGAGCGAACTCAACGATGTTGGCACGCAGGTTGTACAGATCTTCCTTCTTGATCTGTGCCTGGGTGGCGATGCGGAAGGTACCGACCGGCACACGCTTGCCTTCGAACGGGGTGATCTTGACTTCACCCTCGTTGGAGTGCAACTGATATGCCTGACCGAGGTCGTCCAGCACGTCGTACTCGATCGGCACGCCCGGCTCAAGGGCGTCCTCAAGCAGGACGTTACGCAGCAGACCCTGGTAACGAAGCTTGAGCTGGATCGGGCCGATCATCTGCTGACCCAGACGCTGCATTCCATCTGCCGAAGACAGGATGGTGCGCAGCTTGGTGCGCTTCTCGGCTGCGGTCAGGGTGCGACCACCCGCGCGCTTCTTGGCCGAGACGATTTCGTTTACGTACTCAGCAGACGCCTTGGCATAGCGAGCAAGACCGCTGGTGCGTGCGAGAGTATTTCCCATTCTAACTTATCCTCCCTTACGCCACAACGTTCAGGCGAACGATGAGCTTTGTCGTGCCGACCACATCGATCAGCTCAGCCACTGGGTTCGAAGCGGCATTGCTGCCACCCGAAGGTGTCAGCTTGCCCGGACCCTGAGCGTGAGCAGCGAGTGTGAACGACAGCAGCTTTCGGGTGCCATCGCTCGGCTGGGTGTAGGTTGCCGAGGTATCGAAGGCCGGAGCCAGGATCTCGAACGTCGCATCCGGGCCACCGGTCCACACGGCGAAGTTGGTGTTGCCGGAAAGGGCAACCTCATCGATACCGAGAGACGGAGCCACGAACAGTGCCGACAGGCCAAAGCCCTTGGCAGCGCTGGTAGAGGCAAGAGTGAAGACCTCGCCGGGGAGCTTGGCCATCACCATTCCCGGCAGGATATCCACGGATCGGTCCCAAGCCGAATCCAGGTATCCCGCATATGGGGTGGCCTGAGTGTTAGCATACAGCGGACGGATCGTGCGCTTCTGCCCCACGTTGGCCAGAGTAGTTCTGAACATTATATGGTTTCTCCTTCCGCTATGCTCAGATTGTCATCAGATAATCGTCAGCCTGCTCGACTGAAGAAAGTACAGAGCGGGAAGTGCTCCGCTGACCCAAGTTCGGGACACGCGGGGACTGAGCAGCCGCCACTCTCTGAGGCACAAGGCCTCGCGGTCGAGACGATTCACGCTGTGCGAGAACCCTTTCCACCGCAGACAGTAGAGTGATCCTGTCATTGACGATTACAGACGGCGCATTCTCATACGCTGCCACACGCGCAAACTTCGCTGCACGAGACTTCGGAGCGAATAGGCCGACAGCGATTTCCGCCTCTACCAATTCACCCGCCTTGATAGCACCGGCAGTACGATTGTCACTCGTGAACGGCTCGCCACCGGGAGCAAAGTTCTGAACGTCAGAACCATCTACCGGATTCGCAATGTCGTCACCAGCGTTGTGTGCGTAATCGCCGGAGTCGAAGGTGTTTCCACCATCGGTCAAGGTGTCATAGTCCGGAAGCTTTTCGACATCAGTACGCTGGTCCGGAGCTGCGACCGATGAGGCGTCGTCAGCGCGCTTGCGCTGAGAGGCCTTCTTGGTCGGGTCGTGCGGCGGCGGGCCTGCCTGGGCAGCAGCGGCCGGGTCTCCAGCAGCAACCGGAGCAGCAGCAGTCGGGTCTCCCGCGCCTGCGGCCGAAGGATCGGATGCGACCTGGGAAGCAATCTGGGTTGCGGCCTGGAAAGCCTGCTTTACGCAGTCCTCGTAGGAGCCACCCTGTCCCTGTGCGATCGGATCGTTGGATCCCTCCGGCAGAACCTGCCAGGACATATCCTCATTGACGAAGATGTCAAGGTCTGTTCCCTGAACGGTTCCGTACGGCTGACCGGACTGATCCTGCTTCCAATCAATCGGCAGGTCAGAGATTCCGGTCTCGTCGCCACCATCGGAGGTCGGCGGTCCGGAGTTCGGGCCATCGGAGTTTGCTGGCTCGGACGCCTGTGGATCTGTCGGCGCTCCGCCCTGGGTCGGGTCGTCCAGCGGACCTGCCTGACGACGCTTGCTCGCCTTGTACCTGTCAAGGTTCGCCGTTACTGTACTGGAAAGGTCTTGCACGTCAACGTTTGCGTCAGGGGCCTTGGCCTCTTCGGTTGTAACAGGATTCGAGTTGAGATCCTGCACGTTGGTGGTGTCGTCCGGCTGGCGGGCCTGATCGGTTGTCATGCCAGCACCGTCGTCATCTGCAAGACGACGCTGAGCTTCTGCCAGGCGCTTGCGAGCCAGAGCTACCTTCAAACGTGCGTTGTTGGTGTCACCCACGTTACCCTTCCTCCTTCCTGTTTTGTCTGGTGAATTTCTTACGATTTGCAGCACCCGAGACTTCATGGTGTCGGGATCCTGATATTCCTCCGGTGGTCTCACGTACTGGCAAACTTCGCACGTGTCGCCATTGAAGGTTGGGTCTCCGCACTGGGGGCAAGGAACATCCTGTCGCAGCGTGTCAACAACACCGGGAGCTGTAAGCTCACCCAGTGCGCGCTTCTGCATAGATGCGGCCTTTCGCGGAAGGAGAACTCTTTGGCCAATTGCTGTTTCGTCGGCCGGGTCAAATACGTAGGAGATTTCGAAGAAGTTGAGGCCGTGGCAGGACTCGTAAACCAGAACCCGATCGATAGAGCCATCGGGGTTCTTGCGTGCAAGCCGCTTGCCCTTGCTGTTTCGCACATGACTGCAGAAGTCATCTATTTCATAGGCAACGTTGTTGCAATATGAGCATCGAGTGAATTCAACGTCAGTTCCCATGCTGACCGAGTCCAGTTCGCCGGAGGCGATCTTGCTGGCCAGACGGGGGAAGTTCCTTGCATCTATTTCGATCAGCAACTTGACGTATTTATCATTACCATCTTCGTGATATGCAGAATCAACGATCATTCCGCGCGTGCGGCGATGGTCGTCGTTGTGATGGTTGACGAATACTGGCTTGCCTCGGAAAGTGGCATAGGCCTTCTTCAGCTCTCCTGACGGGAATCCATCGAAGTTCTGATTGACCCTGGCTGAGATAGCACGAACTACGGAGTACAGGTACTCTGGCTTGAGGTTGTATGTTCGTTGGAAGCCGAGGTCCTGGGCCGTCTTGGCGACGCCTGCAGCGGTCTTGGCCCTGTTCGATTGGGGGCCAACGACCTTCATGATCTGGGCGGAGGCGTAGATTCTTTTTAGCATCTCAATGATTAAATCAGGGCGTTATCGCTTAGCTGATTAATCCTCGTAGAAAGTTCCGGCAAGATCTAGGTTAGGAAGCTGATCCGCAGTACCGTCTTCATCGATCAGCTCCTGCTGCTCGGCAAAAGAGAAGTTGCGACCTGCGGTACGGGCCTGCACCTTTCGAACGATCTCTTCGGCATTGTCGTTGAAGTTCTCTGCGACACGCAGGTTCTCTTCCTCTTCGACAGAGGCCTCACGAGGATCGAACGTACGCCACTCGTGATCTTCCTCCTCTTCGCCCGGAAGCGGAGATCCTGGGCGCATGCCCTCCTCGTACTGCGGCCAACCAGGCTGGCCTGGCGCCGAATGTCCGGTGCCGAACCGCTCCTCCTCGTAGTATCGCTGCAGATCTGCGGGGCTAAAGGCACCTTCTACTGCAGATGACTTGTTCCAGAAGCTGTCATGCACCTGCTGCTCGTCATCATTGTCTTCAGGCAGATCGGCAATGTCGTTGAAGGTTTCTGCATCGTCAGCGTTAGGCTCTGACGGATCCTCGAAATCATCGTCGTCACTTGGACTGTCGTCATACTCGGAGAACTCATGACGCAAAACGCGGCGAGCAGGATACGATGAAGCCTGTCGCACAACGGCAGCGGCAGGATCCTGAGTAGGATCTGGCTGTCCTGCCATGGTCGGGTCCGCGCCTGCAGGCGGAGCGCCGCCCATCATCGAAGGATCCATACCCATGGCGGACGGATCGTTCATCTGCGGCCCACCCTGGCCCGGCTGCTGGCCGTTGAACAGCGGCTTGAGGACCTTGGATAGTTCATCATCCCAGATCATCAGGCCACCCTGGCGAGCGGCGAGCGACTCATTCTCTTCGTGAGCGGCAACCTTCTTGTCCTGCCATGGCATCGGCAGTGGCTGCTGATTGGCCTGCATGGCATAGTAAGTCGCCAGACCGTGCGCGCACATGCGGCCGACGAAGGTCCTCTGACGACGGTATGCCCAAGCTCCCCACGGGCAGGTGCAGTTCCAGTAGGAAACAGTCTGGCCGTGCGCATTCTTGCGGTCTACCTGGGTGTTGTAGTTGCCGTGGTCACCGATAACGACAGCGGTGATCTCGCGGCCATTGTTCTTGCGTACCTGCACGCTTCCGTCATCCAGAAGACGCTTGGCCTTCCTGCGTACGTCGGTCCAGGCTGCCTGACGAGCCATCGGGTCGTTGTCAAGGAATGCCAGGTAGCGCATGAACGCCGGGGTCGGCCCAGTGGAGGATCCCTGGATGCGGTGCGAAGGCTCCCAGTCATCCTCCGGCTTCTCACCCTCTACCCAGTCCTTCTTGATATTGTCGAAATACCAAGGACCGTCACCCTCGAACTCCATGGATTCGCGCTGCGGCTCTTCCTCATTGGCTGCCTCGCGCGGGAACGGGGTGGCTACAAACTCCGGGTCGTCGGAGAAGTCAGCGCCATCGGTGGAATTGCCTGGAGTGATGTCGACGTAGTCACCCTCGTCCGGCTGGATGTTGACCTCTCCGTCGAACTCGTGATTCGACTCAGGAGTCCAGGGCAGCTCGGTGCCATCCTCCTTGTGCGGGTCATCCTCGTCCAGATACTGGGTGTTGGTGCCGTCAGGGTCGGTGTCGTCCTCGAAGTTGGTTTCGGTTGTCGTGTCGTCAACCTCGGACAGGATCTCGTGGGATGCGTACCACCCCTCGAACCCGTTGCCAGCAACCCTGTATTGTGTGCTGCCGTGGAAACTATCGACGTCCAGGAGTACACCTGGTCCGTCGATTGTGTGGATGATCTGGCTCATGCAGCGCCTCACCTTTCCTTGCGGCTCTAAATATTTACTCGGATCGTTGTTGGTTTATGGATTACTCGTCGTTATCGCGGCGACGCAGACTGCCCAACACACGGGTCCAGGGACGCTCTTCGGTCACTTCCTGGATGGATTCTTCTGTCAAGAGGGCGCGCTTTCCGACCACTGACGGATCGTGCCTCATGAAAGCTCTTGCGGCCTTTGGCATGCTGCCCCGCATGTTGTCGGAGATCTCCGGACGACTGCTGATCCAGTTCTGCGGAAGCACCGTAGGTCCGGAGTGGTCGACCTGCGGAGGACCGGCAGGAGCTGCAGGTGCTGGGCCTGGGTTCGAGTTCTGCGTGCCACCCGGCATGACTGGGAGCATGGCAAGGTTGTTCTGTGCCATCGTCGCGGCGTTGGGGTCCGGCGCAATGTTGGGAGTATTGATGGGGGCAGCGATATCGTTCATGACCGGCTGCGATACCATCGGGGGGCCAGGAGGTGGTGTCTGCTGCTGCGCTACCAGTGTCAAAAGCTCTGGCGGCAAAGGAAGCTGGCGCTCCTGCAGGGCCTTAATAGCCTGCTGCAAGGTCTCTGCCTCAGCAATGATCTTCTTGACCTTCTCCTGGCGGATGCTTTCGACCTCATCATCGAACTCCATGTCCATGTTGACCATGAGAGCCTTGTCGGAGATCGGCACACCGGCCTGCTTGAGCGACATCAGGAACGTACGCTGGGTCTCTTCGTCACGCAGGTTCATCGACGCGAACTGTAGCTCCGGCACCAAAAGCTTGGGGCGCTTACGAACTCGCTCGTTACCGTCGTCATCGACCTCAAGGTATTCCTCCATGATGGTGGACTTGACGCCACCGGAGGAGTTGTAGTCGAAGTGTCCCTGAGCCTCAGCGATAACCTCTGCGCGCTTACGGAAGTGGCGCTGGACCATCTTCTGGTAGCTGCTCATCATCTGGGTGATCAGCTCCATGTTCAGAGCCGAGGACGCATAGGGTCCACCCTGTGCTCCGGTGATCAGTGACTCACCGATACCCCACACCTCAAGGATCTTTGACTCGATGCGGTCGAAGTCCTGGTCGAACCTGGGTACCGCCTCGCGGCCGAACACGGACTCGATCTCCACGCCGAAGTGATAGGTCAGGAAGCGGAAGTCCGCCGCCATGGCCTGGTTCATCTGGTCGGTGAATGCCTCCAGGGCGTCCTCGTCAGGCACCCAGGCTTCGCCGTCACCGAGGTCGGGGGAGCCCAGCTTGGCCAGGATCAGGGGAGAGTACAAACGGTCCGCTACGGCCTTCTGAGCGGCATACAGGCCCTCCTCCAGGTTCAGCAGGGTGAATACCCGCATCATCTGTGGTGTGCCGTACAGGTCCCATGGGGCGGACTTGTTGACCATGCGGGACAGCAGCACGTCGGAGATCTCAAGGCCCTCTCCTAGGGCAGAGTCGGCAACGCTCAGCGTGGACTCGCGAGCGGCCTTGACAACCTCCGGGTACTCGCGCACCAGGATCTCGTAGTCGGCTCTTGGCTCCCTGGTCTCAATGATCTGCTTGATCGACTCCGGGACCTTCATGTGGTAACGCATCTCCTTGGAGAATGGAGACTGCGTAACGGTCAGATCATCCGGATTGATAATCTGTTCGTTCTCCCAGATGCCCAGCGTTTCGTTGAAGGTGGCCAGCATGTTGACCTCACCGATGGTGAAGAACTCCTGGCTGGCCTCGATCAGGAACTGCTCGTAGTCGAGCTGGTCGAAGAACAGCTCCTCGTAGAATCTCGTCAGCTCCGGATCCTTGGAGACAATCTTCATGCCCTGCAGCGGGAAGCGGGAATAGATGTCGATGCAGGTAGGAACCAGGTTGTGGGTGGCATAATAGATCCGGCAGAGATCACGGATCTTGGTGCGCTCTTCGATATCCTCTACTCGGTAGGGGATGTTTGACTGGGTGAACCTATCCAGCGGCTGGCGCGTCTTCTCAAGAGACATCTGCACGCCGCCGATTTTCTTGATGGCGTTCAGCTTTTCAGAGGCCGTCACACGACGTGGCCTTGTGTTGACGGATTGCTGCATAGCGCGCATCTTGGAGACGGCTCTGTTGGGATTGGTGGGCAGAACCAGTCCCTTGCGTCGCAACCTAGCAAGCTCTGCATTAAACCCGTTGGTGTTTAGCTCTGCCATGAATTATTTGTCAATCTTGACAAGGGTCCGTACAGGACCGATGAAGGTGAATCCGTCGTACGTCTCTACAGTCGCCACCAGACGACCGGAGATTGTACGTATCTTGGTGATGAGACCATTGCCGGAGAACTGATCTCCGTGATACACGGCGACGCGATCGCCGGTACGGAAGCTGTTCTCGTGACGATTGACCAGCTCATCGAAGATGGCGTTGGCCTGGTTATAGGTCACCTTGTCGTCATTTCGGACCGGTATGCCCAACTGATCCGCAACCGCGTAGACGTCCTCTGGTGAATGGCTGCGGTCCAGGTAGAGTGTGGCCTGATCAGCCAGGTCAGATACCGGGACCGGATGGTGCTTGCTTGCGTTGATCCTAAACTGCGGGACGTCAGACATTTTTAGATTTCTCTTGAGAGGGACTGTGCCGCAAGGCAATGCGGCGAATGATCAGCTATTTGCCGATGTTCTGCGGGCGATCTCCTCGATCAGAGCAGAGGTCTTCCATCCGCTGAGGTCTGCCATGGTGTCCGAGGACTGGCTCTGACCCTGCGAATTGTCGGTGTCCAGCTTGTTCGCCAGGTCGTCACGCAGCGACTGGGTCGGGTCATCGATCGTCTTCTGGGTGTCCAGGACGTCGGCAACGCCGTTGGTCTGACCGTCGAAGGCCGGTGCTACCGTATCCCAACCAGGAGCCTGCTCAGCGGTCTTGCTGAGGTCGGACTCGATGGCCTCGGAGTAACCCTGCAGGAACGAGCGAGACAGCTTACGCTCGGGCAACGGCGAATCGGAGCTGGCCAGCGCCCATCCCTCGCGATACTCAGACTCGTTGAAAGCCATTGTGCTTCTTCCTCCATGCTTGTTCATTTCCATAGCTCGGAACGATGACTCAGCATCTTCCTTGCTGTCGTGATGAGAGAGTACGTCTCCGGTGCCCTTCTGCAGGACAACCCACTTACCGCCACGCTGCTCTATGTATTGGTTGCCCTCGACACGCTTTGCCACACTGGGAAACTTGGGCTGAACAACCTTCGGGAACGTGGTGTAGATGCCATGACCAGCCGGATTGGTGTTAAACGGCTTCTTAGGAGGGGTAGGAATTACGTTCTCCTCAGCGTCGCCTGCGGGCTTGGTGAGCGGCACCTGCTTCTCGTTCGGCACGAACCCCGGCTGGGTCGGTGTTCCGAATCCGCCAGCGGCGACGCGCGGCACTACCGGGAGGCGACGAGACTCCTTGCGGTCCTTGCTGTCCTTCGGATCGGTGTCGACATAGTCAGGCTCCTTCTTGTCGTCGCCGCCCTTCTTGTCGCTGTCGGATGACTTGTCGTCGGACTTGTGGTCATCGCTCTTGTCAGAGGAGTCCTTGCTGTCGGACTTAGCAAAGGGATTCGGCTTAGAGTCGGACTTGCTATCTCCATCGGACTTGGCGAATGGATTGGGCTTGGAATCGTGGTGCGAACTGTCACTGCTGGATGAGCTGTCACTCTTGTGTGAGTCGTCCTTGTGAGAGTCATCGCTCTTGTGAGAGTCACTTTCTGGAGGACGTGGAGCGGAATCGTCCTGCTTGATCACGGGGGCTAGATCCTCACCGTGGTCGTGTCGTACATACGCCGGGACTCCGGAACCGTCTACTGCTGCCCGAACCCAACCTGGATGACGTGTGGATGCTGTACGCTGCGCCAAAACCCGCTCCCTGTGCTCACTTACCGGTCTAACTATTCTGGTCTCTGAGTCGTTGTCATTTGCATTAGCGCTGATAACGAAGGAGGCCCAGCTCTGTCCGCAGGAGCAGCGGTGGAAGCCAGATGGACTGAATTGGTTGCCGCAGTTGCAAGAGAACTTCGCATCTAGATTCGCAGTACGAAAGGCGTTGATCTCCGGGTCGGCGGTCCAGTCCGGACGAGCTACCTTACTAGCGGCAGACTTCCGAAAGGCCTGGCGCTGCTGCTGTACTCCCTGCCAGTACTCCGGATCCTCCGGCAGCGCATCGAGCTGCTCGTCAGTCATCGGTGTGTAGTCAGCTTCCTTGCGGTAATAGATCTCGCGAAGGTCTGCCAGCTCTTCCTGGGTGGTTACTACTCTTCTCATCGATTTCTCCTGACGAAATATGGATGACGCTCCGCCACCCTTTGGGCACCTTCGAATCCAACACCTGGAGCTGCATCACCCAAAAGATCCGGGTGGAACTGGTGCGCGTACTGCTCCCACTGCCTACGAGCATTGTCTGTCATTTTGATACGGGCTGCCGATCGACCCGGATCCACGTATCCGCTCTCCACGTTACGACGCTGACGCACCAGCCAGGTGGCTGCCTGCAGCTCCTCGGGATTGATCTTGACGCCCTTACGAGCGAGCATGTTGGCGGCATTGACGTAGTCGCCAGTGCGGTTACGGTAGTTCTTCACACCGACACCGCTTGCGTTGTAGATGAAGTCATTGGCGAACTGACCGTGGGTAACGCCTACGGCGTGACGGTCCACCACCACCAGCGGATTGTTCGGGTCTTTATTACCACCGGCTGCGATCAGGTCAGCGAACGAACGGATCTTCGGACCCTTGACGACATTGTGATAGTCCTCACCAGCGAGGATGCGATCGGCAGCCACTCGCTGTGCGTCGGAGGCCATGATGCCAGAACCCTTGCCGCCGATTCCCTTGCCTTGCAGGGCAACTCGCGACGCCCTCATCATGTTGTTGTACCAGTCGGTCTGAGGCGAGTACACGGCCAAAAGGCCTGCAGCCTGCGGAACCGATAGGCCGGAACTAGAGGCGATGGACTGCGCTACCTGATGAGCCTTCGGATACCACAGTCGTCCCTCCTCCTGCTCTTCCGGAGTGGCATTCTCGTAGTGCTCGATGACGTTCTTGGGGCTGGCCGGGTATTTCTTCTGGAAGGCGGTTACATAGTTGGCAACGTCCGCCTGCCACTTGCGATAGTTCTGCTCCGTCTCCGGATCCATGTCGCCAAGTTTGTTGGGACCACCCCAGGTTGGAGGAGACGTCAGCGGCCTCGCTGCGGCATGACGCTTCTCGTTGAGTGGCTGCGGACCGATCTCATATTCTGTTTCGTCATCCGACATATCGCTCATGGGACTGTAGTACGGCATGTTTGAGTACGCATCTTCTGCGTTCATGCCCCAGGCGTCCTCGGCGCGCTGCTGCGCGGACGGCTGGTCATACTTTGGTCTCCCGGCATCTGCCTGGCGAACGAAGAACGGCTGCAATTTTTTCTCCGAGATGGACGATTCACTTATTAGAGGACCCCCATTCGCATTTGTGCGATTGTGCCAGTCGCGAATGTGCTGCGGCCACTGCTCTTCGGGCACGCCTTTCTCCTGCAGCTTAGGAATGACATCCGCCGGATGCAACCAGTCGTTGGGCAGGACGTTCCCCGGATGGATCTGGTCGTCGTAGTTCCGCTGGAACCCTCGATCGTCTTTGGGCTGGAATAGCTTTCGCTCAAACTGTGCGGGAACTCCCTGGTTGGGATCGTTAAAGGTGTGTACCATGACCGGCATATGGGTCAGACCGGCGCGCATGCCAGCCTGCAGCCGATGGTTGCCCTCTCCCAGATAGGCCCGATTGGTCTCGGGGTTGTAGTACAGGCGAAGCGGGTCCACGAAACCGGCGCCGTTCTGGAACTCTTCGGTCAGATGCTTGATCTTCTCAGGAGAGCTATCGGTCTGGTCTCCGGAATGCTCGCGATAGGGGTAGAGCTTATCGGTCTGAACCCACCCTACGTTAGGCCATTCATCGCCAGGGTGATGTTGAGTGAACGATCCAGGAGCACCTGGGGTGTACCAGTCCATGGTCATCTGCTTCTGCGGACCATCGCGGTAGTGGTCTTTTATATAGTCGACCCAGGCGCTATGGCGAACGAAAAATGGTCTCACAGCACGTCCTTCGGTGATCCTATGGCACGCCACAAGTCTCCCGGCGACGTCAACGCTGGCGAAAGCCCCGGAACGAGGGTGAGTCCGGCGGCGGCATAGGCCTGCGCCACCAACTGCGAGCAGATAACCGTCTTGGGGTCGTTCAGCCTCTGGATCCACTTTGGCGGGTTATTGGGATCCCAGTCCAGACCGAGTCTCCTGCTGCACAGGGCGATGGCGACTATATCACCGAATCCGTACGGAGTGCCGACCCTACTCTTGGCGAATGCCACCACCTGAGCGCGCTGCTGGTCGGTCAGCGATGTGGTGGACCATATGTCTTTCAGGTGGGCCGAGAGAGGCGCCACACGGGCTCCTGACGGCTCTGCCTCCACTACCGAGGGAACTCCATCGACATCGCCCACAAACACGCCAGCGTGCGCTACAGGGGCTCTGGTGCCCCACTGTACGAACACGGACATGGTGCGGTTCCAGATTCCTGGTCCGAAGTTGGATGCCAGGAAGAAGTCTCCTGGACGAATGTTTATGCCCATGCGTAGTCCTCCGAACTCGGGAATTCTGGTGTGTTCTCTGCAAATTCCATGCCGTCAGGGGTCAGGAATGCCGAGTGTGTTGGGTTCAGTCCCATCTTGTGGGCGTGTTGCAGCATCGCCCTACCAATTCCGCGCATTCGATATGGTCTATCAACAGATATCATCTGGATCTCGCCGGGATTGCTGTGGTCGGAGTTCTCTCCAGCTATATCTGCAAAGCCAATCTTTTTACCGTTCAGGATTGCTTCTATTCGATGCCCTACTGCCCAATCATTAGGAGAGACAGTTGCTCGATTAGCCTTATATTGAAATGACAGCTCATTACCTGGGTTTTCGGCAGACCAGTCCTCCCAGCGAACGGCAGTTTTAGTAACTTTAGCCGACTTTATCTGTTTTGGATAAAGAGCTGCTCCCATGCCTGGTGTCCATTCTGGTGCTGCATCGAAGTCCTGACGGAACTTAGCTCCGTCGAATTTCCAGGAGAAGTCGTCTACCGGAATCCTATATGCATTCGGATCGTCACCGCCGGGCTGTCCATGCTCCCAGGGGACGATCTTCTTGGAGTCGCTCGTGTTCCAGACCCTAGGCAACGGAACGGATTTCGCGAATGCTTTACCATCCGGAGTCAGCGCGTTAGAGTGGTAAAGCTGAACGCCATTATCGATGGCATGCTGCGCCATACCGCGAGCTACACCCTTGCGCCGGTATCGAGGCAAGACATCCAGATTGGCTATCTCACCTTTCACGGTGTTGTTATCGTCGCCGTAGGTATAGAGCGAACCTATCAGCTTGCCATTACGATACGCTTGTACGCGAGGACTTCCAATAAAATTGTCCAGCACGTAGTCGAACTGTAGTGGCTTGGCGGCATTTCGGACGAAGGATGGTATCATTCATCCTCCATCCATGGATGTACAGGCCCGAACTCCGGTGTGCGGTAAGCAAACTGCTCGCCCTCCGGGGTGTATTCGCCGGAGTGCCTTGGGTTGTATCCCAGCGACTGCGTATGCATAAGAAGTTCTCGACCTATTCCCTTGCCCTGCCAGTCCCTGTCGATATCGATGGCACTTATGGAGTGTCCGCCGTGCTCGTCCGGATCCTCTAGGTCGACATGCCCAACTGGCTCTCTGTCGTAGGGAGTCTCGACATATGCCCTAAATCTGGTGATGTTTGTTTTTGTGCCGCTCCAGGGGTTCTCCGTGGCACCCTCTTCCGGCTCCCAGAACTTGAGCTGCGCCTCCGGACTATCCTGCCACCTGGCAGCAGTGCGAGACATTACTCATCACCAAGGGGGAAGTCATACTGCTGACCACCTATCACGCAGCGCAGTGTGTCGAAGGTAATCTCACCGATGAAGTCCAGCTCCTCGGGATCCATGTCGTAACCGGCGGTGATGTGTGGGATCCAGGCACCGAACTTATCTGGATCCAGGTCCAGCAGCTCCTCCAGGTCGTAGTCGCGCCACTCCTCGATCACCCAGTCGATGTTCGACACAAGGTAGGTGGCGCACTGGTTGTCGTCTGGATTGAACTCTGCGTGCGCGAACACCTTACCGGTCGGCAGCCCGGCGTTCTTGATATTATTTATGAGATCTTCGCAGGCCTTTAGTAGCTCCTGCTTCTTCTCGTCGTCCCAATCCCCTGCTCCCGGAAGGAATTTCAGGGTGAGATGGAGCTGATCCTTTGGCTCGCCACCGTCGATGTAGAGCTTGTCCAGGAACTCCTGGGTCGGGACGAGGGCGACCATCCCGTTGTCCTTCTGCTCGCCAGACGTACCCTCGTCGGAGGAGTCTGTAGGCTCAGGAATGGCTGCTTGCTTTGGTTGCACAGGCTCGTAAGGTTGATACATGTCAGTGTGCGGACCAACTTTTACAAAATGTTCCCCCGGCAAATCGAGACTATGCCAATAGTCGTCCCCATCACTATCTACACTTTGGTAATGGATCTTTCGGAGCGGCATGGTGGTGTTTTCCGGAACAACCGATGGAAAGTCTCCGCTATTTTGCTTGGAGGGTCCAGTATATCTGAATTGCCTTTGGGGATCCCATCCTGCTGGCCCCTCTGCCTCCAAGACAAGCGGAAGGGATCGTCCATAGCCATCCGGATGGGTAATGTTCCGAGATGGCTCTACGTAGGCGCTACCCTCGGCAAGGCCTCTATCTCCGTAGTCTGGATGCGCCCACCACTGACCTACATTATTACTCTTGAACAGAGGGAGCAGATCATTCAGAGTTGCCTCTCCACGACTAACACGATCGCGAGTATCCCAATCCCAGTCTTCTGGCTCTACGCTGATTCCACGATAAATGGAAGCGCCGGGCTGCAGTGCAGGCATGGCCGTTCGCACAAAGGGCGGCAGCATGAAGCGGGACCTCCTGCGATAGACGTTGCCATCTATTAGGTGGATCCCGCTCCATTGGTACTGATTTTATGATAT
>Ga0164242_10002819_pt1 | contig 20024 bp, 16 predicted proteins | sample OricomgcompostMG_FD_108783 | JGI IMG/M metagenome (GOLD analysis project Ga0164242, IMG submission 108783) | Miracle-Growth compost microbial communities from Emeryville, California, USA - Original compost - Miracle growth compost (MG) ... | reverse complement strand
CGGGCGGAGGACGTCGTGCAGGAGACCATGCTGCGGGCCTGGCGGCGTGGCATCGCCGACGGGCCCCGTCGAGGCGGGGATGACGTCCCGCGCGAGGGCGCCCAGGAGAGCTCCGCACGGGCGTGGCTGTTCACCGTCGCCCGCCATCTCGTCATCGACGACGCCCGCAGTGCCCGGGCACGCCACGAGGCCACCACCGACCGGCCTCCCGAGGGCTCGGTCGGAGACCAGGTGGACGCGTTGTTCGAGTCGTTGTTGGTCGCCGACGCGCTCCGCGCGCTCTCGCCGGACCACCGCGCGGTCGTGCTGCGGGCCTATTACGGTCGGCTCACCGTCGCCGAGATCGCGGCGGAGCTGGCCATCCCGGCGGGCACGGTGAAGTCACGGTTGCACTACGGGCTGCGGGCCCTGCGCCTCGCGCTCCAGGAGAGGGGAGTGACCCGGTGAGCGAGCACGACCACTACGCCGAGTGGGACGGCGCCTACGTATTGGGAGCGCTCGCCCCCGTGGAGCGCGCCGACTACGAGCGACACCTCGCGCACTGCCTGACCTGCCAGGATGCGGTCTCCGACCTGGCTTCGCTGCCGGGCCTGCTCGCCCGGGTCGACCCCGATACGCTCGACTCCGTCGACGAGCTCCCGCCAGCCGACCTCGAGCAGCGGCTGATGGCAGCCGCCCGGCCCCGGTGGTGGCGGCGTACGTCGACCCGTGTCGGGCTAGGTCTGGCTGCCGCTGCCGCTGTGGCCGCGGCGGTGATCGTGCCGATCGCCGCCGGCCACGATGCCTCCGACTCGCTGGTGCACGCGGACCTCCACAGCGTCGCCGGCACCTCGTCGCCGCTGAGTGCTTCGGTGGGGCTGGCGCCGGAGGAGTGGGGGACGCGGGTCGACATGGTCTGCCGCTACCGCGCGACGGCGGCGAGCTACGGCGATGGCAGCCGGGCCTATGCGCTCTATGTCGTCGACGGCGACGGGCGCGCTCAACGAGTGTCGACCTGGCACAGCGCCCCCGGCGACGTCGCCCGGACCACGGGCTCGACCTCGCTGGCGGTCGGTGACATCACGCGGATCGAGCTGCGTGACGTGGCGTCCGGCGACGTCCTGCTCTCGACATCGCCGTGAACCGGATGCGCTGTCGTCTCGTGTCGAGGGTATGAAGAAGCAGATCCTCATCACAGCCGCCGCAGCCCTGCTCCTCGCCGGGTGCGGATCCACCAGCACTGCCACCTCGGGAAGCCCTTCAGGCGCCGCTACCGATGCTACGACGCCAGCCGCCGCGACCACGTCTGCCGCGACCACGTCGGGCGCCACAGCACCGAGTGCCGGCCTGAGCACCCGCGCATCCTCGCTCGGCACGATCGTGGTCGGCAGCGCCGGCCGCACGGTCTATCGGTACGACGCCGACAAGCAGGGTGCGACCAGCAGCGCGTGCACAGGTGGCTGCGCGAGCGCCTGGCCCGCCGTACCGGCCGGCCCGGTCATCAGCGGTGCCGCCGGCGGTGGCATCAGTGGAAAGGTCGGCTCCATCACCGGCGTCGACGGCAAGCCGCAGGCGACCCTCGACGGCTGGCCGCTCTACTACTACGCCCAGGACGCGGCTGCCGGTGACACCACCGGTCAGGGCGTCGGTGGGATCTGGTGGGTCGTCACCCCTTCAGGTGACGAGATCACCGGCGCTCCGAGCGCCTCGTCACAGTCGGGTGGCCACGGATACTGACGGCTCCGGCACGCGGGTACCGGTGCCTATGAGCACCCTGCTGGACTTACACGACGTACTAGGGCTGCCGCCCACGCCCACTGAACTTGCTGACCACGATGACCGCGGCTTCGTCGACTGCCGGGGCGTCCTCCACCTCTGGGACGAGGAGGACTGATGCCGCGGACTGGGGCGGTGCTGCCCAAGCCGCGCGGACCGTTGAGTGAGGCCTTGGTCGCCGCGCTGGTGGGCACCCCGGCGGGCTCGGCGGACGTGGAGGTCGCGGCGATCGACGTCCGGCCCGGCAACCCGGAGGACGGCGCCCTGAGCCTGTGGATGCTCTACGAGCTCTCCTATCGCGGGTACGCCGAGGTCGACGACCGGCTGGAGTTCGACCCTGAGCTCGTCCGGCTCCGGCGTCGCCTCGAGGACGATCTGGAGCGGCAGCTGCGCGCGCGTTGGCCGGGCCGGCCCGCCGAGGCGGCCGAGAGCGGCTTCGCCGAGGCGCTGTTCACGATGGTGGAGGCCGACGACGGCCCCTCGCTGGCACGCTTCGTGCAGCGTGAGGCAACGGCCGACCAGGCGATCGAGTTGCTGCAGTGCCGTTCGCTCTACCACCTCAAGGAGTCCGATCCGGTCGCGCTCACGCTCCCGCGGCTGCCGACCGCGTCCCGAGCCGCGCTGGCCGAGCTGCAGTACGACGAGTACGGCGGCGGCCGCCCCGAGCACCTGCACGCCCACCTGTTCGCCGAGGGGCTCGCCACGCTCGGACTCGAGACGACCGAGGGCAGCTACGTCGACCAGGCGCCCCTCGAGGTGCTCGAGCAGAACAACGCGATGAGCCTCTTCGGGCTCAACCGTCGGCTGCGCGGCGCGTCGGTGGGACACCTGGCGGCCTTCGAGGCGACCAGCTCGCTGCCCTGCCGCAAGATGTCCCAGGGCCTTGAGCGACTCGGCTTCCCCGAGGCGATCCGGGCCTACTACGACGAGCACGTCGAGGCCGACGCCGTACACGAGCAGATCGCGGCCAGGATGATCTGCGAGCCCCTCATCGAGGCGGAGCCGGAGATCGAGGACGACGTCTGGTTCGGCGCCTGGGCCTGCCTCGACCTGGAGAGCCGGGTCGCCCGGCACCTGCTCGAGCGATGGGGCGTGGTGGCATGAGCACCCCGGACGTGGTGATCTGCCCCGGCGGTCCGTTGCTCCTGCGAGGTGAGCACGTGATCGCCGACGACGACGGGACGGAGCACACCACCACTCGGCCGGTCACCGCCATCTGCCGTTGCGGCAAGTCGGCGACGAAACCTTGGTGCGACGGCACCCACAAGGTCATTCCGGAGAAGAACCGTCCATGAGCATCCGACCCGACGATGCTCCGCCTCGTCTTGGAGGCCGCATCGCGGAACGAAACTGAAGGCATCAGCGCGGGTGGCGTAACTGAAGGCGATCGGCCGGGTCCGCAGCGGGGACCGGCCGATCGCCTCCGGCTTTTCCGGCGCCTTCAGTTCCTGCTCAAGGGCTCAGATGACAGCTTCCCGTTCCCACGCCCGGTGCTTGGCCAGCAGGCCGGCGATCTCGCTGAACACCTGGGTGCCGCTCTCGCCGACCACGATGCCCGGTGCCGAGGCGTCGACACCCGCGGCGGTCAGGGCGGATGCACCGTCGCCCCACGCGCCGATCGCCTTGGCCTGGCGGAACACCTCGGTCAGCAGGAGCGAGACCCGTGGGTCGTCGGCGTGGGCGCCGATACCGGAAGCCAGCAGCACGGTGTCGAACTCGATCGAGCGGGCGGTGTCGAACGAGCGCTGAAGCGGCGTCCCGTCCGGCAGCAGGCCGCCGGTCGGACCGATCAGCAGCGGCGTCAGGCCCGCATCGAAGACAGCGGTCCGCAGCGCCGAGATCTCTTCGGCTGGGCAGTCCGGGCAGGTCACGATGCCGACCAGGCGTCCGTCGATCGGCCAGCTTTGACCGACCATGGACAGCGCCGGGCTGGGCTCGAGGTCGGGCACCTCGACGTCCGCGTTCGGTGCGGGCAGCCCCAGCTTCCCAGCCACCTGCGCGCACAGCTCCGCGTCGATGTTGGCCAGGCACTGAAGCTGGCGCTCCTTGATCGTCTGCTCATAGACCTTGGCGAGCTCGAACGCGTACGCGTTGACGATGTGCTGCTGCTCCACCGGCGTCTGCGACGCCCAGAACAGCCTGGCCTGGCTGTAGTGATCGTCGAAGGACGCCGCCTGGCCACGCGTCTTCGGCCCGGCCGCGACCTGGACCGGTGCCTCGACGAACGCGTTCTCGTCGGTGCCGGCGGCGTGGAAGGGGCAGCCGCCGTCGAGGCTGTTCGGCCGGTACGGCGCGACCCCACGGTGCACCCCGTCCTGGTGGAAGCCGTCGCGGAGCATGTCGTTGACCGCAGCGTGCGGCCGGTTGATCGGGATCTGGTTGAAGTTCGGTCCGCCGAGCCGGGTCAGCTGGGTGTCGACATAGGAGAACAGTCGGGTCTGCAGCAGCGGGTCGTCGGTGACGTCGATGCCGCGCACCAGGTTGCCCACGTGGAAGGCGACCTGCTCCGTCTCGGCGAAGTAGTTGGAGGGATTCCGGTTGAGCACCAGCCTGCCGATCAGCTGCACAGGCGCGACCTCCTCGGGCACGAGCTTGGTCGGATCGAGCAGGTCGATGCCGTTGAACGTCTGCTCGGGGGTGTCGGGGAACACCTGCACTCCGAGCTCCCACTCCGGATAGGCACCTGCCTCGATCGCGTCGGCGAGGTCGCGACGGTGGTAGTCGGGGTCGAAGCCGCCGGTCAGCTGCGCCTCCTCCCAGGTCTGGGCGTGCACGCCGAGCTTGGGCTTCCAGTGGAACTTCGCCAGCGATGTCTCACCGGCCGCGTTGATCAGCCGGAAGGTGTGGACGCCGAAGCCCTCCATCATCCGGTACGAGCGCGGGATGCCGCGGTCGGACATGTTCCAGAGGGTGTGGTGCTGCGCCTCGGTGTGCAGTGAGACGAAGTCCCAGAACGTGTCGTGGGCGCTCTGTGCCTGTGGGATCTCGCGGTCGGGGTGTGGCTTGCCGGCATGGATCACGTCGGGGAACTTGATGCCGTCCTGGATGAAGAAGACGGGGATGTTGTTGCCGACCAGGTCGAAGTTGCCCTCGGCGGTGTAGAACTTCGTCGCGAAGCCGCGGGTGTCGCGGGCGGTGTCCATCGAGCCGCGCGAGCCGAGCACCGTCGAGAACCGGGTGAAGACCGGCGTCTCGACCCCCTTCTCCAGGAACGCTGCACAGGTCACGTCGCCGGCAGTGCCGTAGCCGGTGAAGACGCCGTGCACGCCGTACCCGCGGGCATGCACGACCCGCTCCGGAATCCGCTCGTGGTCGAAGTGGGTGATCTTCTCGCGGAGGTGGTGGTCCTGCAGCAGTGTCGGGCCGCGTTCGCCGGCCTTGAGGGAGTGGTCGGTGTCGCGCAGCCGGGCGCCCGTCGATGTGGTGAGGTACTCACCCTGCTGGGCGTTGACCGCCTGGTCCTCGTTCGCGAGCACACCGCTCGCCGTACGGACCTCAGGGCCGGCCTGATCGGGCTTGGGCGGCAGCGGGCCGCGCGGCGTCGTGGGTTCCTCGAGGCTCGGCGCCTCGGGTGCGGGTGCGCCGGGTACCAACTCGTCAGTCATGGGGAAACCTCCGCAAGATCGAAATGTCTGGGTCAGCCGGTGGCCGACGCACCCCGTACCCGCGGCAAAGGCGCTTACTACCGGCGCGCGTGAGAGAACCGAGCGGGTACCGAGAGCGCATGGACCTGGCATGGACCTTGTGGCGTGAGGGCTATCGAGCGATCCCGGAGGAGCGTGCCCGGCACGATGGTGAGGACGCTTTCAGCTGCCGCCTGCTCGGGCGGCGAACGCTGGTCGTCCGCGGGCCTGAGGGAGCGAAGGCCTTCTACGACGAGTCACTGGTACGCCGGAAGGGAGCCATCCCGCCTCCGCTCGCAGCGCTGCTGTTCGGCGCCGGCGCGGTGCACGGACTCGACGACGAGCAGCACCGGGAGCGCAAACAGCTCTTCCTCGACCTGCTCACCGCTGACCGCCTGACGCCGCTGGTCGAGGACGTAGGCGACCGGCTGGCCCGCCGTCTCCGGGCCCGCCACGGCGACCTCGACGTCTTCGAGGAGCTGGTCGAGACGTACGGCGCCGCCGTGCTCTCCTGGGCCGGCATCCACCTTCCCTCGGTGCGTGCCCACCGGATCGCGCGGCGGCTCGCGTGGATCGTCGACGGCTTCGGCTTCTCCCCGGCCGCCTACGCCCGGGCTTGGGCCTGTCGCCTCTGGGCCAACCGTTGGGCGTCCCGGCTGGTGGAGGACGTGCGCGACGGCACGCTGCGGCCGTTGGCGGACAGCCCGCTCGCGGCGCTTGCCCGGACCACGTTGCCGGCGAAGGTCGCTGCCGTGGAGTTGATCAATCTCCTGCGGCCGACGGTAGCGGTCGCTTGGCCTGGCACCTTCGCCGCCGTCGCGCTGGCCGAGCATCCGCAGTGGCGGCAGTTGCTGGACGACGGGGCGTCCGGTCAGGCGAGGTGTGAGGCGTTCGCACACGAGGTCCGCCGGCGGTATCCGTTCGTGCCCGCCCTCGCCGGGCGCATCCGCCACAGCGGGGAGATCCTCGGCCGCCGCGTCGGCGCGGGGCAGCTGCTGGTCCTCGACGTCGACGGCACCGACCATGACCCGACCCGGTGGCAGGACCCGCAGGAGTTTCGACCGGAGCGGTTCGCTGACCTGGAGCCGGACCCTTACGGCTTCGTGCCGCAGGGCGGGGGTGCGCCGACGGGGCACCGCTGCCCCGGTGAGCCGCTCACCGTACGGCTGCTCGCGACGACTGTCCGGATCCTTGCCACGGTCCCGTACGACGCGGCGCCATCGACGTACCGGCCCGAGCGGATCCCGACGCTGCCACAGCAGCGCCTGCGACTGCGTACCTGACCCTCCTCACCCGATACGCGGGAAACGGGCGAGGACGGTCAGGTCGGCTGGTCCGGTCGCGACGGTCAGTGGGCGTGGGCGATCGCGTCCTTGGCGCGGTCGACCAAGGCTGCGAACGGCCCGACCATCCGCTGTGTCACCGAACCCGGCTCCATCGACGGATGCGGATGGGTCGGTGCGACCGCCTCTGCAGCCTTGATCTTGCGGCCCATCGACTGCCGCTGCTCGTTGTCGCAGAGGGACAGGATCTGGGGGAACTCCTCCTGCTCCTCGGACTCCGCGTGGTGGTCCACCGCCTGCTCGAACTTGGCGAACTGCGTGGCGAAGTCAGGGTCGGCCAGCGACATCTTCTCCAGATGGGCGAGGAAGGCGTTGGCCTCTTCCTCCTCGTGGTTGCGTGCCTCGGCGATGTTCTCGCCGACGACCTTCTCGGTGACCGGCCGCAACACCATCTCCTCGGCCGTCTCATGGACCGCGAGCAGCCCGCGCAGTGCGTCGAATGCGCTCTGCCGCTGCTCCCCGGTCGTGGTGTTGACCTCGGTGAAGAGATCCCGGATCGTGGCGTGCTGCTCCAGCAGCACCCGGATCACGTCGCCTTCCGGCAGTGCCTGGGCCTTGGCCCGGTCCTCGGTCGCGTCGCCCATCGCTACCTCCAAGGTGTCTCGTGGTTGGGCATCGGACCTCTCTGCGTTACCCACCGCCCCCAGGGGTACGCGCGACACGGCCGGCCACGAGATCCGAGCGAGGGACGGTGTCCAGGGGATTCAGGCGTGGATCATAGGAAGTAGCCGGCGGCACCGCCCAGGAACACAGGCGCCCCTGCCCAGGTTGGCATCAGGTGGAGGCCAGGTGCCGTCGGCGACGAGGAGTCGCGGTGCTACGTTGCGGAGACAGCCTCCGCACACGAGGGAAAGGGTGATCCGATGCAACTGCGCAGCGCTGTCGCACTGGTCACCGGTGCATCCGCAGGCATCGGCGCCGCGGCTGCCGAGCTGCTCGCCGCGCGCGGCGCGAAGGTCCTGGTGCACGGTCGCGACGCTGAGCGCACCGAGGCAGTTGCCGGCCGCGTCGGCGGTCGCGCCCTGGTGGCGGACCTGGCCACCACGTCCGGTGTGGAAGCGCTCGCTGCTGAGACGCTTGCCGGGGCCGCCGCTGCCGTCGACGTACTCGTCCTCAACGCGGGGGAGGGGTACGCCGGACCGTTCTCGACGATGCCGGCGGAGCGGATCGAGTCCCTGCTCGCCCTCGACCTGACCGGCGCGATCAAGCTCACCCATGCGCTCTTGCCGGGCATGCTCGGCCGCGGCCGCGGCCACCTGTGCTTCGTGTCGAGCATCGCTGGCCGGACCGGCGTCGCCGGAGAGGCAGTGTACGCCGCGGCCAAGGCGGGCCTCGATGCCTTCGCCGACAGCCTGCGCCTGGAGCTGGCGGGGTCGGGTGTCGGCGTCAGCGTGGTCGTCCCGGCCGTGGTCGACACCGAGTTCTTCACCCGCCGCGGTCGCCCTTACGAGCGCCGTTCGCCGCGGCCGGTGTCGCCCGAGCAGGTCGCCAGCGCTGTCGTCGAGGCGATCGAGCGTGACCGCGCCGAGATCTTCGTGCCCGCCTGGACGCGGGTCGCGCCCGCGGTGCGTGCGGTGGCGCCAAATGCGTTCCGCCGTCTTTCCCTGCGCTACGGAGAGGACGTGAGGAGCCGGTGAGCCGCGCGGAGCTGGTGTTCGCCCTGGGTGCTGTTGCGGCGTTCGGCTTCGCCTGGTCCGCCTTCCTGCAGCAGCGGGCCAGCACACACCTTGCCGGCCATCCTGCCACCGCCCTCTCCCGGAAGGGCCTGCCCGGTGCGGTCCGACTGCTCGGCCGCCTGGTCCACAGCCCGGCCTGGTTCCTGGGGTGGCTGGTCAACCTGTTGGCGTTCTTCGTACAGGCAGCCGCTCTCCATCTCGGGTCGGTCGCGGCCGTGCAGCCACTGATGACCACGCAGGTGCTGTTCACCATCGCGCTCTCCTCCGGCGCCGCGCGCCGCTGGCCGACGGTGCTGGACTGGTTCGCCGGCGGTTCGATCTGTGGCGGGATCGCGCTGCTCATGGTGGTCGATGGCGCGGCTCCCATGCACGGCGACGCCGACCGCTGGCGGGTGCTGCTGGTGACTGTCGCCGCGGTCGGTGCCGTCACCGTGCTGGTCGCCGCCAGCAGGTTCCGGCCCTCGCCCGCTCTCGCCGCGCTGCTGCTGGCGTGCGCCGCCGGCGTCTGCTTCGCCATGACGGCGATGTTCATGAAGCTGACCACAGACGACCTGATCGAGCGCGGGATCGCCGCCACCGCCCGTGACTGGGTCGGCTACGCGCTGGCCGGCAGCACCGGCGTCGGGCTCGCCCTCGGCCAGCTCTCCCACGCCGCCGGCCCGTTGCCATGGTCGATGTCGGCGATGAACATCGTCAACCCCGTTGCCAGCTACATCGCCGGCATGGTTGCCTTCAACACCGGCCTGCCATCCAGTCCCGGTGCCCTCGCCGGCATTGCCGGTGCCGCCGCGCTGCTGGTCCTGGGCGTGGTCGGCCTCGTGCACTCGCCCTCGATCGGCACCTGGACCCAGGTGACCGACCCGGACGGAACCTCTGACCCGTCCGGTTCATCCGACTCGACCCCGGAGGTGAACCGTGCCTAAGGCTCGGCGTCGCATCATCGTCTGGCGCCAGGTGGCGCTCGGCCTGCTGCTGTTCGGCTATTACCTCTTGGTCGACGTCACGCACAGCGATGCCCGCCGGGCAGCGGCCGATCGGCACGGTCAGTGGCTCTTCGACCTCGAGCAGCGACTGCACATCGACATCGAGCGTCCGCTCAACGACTGGCTGTCGGGCCACGACGTCCTCCAGACGCTGGCCAACTACGAGTACGCCTACACCTACATCATCAGCGCGCTGGCGGCCCTGGTCTTCCTGCTGTGGAAGCGCCAGGACCTCTATCGGCGAGCCCGCACGTCGTTCGTGCTGATCACCGGTGTCGCCATCACCTGCTTCTGGCTGGTGCCGACGACACCGCCACGGATGCTGCCGGGCAACCCGTTCTACGACACCGTCACCCACGGTCACACCGTCGGCTCGTGGGGGTCATCTCTGGTCGCCGGTGCCAACGAGCTGGCGGCGATGCCGTCGCTGCACATGGCCTGGGCGCTGTGGGTGAGCGTGGTGCTGGCTGCTGCCGGCGTGCGCGGCTGGCTGCAGGTCCTCTCCGCGGTGCACGTCCTGGTCACCCTGTTCGTCATCATGTCGACGGCCAACCACTACCTCCTCGACGCGATCGCGGCCTTCGTGCTGGTCTGGGCCGCAGACCGGCTCGCGCGCGTGCTCTTCCCGACAGCGGAGATCGTCGGGTCCGCCGATGCGTTCTTCCTCCACGTCGAGCAGTACGGCGACCCGCAGGTCGTCGGCGGACTGGTCTTCCTGGGCGGGGTCGACGGCGTGCCGACGCGTGAGCAGCTCTGCGACCTGGTCGTCGGCGAGCTGCCGTACCTGCCCCGCTTCACCCAGCGGGTGGAGCAGCCGTCGCGGTGGCGCCGGGCGCGTTGGGTGCCGACCGACCGACTCGACTGGGACTGGCACGTGCAGGCGATCCCGGTGGCGGACAGGGCCGCTGTCCACGAGGGAGTGGCAGCGCTCGCGGCCGAGCGGATGCCGCGTGACCGGCCGCTGTGGCGGATCGTGCTCTTCGAGCTGCCGACCGGCGAGCGGGTGTTCCTGATCCTGATGCACCACTGCGTCGCGGACGGGATCGGCACCGTGATCCAGGCGCTGCGGTTGCTGCGTCCCCGCATCGACCTGCCCGCCCCGCCGTCTCAGCCGACGGCCCTGCAGACGGCCGCCGCGACCGCCGTCGGTTTCGCTCAGCTCGCCACCGACGGTGGCAAGCCGCGACCCCTCGGCGAGCCCAGCGGACGCCGTGCCTTCACCACCGCCGGCCTGCCCATGGTTGAGGTGAAGCGCAGCGCCGCGGGTCGGCGTGTCACCGACCTCGTGCTGGCGCTGACGACCGGCGCTATCGCCGATGTACATCCGGAGCTGATCGCGGCCTCGGGCGGCACCCTTCGCGTGTCGGTCCCGCTCATGGTCCGCGCGCCCGGGGCCGCGGCGGAGGGCAACGCCACCGCCGCGGTGATGGTGGACGTCCCGTTGCGGGCTGCCCCCACGGAGGAGCTGTACGACGAGATCGCGCGCCGTACCGCCCGATTGCGGACCCCGACCCGCGCGCTGGCCAGTCGTTGGGTGATGGCGCACCTGCTGCGGGTCTTCCCAGAGCCAGCGGTCGGCTGGTTCGCGCGGACCGTCTATGGCCACCGGTTCTTCCACGGCATCGTGTCGAACATGCCGGGTCCGACCGTGCAGCTGAGCATGGTCGGCGTTCCCATGGTCGAGGTCTACCCGGTGCTACCGCTCGCCCCCGGGGCGCCGTTCGTGCTGGGTGCACTCAGCTGGAACGGCGTCCTCGGAGTCGGGCTGGCCACCGACCCTGCGCTGATCGACGCCGACCGGGTCGCTGCCGCGATGGTCGCGCGACTCGATCAGCTGGCGACGGGCCCCCAGCTGGAGGCTGTCATCCCCAGGCCAGCGCCAGCAGCATCCGTGACCGCTCCCGCGGATCCTCCAGTCGTGCGCCGAACAGATCCCGGAGCCGCCCCAGCCGGTAGCTGACCGTCTGCGGGTGCACATGCAGATCCTCGGCCACAGCCACCCGGTCGCCATGGTGGCGCAGCCAGGAGACGAGGGTCTCGGTGAGCCGCTCACGCGAGCCGCTGGAGAGGTCGTCGAGCGGCGCGAGCACCTGCGCCCGCAGGAAGTTCAGCAATCGGGGATCGCGGTGCACGATGATCGTGTCGAGGTGGTCGTCGACGAAGATCGGGTCGCCGGCCAGGACGCCGTCGGTCCGCATCCGCAGGGCGAGCTGGGTGAGTTCGACACTGCGGGCCAGGGCGTCGACGGGCATGCTGACGCCCACGACGCAGTCCATGCCGGCCAGCGCCGTCCGCAGCTGCTCGCGTCGGCCGCTGGGGTCCGGAATGACCGCGCCGACCAATGTCCCCTGTCGCAGCGGCAGCACCGAGCTGTCCAGCCGGGAGAGCACGTCGCGGGCGGACGGCTCGTCGCCGCCGACGAGGATCACCGCCGCCTGATGCGGCAGTCGCCAGCGGGCCCGGTCGGCGGCGGCGCGCACGGCAGCGATGCTGGCGCGCTCGGAGAGCAGCAGGTCGGCGAGGTCCTCGCGGTGACGCTCACGGGCCCGTGAGTCGGCGCCTTGCGCCCGCAGGAAGCCACTGGTCGAGGCCCGACTCAGGTGGCTGACGAAGTCGAAGAGGCTCTCGGCGAGGATAGCGATCACCTCGGACGGCAGGTCGACGGTCTGCACCACCTCCGACACGTGCCGCCAGGCCACCCGCGCGCCGAGCTGGTAGGCGGTGAGCAGGCGGGTCAGATCGTGCCCGGCCTGCCACTGCAGCTGCCCGATCTGCTCGAAGAGCAGCTGGACGGTTTGCTGACTCTCCGTGGGTGCGTCCCCGGGCGTGGCCGCGGTGAGGAGCAGGGAGTGCAGGAAGCTGCCGGCGCCCTCCTCGATGCTGCTCAGCTCGGTGTCGAGGAACGCCGCGTAGTCCGGCCAGTCGGCGGCGAGCCGGTCCCGCACCTCCGTCAGCAGGGCGGGGAGGCGGTCGTTGAGACGGCACTCGAGGTCGGACAGCAGACGGCTGTCGATGGGGCTTTCCCCGGGGAGATCGGCAAGGTTTGTCATGAGATGCCAAGTTTCGCTTCTCAATTGGCGAACGTAAAGGGCAGAACCTGGCAGCCCGAGGGTGTTGGATACATGCATGAGCGCCGTGCAGTCCGCGGTCTCCTGGGAGGATCGGGAGGCCGGGGAGAACTTCCCTGTCGCGCTACGCCTCCTGCCCGCTCGCCATCGCGAGCATCTCCACGCCGTGTACGGCTACGCGCGCACGGTCGACGAGCTCGGCGACTCGTTCGTCGGGGACCGTGAGGAGGCGCTGATCCGGTTCCGCGAGGAGACCAGCAGCATCTGGCAGGGCGCGGCCTCCGGCGTCGGGCCGAGCACCCCGGTGCTGCGTCGCCTCGCCGGCACCGTGCGGGCGTGCAGCCTGTCGCAGCAGCCCTTCCTCGATCTGATCGAGGCCAACCTGCAGGATCAGCGCGTCGAGCGCTATCAGACCTTCGAGGACCTGGTCGGCTACTGTCGGCTCTCGGCCGATCCCGTCGGCCGCATCGTGCTCGAGCTGTTCGGCCAGTCCACCCCGGAGCGCGTCGCGCTCTCCGACAAGGTCTGCACCGGCCTGCAGCTCGTCGAGCACCTCCAAGACGTCGGGGAGGACCGCCACAGCGGCCGGGTCTACCTCCCGCAGGACTCGCTGGGCCAGTACGCCGTGGCAGAGGCCGACCTGGATGCCGCGACAGCCGGTGCGGCACTGCGCCGGTGTGTGTTGGCCGAGACGGACCGTGCCGAGGAGTGGCTGAAGGAGGGGGCGGCGTTGGTGGGCCAGCTCTCCGGCTGGGCCCGCGTGGCGGTGGCCGGGTTCGCCGCTGGCGGGCTGGCGACGGTCGCCGCGCTGCGTGCCAGCGGTGGCGACGTACTGGCGTGCGACACGCGGCCGGGCAAGGCGCGGACGGCTGCGCTAGCCCTCAGACTGCTGGTGAGGGGGCGAGCATGAGCGAGATGCGCAGCACGATCGAGCAGGCCTACGCGGAGTGCGAGCGGATCACCCGCACGGAGGCAGGCAACTTCTACTACGGCATCCGGCTGCTGCCCGCACCGAAGCGGACAGCGCTGTGCGCTGTCTACGCCCTTGCCCGGCGGGTCGACGACATCGGTGACGGTCACCTGCCGCGAGAGACCAAGCTCAAGGCGCTGACCGAGCTGCGGGCCGACTTGGACCACCTCGACGACAGCACCGATCCGGTGCTCGTGGCCCTGGCCGATGCGGCTCGTCGCTATCCCGTCCCGCTGAGCGCGTTCGGCGAGCTCATCGACGGCGTCGAGACCGACCTGGCCGAGTTCGTCACGATCGCCGATTGGGACGCTCTCGTCGTCTACTGCCGCCGGGTGGCCGGTGCGATCGGCCGACTGTGCTTGTCGATCTTCGGGACTGTGTCGGATTCCCGGGGCGGTCTCGACCAGCGGGCGGCGACCTTCGCCGACCAGCTCGGCATCGCACTCCAGCAGACCAACATCCTGCGCGACGTCCGCGAGGATCTGGGCAACAACCGGATCTACCTCCCGCAAACCGAGCTGGAGGAGTGGGGCATCGAGCTGCGCACCGACGCCGCCGGCGATCTGGACGACCCGCAGGGTCGGCTGGCCGCCTACCTGCGGCACGCCGCGGCCCGGGCCGAGGACTGGTACGGGCTGGGCCTGCGGCTGGTGCCGCACCTCGACCGGCGCAGCGCTGCCTGCTGCACCGCGATGGCGGGCATCTACCGTCACCTCAACCACCGGATCGCGGCCGACCCGGTGCAGGTCTACGACAAGCGGCTGCGGCTCTCCGGGGCGGAGAAGGCCCGGGTCGCCGTGGGTGCGCTGTTGCGGGGCGGCTCATGAGAGCGACGGTCATCGGTGGTGGCCTGGCCGGCATCACGTCGGCGCTGCGGCTGGCCGATGCGGGGACCGACGTCACCCTGCTCGAGGCCCGGCCGCGGCTCGGCGGCCTCACCCACAGCTTCCGCCGTACCGTCGGCGATGAGGAGTTGTGGGTCGACAACGGCCAGCACGTCTTCCTGCGCTGCTGCACCGCCTACCTCGCGCTGCTGGACCGACTCGGCGTGACCGAACAGGTCGAGCTGCAGGAGCGGCTCGACGTTCCCGTCCGCAGTGAGGCCTCGACCCGCGTCGGACGGCTGCGGCGGGGCACCCTGCGGCCGCCGCTGCACCTCGCCGGGGCCTTGGTCGCCTACCCTTGGCTCAGCCTGGTGGAGAAGACCCGGCTGGGTCCGGCGGTGCTGGCACTGGGCCGCCTCGACCGCGATGCCCCGGCCACGGACCGGCGCAGCTTCGGCGACTGGCTGGCCGCTCACGGTCAGGGACCGCGGGCGATCGAGGCGCTGTGGGACCTGATCGGCGTCGCCACGCTCAACGCTCGTGCGGACGACGCCTCACTCGCACTGGCCGCCACCGTCTTCCAGCTCGGCCTGCTGGCCTCGGCGGATGCCGCCGACATCGGCTGGTCTCGCGTCCCTCTCCAGAGGCTCCACGGCGACGCCGCGGCCCGCGCCCTGGCATCGGCCGGCGTGGAGGTGCGCATGGGCGAGCGGGTCAGCACACTGGATGAGATCGACGGCGACGCCGTCGTCCTCGCCGTACCTCCGGATCAGGCGCGCCGCCTGCTGCCGCCGGACGCGCTCGACCTGCCTGACGCGGCGGATGAGGACTGGGTCGCGGGCCTCGGCAGCGCGCCGATCATCAACCTTCACCTCGTCTATGACCGCCAGGTGCTCGACGGGCCGTTCACAGCAGCCATCGACGGGCCGCTCCAGTGGATCTTCGACCGCACGGAGCACAGCGGCCTGCGTGAGGGCCAGTACGTCGCGGTCTCGCTCTCGGCCGCACAGGAGTACGTCGACCTGCCGGTCGCCGAACTGCAGGCGCGCTTCCTCCCGCACGTGGAGGCGCTGCTGCCGCGGGCGCGTGGCGCGCGGCTGCGCGACTTCTTCGTCACCCGGGAGCGGCACGCCACCTTCGACCCCGCTCCGGGGACCGCCCGGTTCCGGCCCGAGGCGAGGACCCGGCAGCCGGGCCGCTACGTCGCCGGCGCCTGGACCGCCACCGGGTGGCCCGCCACGATGGAGGGCGCGGTGCGCAGCGGCGAGGCCGCTGCCGCAGCCGTCCTCCAGGACCGACACGCCTTGGAGGTAGTTGCATGAACACCACGACGAACGCGGTCGAGTGGCTCAGCCACGCCCGCACGCTGTTCGAGCCTGCGATGCGCGACGCGGTCGGCCGCCTCGACCCGTTCCTGGGTCAGGTGGCGTCCTATCACTTCGGCTGGTGCGAGGCCGACGGCACGCCCGCCAGTGGCGGGGCCGGCAAGGCGCTGCGCCCCGGCATGGCACTCCTGGTGGCGAAGGCGATCGGCGGCGACAGCGCAGTCCAGGCAGCGGTGCCGGGTGCGGCAGCGGTCGAGCTGGTGCACAACTTCACCCTGGTGCACGACGACATCATCGATCGCGACCGGGAGCGACGGCACCGCCCGACGGTCTGGTCGGTCTGGGACGACACCACCGCGATCCTGGCCGGTGACGCGATGCTCTCCCTCGCCCACGAGATCCTCGCCGGGTCCGGCCCGCACGCCGACGCTGCGGCTGCGGCACTCTCCGTCGCCACCCGCGAGGTGATCCGGGGCCAGGCCCTGGACGTCGCCTTCGAGCGTCGCGACCACGTGACCCTGGCCGAGTGCCTAGGCATGGAAGCCGACAAGACCGGCGCCCTGCTGGCGGTCAGTGCCTCCATCGGAGCGATCCTCGCGGGCGCGCCGCAGTCGACCGTCGATGCGTGCCACACCTTCGGCGCCGAGCTCGGCATCGCCTTCCAGATCGTCGACGACCTGCTCGGCATCTGGGGTAGCCCAGCCGTCACCGGCAAGGCTGTCTTCGCCGATCTCGCCGCGGCCAAGAAGACGGTCCTGGTCACCTGGTCGATCGAGCGCGGCGGCGACGCCGGAGCCGACCTGGCGGCGTGGTTCGCCTCCCGCCGGGCCCGCAGCGAGGTGGCGCCCGACGAGCTCGAGCGGGCCGCCGACCTGATCGAGAAGGCGGGCGGTCGCGAGTGGGCGACCACCGCGGCCGACACGCACGTGGCGAACGCGCTCGGCGCCCTCGACGAACTCGGCCTCGACGAAGCGGCCCACCAGACGCTGATCGACCTCGCCCACTTCGTGACGGAGCGGAAACTGTGACTATTGAAGATTTCACTTCTGAAGACTTCGCGTCGAGACGTCAGGTCCGGGACGTCGAGGCGCCGGCTTCCGGCCCCATCGACGTCCGAGCCGCCCTCGACGCCGGCATCGGCCACCTCAAGTCCCGCCAGCACGCCGACGGCTGGTGGAAGGGCGAGCTCGCCACCAACGTGACGATGGACGCCGAGGACATGCTGCTGCGGCATGTGCTCGACATCGTCGTACCGGCGGACCAGGAGCGCAGCGCCCGCTGGATCCGCTCCCAGCAGCGTGCCGACGGCAGCTGGGGCGACTTCCCCGGCGCGCCCGGCACGCTCTCCACCACCGTCGAGGCCTGGGTCGCGCTGCGGCTCGCCGGTGATGCCGAGGACGCCGAGCACCTCGCTCGCGCCGCCTCCTGGGTGCGAGCGCACGGGGGTCTGGAGAAGGCCCGCGTCTTCACCCACATGTGGCTCTCGCTGGTCGGCCTGTGGCGCTGGGACGACTGCCCGACGCTGCCGCCGGAGATGATGTTCCTCCCGAAGTGGGCGCCGCTGAACATCTATCAGTGGGCCTGCTGGGCGCGGCAGACCATCGTGCCGCTGACGATCGTCAGCGCCACCCGCCCGGTGGTCCCGGTCTCCTTCGACGCGGCACCGCTGCTCACCGGCGCCAAGCCGGCCCGCTTCGACCCGCTCTGGACGATCGGCGGATTCTTCCAGCGCCTCGACGTCGGCGTACGCGCCTTCGGCAAGCTGCCGATCAACCCGCTGCGCCGCGTCGCGATGCGGCAAGCCGCCGAGTGGATCCTCGCCCGCCAGGAGGCCGACGGTGGGTGGGGCGGCATCCAGCCGCCGTGGGTCTACTCCGTCCTCGCCCTGTGGCAGATGGGCTACAGCCTCGACCACCCGGCGATGAAGGCCGCCGTCGCCGGTCTCGACGGCTTCTTCGTCGAGCTTCCGGACGGACCGGAGGGCCCGATGCGCTGGCTCGAGGCCTGCCAGTCCCCGGTCTGGGACACGGGCCTCGCCCTGGCCGCCCTCCTCGAGGCCGGTACGCCGTCCGACGACCCCGCCGTGATCCAGGCCGCCGACTGGCTGCTGGCCGAGCAGGTGACTGCCGATGGCGACTGGCAGGTCCAGCGCCCCGGGGTGCCGAGCGCCGGCTGGGCCTTCGAGTTCGCCAACGACGTCTACCCCGACACCGACGACACCGCCGAGATGGTGCTCGCCCTGCGCGGCGTGAAGCACCCCGAGCCCGAGCGGCTCCGGTCCGCGCTCGACCGCGCCGTCGCCTGGACCGTCGGCATGCAGTCCCGCGACGGGGGCTGGGGCGCGTTCGATGCAGACAACGACCACCAGTTGCCCACCAGGCTGCCGTTCTGCGACTTCGGCAACGTCATCGACCCGCCGTCGGCCGACGTCACAGCGCACGTCGTGGAGATGATGGCGATCGAGGGCCTGGCCGACTCGCCGGAGTGCCGGCGCGGTGTCGAGTGGCTCCTGGACAACCAGGAGGACGACGGCTCCTGGTTCGGCCGCTGGGGTGCGAACCATCTCTACGGCACCGGTGCCGTCGTACCAGCCCTGGTCGAGGCCGGCGTGCCGGCCGACCACCCCTCGATCCGGGCCGCTGTCGCCTGGTTGAAGGAGCACCAGAACGTCGACGGCGGCTGGGGCGAGGATCTGCGCAGCTACCACGACAAGGCGTGGGTCGGCCGTGGCGCTTCCACACCGTCGCAGACCGCGTGGGCGCTGCTCGCGCTCCTCGCCGCGGGCGAGGAGGGTCCGCTGGTCGATCGTGGCGTCGCCCACCTGGTCGCCACCCAGCGCGCTGACGGCGGCTGGGACGAGGATCTCTACACCGGTACTGGCTTCCCGGGCTACTTCTACATCGGCTATGAGATGTACCGCGTCGTCTTCCCGATGTGGGCGCTGGGCCGCTACGCCCGGCGTACGTCTCCCGAGCCTGTCGAGGGACCATGACCGCAACCTTCCTGACCCCGCTGCGCACTGAGTGGCTCGCCCTGCGCTCGGCCCTGGACGGGGACGTACGCCGCACCGGCCGCTCGCGCGCCCTGCCCGAGCCTCCGGCCGGACCGGTCGTGGTGGCGGGCGTCGCCGGCGCGCTGAGCCCCGACCTGAGGCCCGGCGACCTGGTCGTCGCGACTCGCGTGATCGGCCCGATCACCGATCCGGCCGACGTGCACGAGCTGCCCGCAGCGCCGCTGCTCGCTGGTGCGCTGCGTCGTGCCGGCTTCCGGGTCCATCTCGGCCCGGTCGCCACCACCGAGCGGGTCATCGACGACCCGACCGCCCGGGCGGAGTTGGCGGAGACCACCGGCGCGATCGCGGTGGACACGGAGTCAGCGCTGCTGCTTCGCGGGGTCGAGCACGGCGTCGTCGTACGCGCGATCGTCGACACGCCCGACCAGCGACTGCTCTCGCTCGACATGCCCGCCCGTGGGCTGGCTGCGCTGGCTGCCCTGCGCCGAGCCGCTCCGGTGCTCGCCGAATGGAGCGCCGCTACGGCCGAGCGCGAGGCGGTGCTCGCCATGCCACGCAGCTTCTGCGCAGGGGTGAACCGCGCCATCGACATCGTCGACCGCGCACTCGACCGGTTCGGCAGTCCCGTCTACGTGCGCCGCCAGATCGTGCACAACAGCCATGTCGTGGCCGGCCTGGAGTCGAAGGGCGCGGTCTTCGTCGAGGAGGTCGAAGAGGTTCCGGAGGGCTCCACGGTCGTCCTGGCCGCGCACGGCGTCGCTCCGCAGGTCCGCGCCGACGCCGTCGCGAGACAGCTCAACGTCATCGACGCGACCTGTCCGCTGGTGGCCAAGGTGCACACAGAGGTACGCCGGTTCGCCGGCCTCGACCACACTGTCTTCCTGATCGGCCACGAGGAGCACGAGGAGGTGGAGGGCACGCTAGGCGAGGCGCCCGGCAACGTCGTCGTGGTTGCCGACGCCGAGCAGGCCCGCACCGCCCCTGTCGCGGACCCGACCAAGGTCTCCTACGTCATGCAGACCACGCTCGCCGTCGACGAGGCGGAGCAGACCGCCGCGGTCCTGCGTGAGCGGTTCCCACAGCTGCGCGCCCCTCGTCGGGACGACATCTGCTACGCCACCACCAACCGCCAGCAGGCGGTCCGGACGGTGGCCCGCGAGACCGACCTCGTGATCGTGGTCGGCTCCCACAACTCGTCCAACTCCCAGCGCCTCGTCGAGGTCGCCCGCGCCGAAGGCGTCGCGGCCCATCTCGTCGATGACCTGGGGGAGGTCGACCTCGCCTGGCTGCATGGTGTCAGCCGGGTGGGGATCACCGCCGGCGCGTCCGCGCCGCCGTACCTCGTCGACCAGGTCGTCGCCGGCCTGGGCGCCCTGGGACCGGTCAGCGTCCGCGAGCCCGAGGGCGTCGAGGAGACCGTGAGGTTCACCCTGCCACGAGAGGT
>Ga0164242_10002818_pt1 | contig 20030 bp, 18 predicted proteins | sample OricomgcompostMG_FD_108783 | JGI IMG/M metagenome (GOLD analysis project Ga0164242, IMG submission 108783) | Miracle-Growth compost microbial communities from Emeryville, California, USA - Original compost - Miracle growth compost (MG) ... | reverse complement strand
GTCAAGACGCCTCCTCGCGCACGCATGTACAGGTATGTGTGTACAGGACAGGAAAGGAAGCGCAGGTTATGGCCGCTACCGGGCACCCGGTCCGCTTCGACGTCAGCAGCGCGGTCGGGGAGCGGGCGTCGCTGGCGGCGACCTACTATCCGGCGCGCGGCGGCACGGCGGCCGCGGTGCTGGTCTGCCTGCCGGGCGGCACCTACAGCCGCGAGTACTGGGACCTCGACATCGCCGGCCATGACGGCTACAGCTTCGCCGATTTCGCCACCGGCAACGGCTACGCCGTGCTGACGGTCGATCCGTTGGGCACCGGCGACAGTTCGCAGCCGGCATCCGATTTCGGTTTCGCCGAGATCGGCGCCGCGCTGGACTGTGCGCTGCGCGCGCTGCCCGGAACCACCGGCGTGCAGGCGCCGGCGGTGGCGGTGGCGCATTCGCTGGGCGGCTACCTCGCCCTCACCCAGCAGGCGCTGTTCGGCGGTTACGCCGCCATGGCGATGCTCGGGTGCACCAACCAGCACGTCGCGCCGCTGAACCTGGACCCGGCATTCCGCGCCCGCGCGGCCACCCCGCAGGGCCGCGCCGAGCTGGCCGCCGAGATCCTCGCCGCGCTGGCGCAGCCGTATTTCGCGGGGCCGCGCGAGCACCTGCAAGGCTGGTTCCACCTTGCCGACGTGCCCGCCGACATCGTCGCGGCCGACGCCGTCACCGCGGTGTCGGTGGTGCCGCGGGTGTTCGGCACGGCGATGATCCCCGGCATCGTGGCCGAGCACGCCGCCCGCATCGACGTCCCGGTGCTGCTCGGGTACGGCGTCGTCGACGTCTCCCCGGATCCGCGCGCCGAGGCCGCCCTGTACCGCAGCAGCCCCGACATCACCACCGTGGTGCTGGCCGGCAGCGCGCACTGCCACAACATGGCCTCGAGCCGGCATCGACTGTGGCGGCGGCTGCTGGCCTGGGCGGCGACGGCGATCGACGACTAGCCGCTTTTCCCGCACCGGCGATAATGGCATTCTCTGATGCGGAGAAGCCATTTCCGACGGTCACCGAGGAGGACGACGATGAGCGGGCAGCGGTGCGACGGGATGGTGGCGCTGGTCACCGGGAGCAGCCGGGGGCTGGGCAGGGCGATCGCCGCGCGGCTGGCCGAACGCGGCGCCACCGTGGCGCTGACCGCCCGCACCCTGGACCCCGACCCGAAATATCAGGGGTCGCTGCGCCAGACCCGCGACGAGATCCTGGCCGCCGGCGGGAAAGCCGTTGCGGTGCAGGCGGACCTGTCGCAACCCGACGAACGCGAGCGGCTGTTCGCCGAGGTGGTCGACACAGTCGGCGCGCCGGACATCCTGGTCAACAACGCCGCGGTCACCTTCCTGCGGCCGCTGGACGGGTTCCCGCAACGGCGCGCCCGGCTGATGATGGAGATGCACGTGCTCGGGCCGCTGCACCTGTGCCAGCTGGCGATCCCCGCGATGCGTGAGCGCGGCCGCGGCTGGATCGTGAACCTGACCTCGGTGGGCGGCGACCTGCCGCCCGGCCCGCCGTTCTCCGAATTCGACCGGACCGCCGGCTTCGGCATCTACGGCACGGCCAAGGCCGCCCTGAACCGGTTGACGAAAAGCCTTGCGGCCGAACTGTACGACGACGGGATCGCCGTCAACGCCGCCGCCCCGTCCAACCCCGTCGCCACGCCCGGCGCCGGCACCCTCGATCTGGCCAAGACCGACACCGAGGACATCGCGCTGATCACCGAGACGGTGTTCCGGTTGTGCACCGGTGATCCGAAGACGTTGACCGGTCGCATCGCGCACACCCAACCCTTCCTCGCCGAGGTCGGCTGGCCCGGCACCGGCCCGCCGGCCACATGAGCAGCGCCGAGCCGGACCTGGATGTCCTGCGCGGCCGGCTGGCCGGCGCGGGCATCACCGCCCTGACCCCGCTGTCCGGCGGCGCGTCCGGCCTCACCTTCGCCGGCATTCGCGACGGCCGGCCGGTGGTGATCAAGGTCGCTCCGCCGGGTGTCGCACCGGTTGGGCACCGCGATGTGCTGCGTCAGGCCCGCATCATCAAAGCGCTTGCGCCGACCGATGTTCCGGTTCCCCGGGTGTGCTGGGAGGACGCCGGGCGGCCACCGTACACGCCGCCGCTGTACGTGATGTCGCGCGTCGAAGGCGACTGTGGGGAACCGTTATTCGACGGCTGGCCGGCCGTGCCCGGCCTGGCCGACCGGTACCGCAACGCGTGCCGGACCATGGCCGCGCTGCACCGCATCCCGCCGACCGAACTGGGGTTGGGCGGCGAACCGGTCATCGATCCGGTGGCCGAAGTCCACCGCTGGTCCGACACGCTGGGGACCGTCGACCCGGCGCTGGCCCCGGGCTGGCCGAAAGTGCGTGACGCGCTGCTGGATTGCGCGCCGCGCGCGATGCCACCCGCCGTGGTACACGGCGACTTCCGGCTGGGCAACCTGCTCGCCGACGGCCCGCGGATCAACGCGGTCATCGACTGGGAAATCTGGTCGATCGGCGACCCGCGCATCGACGTGGGCTGGTTCCTGATCAACTGCGACCCGGACACCTACCGGCGGGTGACGCCGCCGGACGGTGCGGTTCCCTCGACCGCCGAACTCGCCGACCTCTACCTTCACGAATTGTGTTGCGATGCCGGCGATCTGGATTGGTTCAGCGCGCTAGCGTGCTTCAAGTCGGCGGCCACCTGGTCGCTGATCGTCAAGCACAATCGGCGCCGATCCTCGCCGCGAGCCGAATTAGAGTCTATGACAACGACTTTGCCGAGGCTGTTGGATCGCGCCGGGGCCCTACTGGCTCGGCGCCGATGAGTGTTACTGGCAGCGGACCAGCAGATTTTCGCAGATCATCCCGACGTCGCCCGAGTCGTTCACCGGCTGGCCCTCGTTGGACGGGTTGGTCCAGGTGGTCGGGAACGGGCTCCACACGTCGTCGATCCCCGGCGGCTGCGGGCGCGGATCGACGTTGGGGTCGGCATGCGCCGCCCCGGCGGCGCACCCCAGGGCAATCGCCGTCGCCGCCGCGGCGAGCAGTCCGCGACCGCAGCTGCGAAACGTCATCGCCGCCTCCTCGGTTTCCGCCCGGATCGTTGGCCTGGGAAGCTTATCGAAAATCCCAGTCTACATTTGCGTGCACGTCGCATAACAGTCACGGACCCACAACGACTTCGACCGGGCGCCCAGCAAATTTCGCTACCGGAATTGCCCGGTGCGTACGGTGTCGCCCGTGAGGCCGATTGCCGTGGTCGTTCGTCGCGCCCTGGTGGCCGCCGTCTGCCTGGCGCTGTCGCTGCCCACGGCGCCCACGACGGGCGCCGACCCCGACGCCGCGCCGCCGCCTCCGGAAGCCGCGCCGGCCGCCGAGGGGGCGCTGCCCTCCAATCCGCCCGCAATCCTCAAGACTCCCGACGGCTGGACGCTCGGACTCGGCGCCCGCGACGAGCAGCAGGTCCCGGTGGCGCCGCTGACCACCGCGCTGTCCTCCCGCGAATACCTGGCCAGCGGGATCTTCGTCGGCTCCCTGTCGGGACCGACCCAGCCGCAGGGCGTGCTCGAGGTGGGCTACGAGATCGGCTGCGGCATCGACATGAGCACGTCGGACGGCGTCACGATCGGCGGTACCGCCGGCATCACCCCGGGCGTGACCGGACCGGTGACCGGGGTGCCCGGGGACGTGCTGCCGCTGGTCGTGGCGCCGATCGCGGGCGTGCTCAACGTGGGCCTCAAACCCGGTCTGGTGATCGTGGTGCCGGTGGTCAAAAAGCAATTCCGCGGCCCCAACCCGTGGGTCATGGTCAGCAATTTCCACGTCAAGATCGACGGCTGCGTGGGCCAGTCCTTCATCCGGTCCTATGCGGTGCTCAACCGGGTGACCGACGAATCCGATGTGGTGCTGTCCTACGTCGGCGTCACCAAAGCCGTCTAGCCACGGGGAATTCCCGCCAGCTTGTCGGCGAATTTCGCCTCCGCAGCCGCGCGCAGCCGCAGCAAATGCTCGGAGGGGAACAGATCCGGCGCGGGCGCACGGTCTTTGAGCAGCAGCCGGGCCAGCGTCACCTTGTGCACCTCGGTCGGGCCGTCGGCCAGGCCGAGCACGAAGGACTCCACCAGGTACTGCACGAACGGCATCTCGTGCGTGGTCCCCAGCGAGCCGTGCAGCTGCAGCGCCCGCGCCGACACGTCGTGCAGCACCCTCTGCATCATCGCCTTCACCGCCGAGATGTCGGCCCGCACCGCCCGGTAATCGTTGAATTGGTCGATCTTCCAAGCGGTTTGGAGTGTCAGCAGCCGAAACGCCTCGATCTCCATCCAGGAGTCGGCGACCATCTCCTGCACCAGCTGCTTGTTCGCCAGCACCTCGCCCTGGGTGTAGCGCGACACCGCCCGCTCGCAGATCATGTCGAAGATCCGGCGCACCAGGCCGACGGTGCGCATGGCGTGGTGAATCCGCCCGCCGCCCAGCCGGGTTTGCGCGACGACGAACGCGCCGCCGCGCGGGCCCAGCATGTGATCGGCCGGCACCCGGACGTTTTCGTAGCGGACGTATCCCTCCCGTCCGCCGCCGAGGGGCTGATAGCCCAGCCCGACGTCGCGCAGCACGGTGATGCCGGGAGTGTCGCCGGGAACGACGAACATCGAATAGCGTTGATACGGCGGCGCTTCCGGATCGGTCATCGCCATCACGATGATGAACGAAGCCATCGAGGCGAACGACGAGAACCACTTCTCGCCGTTGATCACCCAGTGGTCGCCGTCGGGCACCGCGGTGGTGCGAAACACCTTCGGGTCGGCCCCGCCCTGCGGTTCGGTCATCGAGAAGCACGACACGATGCGGTTGTCCAGCAGCGGCTCGAGGTAGCGGGCCTTGAGTTCCGGTGTGCCGTAGTGGGCCAGGATCTCGCTGTTGCCGGAATCGGGTGCCTGGGAGCCGAAGACGATCGGCGCGCATTCCGAGCGGCCCAGGATCTCGTTGAGCAGCGCGAGTTTCACCTGCCCGTAGCCCGGGCCGCCCAGGTGGGGACCCAGGTGGGTGGCCCACAATCCGCGCTCCTTGACGATCTTCTGCAGCGGCGGGATCAGCGCTTGGCGCACCGGGTCATCGAGGTCGTGAGATTCCTTGACGATCAGGTCGATCGGCTCGCACTCCTCGCGCACGAAGTCCTCGACCCATTCGAGTTGCCGCGCCCACTGGGGTTCGGTGGAAAAGTCCCACGACATCTGCCGTCCTCTCCGGGTTGCGGTTCACCGCGACCACTTCTGCCGGCGCGCCGCCGCCTCGTCGGTTGCGTGCGCGATCACCTGGTTGCGGTTCTCCAGCTCCATCGCCGACGCCAGGCTCGCGGCGTCGGTGTTGACCTGCAGGGCGCGCTTGGTCAGCTGCGCGCCGAGCGGCGCGTGCCCGGCGATGAGCCGCGCCAACTCCACCGCCCGCTCGACCAGCCGGTCCGGCTCGACAACCTCGCTCACCAGCCCGCGCCGGTCGGCTTCGGCGGCCGACACGGTACGGCCGGTGAGCATCCAGTCGGCGGCGACGCCGGTCCCGACGATGCGGGGCAGGTGATAGCTCATGCCCATCTCGGCGCCGGACAGCCCGAGCAGGATGGCCGCGTTGGCGAAAGTCGCTGCCGCCGAGCAGATTCGGATGTCGGCGGCCAGACACAGGGCCAGTCCCGCGCCGACGCAGGGCCCGTTGACCGCCGCTATGACGGGTTGCGGCAGTGCCCACACCGCCTCCGCGAGGGCGGCCATCCGCTCCTGAAACCGCATCCGCTCCAGCGCCGGCGCGTCGGCCCCGACCATCGACGGCCCGAAGTCACGCATGTCGATGCCCGCGCAGAAGCCCCGCCCGGCGCCGGTCAGCACCACGGCGCGTACCGCGTGGTCGGCGGCCAAATCGTCGAGCACCAACCGCAATTCGGTCTGCATCGCCTCGTCGATGGCATTGAGCCGGTGCGGGCGATTCAGCCGCAGTACCCGCACCCCGTCGCCCGGCGCGGCCAGCTCCAGCGTGCTCGGCATCGTCACAGCCGCTCGATGATGGCGGTGCCCATGCCGCCGCCGGCGATCACGTCGTCGACGGCGTCGAGAATCCAGGCGTCGATGGGGAACTCCGATCGTCAGGGACCGCTCAGGTCACCAGCGATCGTAAATCGTCTCTCGGTTATCGAGAACTGTCTTCTCCCGAATTGGCCGGCCTGTTCTCGCGGGTGCTGCCTAATGCTTAAGCGCCCGCCGAGCGGGTAGCCGGGGCGCCATGACCCAGATCGGATACTTTCTTTCCTGCGAGCAGTTCGGGCCGAAGGAACTCGTCGACCAGGCCAAGCGGGCGCAGGACGCCGGGTTCGAGGCGCTGTGGATCTCCGACCACTTCCATCCCTGGAACGACGAGCAGGGCCAGAGCCCGTTCGTGTGGTCGGTGATCGGCGCGCTCTCCGAGGCGACGTCGCTGCCGGTCAGCACCGCCGTCACCTGCCCGACCATCCGGATACACCCGGCGATCATCGCGCAGGCGGCGGCCACCGCGGCCGTGCAGCTGCAGGGCCGGTTCGTGCTGGGGGTGGGCAGCGGCGAGGCCCTCAACGAGCACATCCTGGGCGATCCCTGGCCGTCCGCCGGGGTCCGGCTTCAGATGCTCGAGAGGCCGTCGAGGTCATCCGCAAGCTGCACCAGGGCGGCGAGGTGAGCCACCACGGCAAGCACTACGAGGTGCAGGAAGCCCGGATCTACACCCGCCCCGAGCAGCCGGTGCCCATCTACGTCTCGGCGTTCGGGCCGCAGGCGGTGCGGCTGGCCGCCCGGATCGGCGACGGATACAGCATCTCCATGCCCGACGGCGAGCTGGTCAAACAGTTCCGGGAGGCCGGCGGCGGCGACAAGCCGGTGCAGGGCGGCACCAAGGTGTGCTGGGACGCCGACGCCGACGCCGCGCTGAAAACCGCGCACCGGCTGTGGGGCAACGAGGGGCTGCCCGGCCAGACGTCCCAAATCCTGCCCCGCCCCAAGGATTTCGCCGCGCTGATGCCGCTGGTGCCGCCGGACACCGTCGCCCAGAGCGTCGCCTGCGGGCCCGACCCCGATCGGCACATCGCCCAGTTGCGCCGCTACATCGACGCCGACATCGACGAGGTCTACGTGCAGCAGATCGGCCCGGACATGGACGGGTTCTTCGCGGCCTGGGAGCAGGCCGTGCTGCCCGCGGTCCGCAACTAGCGGCCGCGGCTCAGCTCGCCGATGCGCACCGCTCCAGCCGGAAGGTGCGTTCGAAGCCGGCCGGCTGCGTCGTCAACGTCACCTCCACCGCACCGCTGGGGGCGATCACGTAGCGCTCCTCGACGTCGGGTCCGTCCCGCCACCGGCCGACCGGCTGGCGGCCCAGGTCGTCGCGGTCGCGCAGCGCCGGGTCGAACGGAAACAGCACCGGGTCATACGGGGTGATGTCGCCGTCGGGTCGCCCGTCGACCAGCCGGCTGCACTCCACGAACCGGAAGTGCCCGATGTTGTGCGCGGCGCGGTATCGCCGCTTGACCACCAGCGGGGTCTGCCCGTCGGCCGGCAGCGACACGTCCTTGCACACGATCGGGTCGAACACGACCCCGGCGCCGGCCTCCGCCTCCCGGAACACCCCGAAATTCCGCGAAAAGCGTTCGGACAGCGCAAAACCCGATTCCTTGTCCAAGAACACCGCCAGCCCGATGGCGGTCGCGGCGAACGGGTGCGGTGAGCGCTTGACCCGCTTGTCCCCGAACCGGGCGCGCAGCATCCGGGACACCAGCGGGAAGCCGCCGGCCCCGCCGACCACGTAGATGCCGGCCACCTCCGACCAGTCCACGTCCGCGCGGCCGCGGCTCGGGTCGCGCAGCACCCGCTCCAGCAGCCGCATCGTCGGATCGACCAGCGGGGCGCACGCCGCGTACACGTCGTCGACCGGACAGGAGAACGGGGGCCGGTCGAACGGCGACAGGTCCACCAGGAAGCGGCGGGTCTGCGGCCCGACGGCCTCCTTGCGGGCGGCGCATTCCTCGGCCAGCAGCGCGCGGCCGGCGGCGTCGAGGCCGGGCAGGTCCGCACCGGCGCGCACCAGCTCGACGATCGCCTCGTCGAAGTCGTCGCCCCCGAGCCGCTGGATGCCCTCGCTGACCACCACCTCGTTGGAGTGCCCGGTCATCTTCAGCAGCGACGCGTCGAAGGTTCCGCCGCCGAGGTCGTAGACGAGCACGTATTCCCGTTTGGCGGTGATGGTGGAGCGGTACCGGTGCGCGTATTCCAGGCTCGCCGCGGACGGCTCGTTGAGCAGGGCGACGACGTGGAAACCGGCGGCCACGTAGGCGTCCAGGGTCAGCAGCCGCTGGGCGCTGGAGGCGTTGGCCGGCACGCTGATCGCGGCCTCGATGGGCTCCCCGGGGGCCACGGTGGCGTTGGAGCGCTGCTGCAGATCGGTTTTCAGCCGCGCCAGAAAGCCGGTCAGCAGTTCGGCCAGCCGGTAGTCACGGCCGGCCAGCTTGACCCGGGTCTGCGGCCCGGCGTCGTTGAGCAGACGTTTGAACGAGCGCAGCACCGACCACGACGGGTCGTGGCGCACGGCGGCCGCGTCCGCGCCGTAGCGCAGCTCCCCGGCGGCGTTGGCGGCGATGATCGACGGCCACGCGTCCGTGCCGTCGAAGGAGACGACCGGATAGTTGCCGCGGTCGACGGCGGCGACGACGGTGTGGGTTGTGCCGAAGTCGATTCCGACTCTCATCGCGCAAGTTTAGGACCGCGGCGCCGGCTTGGGCACGACCTTTCCGCCGGGCGCGTCCCATCGCCGTTGCACCTCCCGCTCGGCGGCGGTGGCGATCAGACCCGACGGCGCGAACAACGCCGACGGCACCGGCTCGTCCTCGGTCAGCGGCCGGCTCAGCCGGCTGGCCGGCCCGCGAATCGCGCCGAGCGCGGCCAGCACCCCGGCGATCACCACGACGACCACAGCCGCCGCGAACGCGATGGACAGGCTGCCCTGGATGAAGGTGTTGCGGATGACCTGGTCGAGTTGATGCGCGTTATGGGCCGACCCGAACGACGTCCGGCCGGCGTTCTTCGCGGCCAGGTATTGGAAGTGTTGGGTCCAGTAGCCGACGGCGGGGTCGGCGGAGAAGATCTTCTGCCACGACGCGCTCAGCGTCACCACCAGATCCCAGAGCAGCGGCGCCCCGGGAATCCACGCCCACTTCAGCAGCCCCTTCTTGACGACGATCACGGTGATGACGGTCAGCGCGATCGCCGCCAGCAGCTGGTTGGCGATGCCGAACAGCGGGAACAGCGTGTTGATGCCGCCCAGCGGGTCGGTCACCCCCATCAGCAGGATGCCGCCCCAGCCCGCCGCCACCGCGAGGCTGCACAGCCAGACACCGGGCCGCCAACTCGGGTTGCGCAGCCGGGCCAGCGGGCCGCCGATGTTGCCCAGGGTGTCGGAGAGCATGAACCGCGCGACCCGGGTGCCGGCGTCCACGGCGGTGAGGATGAACAGCGCCTCGAACATGATCGCGAAGTGGTACCAGAACGCCTTGAGCCCGGCGCCGCCGAACACCCGGTACAGCACCTCGGCCATGCCGACCGCCAGCGTGGGCGCCCCGCCGGTGCGCGACACGATGGACTTCTCGCCGACCGCGGCGGCGGCCCGGTTCAGCTGGTCGACAGTCGTTGGGGCGCCGGGCAATCCGAGCCCATTGACGTAGTGCGCGGCGGTGGCCGCGGTGCCGCCGGTCTGCGCGGCCGGGGCGTTGAGGGTGAAGTAGAGATGCTGGTCGAGGACGGCCGCGCTGATCAGCGCCATGACGGCCACGAACGACTCGGTCAGCATGCCGCCGTAGCCGATCAGCCGCATCTGGCTTTCCTTCTCCAGCAGCTTGGGCGTCGTCCCCGACGAGATCAGCGCGTGGAATCCGGACAGCGCCCCGCAGGCGATGGTGATGAACAGGAACGGGAACAGCGCGCCGGAGAACACCGGCCCGTCGCCGCGGGAGGCGAAGTGCGACACCGCGGGCGCCTGCATGACCGGTCGCGCGATGCAGATGCCGACCGCCAGCAAGGCGATGGCGCCGACCTTCATGAAGGTCGACAGGTAATCGCGCGGCGCCAGCAGCAGCCACACCGGCAGCACCGACGCCACGAAGCCGTAGCCGATGATCAACCACGACACCGTCACCGGCGATAGGCTCAACCACGATGCGCCCCAAGGTGTTTCGGCGACCCAGCTGCCGGTGGCCACGGCGATCAGCAGCAGCGCGAAGCCGAGGACCGACACCTCGGCCACCCGGCCCGGCCGCAGGAAGCGCAGGTAGCAGCCCATGAACACCGCAATGGGGATGGTCATGACGATGGAGAACACGCCCCACGGGCTTTGGGCCAGTCCCCGCACCACCACCAGCGCCAGCACCGCGATGATGATCACCATGATGACGAACGCCCCGAGCAGCGCGGCCAGCCCGCCGGTGGCGCCCAGCTCGTCGCGGGCCATCTGGCCCAGCGAACGCCCGCGCCGCCGGGTGGAGATCCACAAGACCAGGTAATCCTGCACCGCCCCGGCGAACACCGCCCCGGCGACGATCCAGATGGTGCACGGCAGGTAGCCCATCTGGGCGGCCAGCACCGGGCCGACCAGCGGCCCGGCCCCGGCGATGGCGGCGAAGTGGTGGCCGAACAGCACCCGGCGATCGGTCGGCACGTAATCGGCGCCGTCGTCCAGGATTTCGGCCGGCGTGGCGTGGTCGTCGCGCGGGTGCACGATCTTGCGTTCGATCAGCCGGGCATAGAACCGGAATCCGATCAGGTAGCTGCAGATCGCCGCGACGACGAACCACACCGCGTTGACCGGCTCACCCCGGGCGAACGCGATGACCGCCCAGGCGATCGCCCCGAGCACGGCGATGACCGCGAACACGATCCGGTGCCGGGCCGTGATCGGGGAGCGGTCGACGATGGCGACGGGTGGCAGGTTGTGGTCGGTGTGCACGTAGCTGACGCCGTCGTCGCGCTCGGTGATTGCCACGGCGGAAACCCTACGCGCGCAAGAGCACCGGCGCGCGTCGAGCGGGTGATCAGTACAGCGCGCGGACGGCGTCGATGGTGTCGGCCTCGGCGGGTCCCTTGTCGTCGCGGTAGCGCAGCACCCTGGCGAACCGCAGCGCCAGCCCGCCGGGGTAGCGCGAGGATTTCTGCACACCGTCCACCGCCACCTCGACCACCTGCTCGGGTCGCACCCGCACCACGTAGCCGTCCGTGCCGCCGACGGCCAGCTCGGTGAACCGGGCCGTCTGCCAGTCCAGCATCGCGTCGGTCATGCCCTTGAAAGTCTTTCCCACCATGACGAATTCGCCGGTGGCCGGGTCGCGGGCGCCCAGGTGGATGTTGGACAGCTTGCCGCGGCGCCGCCCCGAGCCCCACTCCACGGCGAGCACCACCAGATCCAGCGTGTGCACCGGCTTGACCTTGAGCCAGCCCGCCCCGCGCCGGCCCGCCTGATAGGGCGCGCCCGGCGCCTTGGCCATCACGCCCTCGTGCCCGGCGGCCAGCGTCGCCTCCAGGAACCGGCCCGCCGCGTCGGGGTCGGCGGTGAGCAGCTGGTCGACCCGCTGCGCGGGCGGCACCAGGGCGTCCAGCGCGGCCAGCCGGTCGGTGGTCGGCGCGTCCAGCAGGTCGACGCCGTCGCAGTGCAGGATGTCGAAGAAGAACACCGAAAGTGGTTGCGCCGCAACGGCTGCCGCGACATCTACCGAGCGGCCGAAGCGTGAGGCGGTGACCTGGAAGCGCTGCGGTGAGTTGTCCGGCCGCAGCGCGATCGCCTCACCGTCGGCGATCAGGGCCTCGACCGGCAGCGCCAGCGTCGCGGTCACCACCTCGGGCAGCCGGGCGGTGACGTCGTCGAGGCTTCGGGTGTAGACGGTGACCTGGTCGCCGGCGCGGTGGATCTGCACCCGCGCCCCGTCCAGCTTGGCCTCGAAAATCGCCTGCCCGCCGTGGCGTTCGATCGCCTCGGCCACACCCGCCGCGGTCTGGGCCAGCATCGGCGCGACCGGCCGGCCCACCCGCAGCGTGAAGGCGTCCAGCGCGGACGCCTCACCGGACAGCGCGGCCGCCTCCCCGGACAGCGCGGCCGCCGCCACCGCCGGCAGGTCACCGCCCAGCATCGCGGCGCGCTGCACCGCGGCGGCCGGTATCCCGGCGGCCCTGGCGACGGCGTCGGCCATGATCCCGGCCAGCGCGCCCTGGCGCAGTTCGCCGCCCAGCAGCCGCAGCAGAAACGTCTGCTCGGTCTCGGTGGCCGCGGCGAACAACGCGTTCAGCAGGGCCGCGCGGCGCGCCTGGGCGCCCTTGCCCGCCACGGCGCCGATCTCGGCGAAGGCGGCGTCCACCGCGACAACGGTCAGCGTGGGATGTGCGGCCGCGGGCGGGCGCGAGCGCAACGCCGCCCAGCCGACCCCGATCTGGCGCTGCCGCAACTCACCGGACAGCCACGACACGACGATCGCGACCAGGGCGGCGTCGGGTGCGGCCCGGCGCAGCAGGTCGGCGATGCGGGCGACTTTGGTCAGCCGCGACGGCGTGCCCCCGACGTCGGCCGACGCCGTCGCCACGTCGAAAAGCAGCACGGTCGCCAGCTTGGCATGGCTCGGTGACAAGCGCCTGGAGCGGACACGCTAGCGTGCCTACGTAACGTTACAAATCGCATGGATTCTGACAAGCCTGACAATGGGAGGTCCGGATGGAGATCAACGGGAAGAAAGCCGTCGTCGTCGGCGGTGCATCGGGAATGGGACGCGCCAGCGCCGAGCTGTTCGCGGCGCGCGGCGCCGACGTGGCCATCCTCGACCGCGAGAGTTCCGACGGCAAGGCGGTGGCCGAGGGCATCGGCGCCGCGTTCTACCCCGTCGACGTCACCGACTTCGCCGGCACCGAGGAGACCCTGCAGAGCGCGGTCGACAAGCTGGGCGGCCTGCACGTCATCGTCACCACCGCCGGAGGCGGGATCGCCAAACGGACCCTGACCAAGAACGGCCCGCACGACCTCGAATCCTTCCAGTCGGTGATCGACCTCAACCTCATCGCCACCTTCAACATCAGCCGGCTGGCCGCCGCGCACATGGCTAAGAACGAGCCCGAGGACGAGGAGCGCGGCGTCATCATCAACACCGCCTCCATCGCCGCCTTCGAGGGCCAGATCGGGCAGGTCGCCTACACCGCCGCCAAGGCCGCCATCGCCGGGATGTGCCTGACCATGGCGCGTGACCTCGGCTCGGTGGGGGTGCGGGTGCTGGCGATCGCCCCCAGCCTGTTCGCCACCGGTTTGACCCAGGGCATTCCCGACGAGTTCGCGACGCAGCTGACCAAGGACGCGGCCTTCCCCAAGCGCCTCGGCCGTCCCGAGGAGTACGCGAAGCTGGCCCTGGCCATCGTGGACAACCCGATGCTCAACGGCCAGTGCCTGCGGCTGGACGCCGGTCAGCGGTTCGCGCCCAAGTAGGCGCCCCCCGCCGGAACCCTCCTCGCATTAAGTACACTCTTTAGGCAGCCGCCCCGCTTCCCCTCGAAGCGGGGCAGGCACCCATCCCGGTACGGCGAGGAGGGCTCCCGCATGGGTATCGCACTGACCGACGACCATCGTGAACTCGCCGAGGTGGCCCGCGGGTTTCTGACGTCGCAGAAGGCGCGCTGGGCGGCGCGGTCGCTGCTGGATGCCACCGACGAGCCGCGGCCCGGGTTCTGGCCGAACCTGGTCGAGCTGGGCTGGCTCGGCCTGCACATCGACGAAGAGTACGGCGGCTCCGGCTTCGGGCTGCCCGAACTGGTCGTGGTCGTCGAGGAGCTCGGCCGCGCGGTGGCGCCCGGCCCGTTCGTGCCGACCGTCATCGCGTCGGCGGTGATCGCCAAAAACGGTACGGCAGAACAGAAGTCGCGGCTGTTGCCCGGCTTGATCGACGGAACCGTCACCGCGGGCATCGGCCTGGACAGCCGGGTGCGGCTGGGCGACGGGGTGGCCGACGGCGAGGCCGGGATCCTGCTGGGCGCCGGGCTGGCCGGGCTGTTGCTGATCGCCGCGGGCGACGACGTGCTGGTGCTCGAGCGGGACCGCGACGGCGTCTCGGTCGACGTGCCGGACAACTTCGACCCGACCCGCCGGTCCGGGCGGGTGCGGCTGGACAACGTGCGGGTGTCCGACGCCGACGTGCTCGCCGGCGCGCGGCCCTCGGCGCTGGCCCGGGCCCGCACCCTGCTGGCCGCCGAGGCGGTGGGCGGGGCCTCGGACTGTGTCGACGCGGCCGTCGCCTACGCCAAGGTGCGCCAGCAGTTCGGCCGCACCATCGCCACCTTCCAGGCGGTCAAGCATCACTGCGCAAACATGTTGGTGGGCGCCGAGTCCGGGATCGCCGCGGTGTGGGACGCCGCCCGCGCGGCGGGCGAGGACGAAGACCAGTTCCACCTGATCGCCGCGGTCGCCGCGGCGCTGGCCTTCCCGGCATATGTGCGCAACGCCGAACTCAACATCCAGGTGCACGGCGGCATCGGCTTCACCTGGGAACACGACGCGCACCTGCACCTGCGCCGGGCGGTGGTGACCGCGGCCCTGTTCGGCGGGGATGCACCGGCCGCCGACGTCTTCGAACGCACCGCCGCCGGCACCGTCCGGGACAACAGCCTCGACCTGCCGCCGGAGGCCGAGGAGTTGCGCACCAAGATCCGCGCCGACGCCGCCGCGATCGCCGCCCTGGACAAAGACGCCCAGCTCGACAAGCTCATCGAGACCGGTTACGTGATGCCGCACTGGCCCAAACCGTGGGGCCGGGCGGCCGACGCCGTCGAGCAACTGGTCATCGAGGAGGAATTCCGCGCGGCCGGCATCAAGCGGCCCGACTACGGCATCACCGGCTGGGTGATCCTGACCCTCATCCAGCACGGAACCCCTTGGCAAATAGAAAGATTCGTGGAGAAGGCGCTGCGCAAAGACGAAATCTGGTGCCAGCTGTTCTCCGAGCCGGACGCCGGCTCGGACGCGGCGTCGATCAAGACGCGCGCCACCCGGGTGGAGGGCGGCTGGAAGATCAACGGGCAGAAGGTGTGGACCAGCGGGGCGCACTACTGCGCGCGCGGGCTGGCCACCGTGCGCACCGACCCCGACGCACCCAAGCACGCCGGCATCACCACGGTGATCGTCGACATGAAGGCGCCCGAGGTCGAGGTGCGGCCGCTGCGGCAGATCACCGGCGGATCGGACTTCAACGAGGTCTTCTTCAACGACCTGTTCGTGCCCGACGAGGACGTGGTGGGAACGCCCAACTCCGGGTGGACGGTCGCCCGTGCGACGCTGGGCAACGAGCGGGTCAGCATCGGCGGCAGCGGGTCGTTCTACGAAGGCCTGGCCGACCAACTGGTGCAGCTGGCCCAGCAGCGGCCGGATCGGTTGGCAGGCGGGAAGATTCGCGTCGGCTCCTACCTCGCCGAGGAGACCGCGCTGCGGCTGCTGAACCTGCGGCGCGCCGCGCGCAGCGTCGAGGGCACGGGGCCCGGCCCGGAGGGCAACGTCACCAAGCTGAAGCTGGCCGAACACATGGTGGAGGGCGCGGCGATCATGGCGGCGCTGCTGGGCCCCGAGGTCGCGCTGACCGACGGTCCCGGCGCCCTGTCCGGCCGGCTGATGATGGGGGCCCGCGGCATGGCGATCGCCGGCGGCACCTCGGAGGTGACGCGCAATCAGATCGCCGAGCGGATCCTGGGCATGCCGCGCGACCCGCTGATCAACTAGCGACCGGGCCGCGTCGGCCCGCGGCTCAGGCCGGGGCGAACCGCGGGGCGCCGCCGCTGCCGCGCTCCGGCAGCAGCGTCACCGGCATCCCGCAGGTCACCGAATCCGGTTCGCAGTCAACGATATTGCCGGCCACCCGCAGATCGCTCTGCTCGGCGAGCTCGACGATGGCGATCACATACGGGGTAGGGATCTCCGGGTTGTAGGGGTGATGGTTGACGGTGTAGGTGAACACCGTGCCGCGCCCGCAGACCTCGCGGGCCACCAGCGCGCCGCCGCAGTCGCGGCATCGGCCGCTGGCCGGATGCACCCAGCGCGCGCAGCCGTCGCAGTACTCGATGCGCAGCGGCCCGTCCGACACGACGAATACAGTACACTCAATTGGTTCGACGCGGCGACGGTGTGGTCTGACGGGCGGTGTGCATGGCGCATTTCGAGAAGGACGCGATCCTGTCCGGCATCGGGATCTCCCGGATCGGACGCCGCACCGGCATACCGGGCCTGGAGCTGACCATGGAGGCGGTCCGGGCCGCCGTCGCCGACGCGGGCCTGGCCCCGACCGACATCGACGGCATCGCCACCCTGGGCGACACGCCCGCCGCCGACGTCAACGCCCAGCTGGGCATCGACGCCGCCGACTGCGGCTCCGGGTTCGGCACCGGCGGGTTGCTCTCCCCGGTGATGTCGGCCTGCCGCGCCGTGGCCGAACGCCGCGCCCGCCACGTGGTCGTCTACCGGACCATCCAGATGCTCGGCGGCACCGTCCCGGTCAAGCAGGAACCCAACGCGGCGGCCCCCCCGCTGGCCCGGATGTTCGAGACCCCCGAGGGCGAGCCCAAGCCCGCCGTCGGCGCGATGGACGACGTCAACGATCTGGTCGCCGCGCACGCCTACTCCGCTGCCAACTGGCTGGCGCTGAACTGCCGCCGCCACATGCAGCTGTACGGCACCCGCAAGGAACAGCTGGGCTGGGTGGCCCTCAACGGCAGGCGCAACGCCGCACTGAATCCCCTTGCGGTGTACCGCGATCCGATGACCATGGCCGACTACCTGGGTGCTCGGCCGGTGTCCACCCCGCTGGGGCTGCTGGACTGCGACGTCCCGATCGACGGCTCGATCGCCGTGGTGGTCTCGCATCTCGAGTACGCGCCCGACTGCCCGCACCGCGCGGTGCAGGTCGAGGCGATCGGCGGCTCCGACGGCGCCGGCGGCTGGTTCCACCGCGCCGACTACCCGAAGATGGCGATGTCGGACGCGGCGGCGCAGATGTGGTCGCGCACCGACCTGACGGCCGCCGACCTCGACGTCGCCCAGTTGTACGACGGGTTCACCTTTCTCACCCTGGCCTGGCTGGAAGCCCTCGGGGTCTGCGGCGACGGCGAAGCCGGACCGTTCGTGGAGGGCGGGGCGCGCATCGCCCGCGACGGCGAGCTGCCGTTGAACACCTACGGCGGTCAACTCTCCGCGGGGCGCATGCACGGCTATTGGGCGCTGCACGAGGGGTGCCTGCAGTTGCGCGGCGACGCGGGGGAGCGGCAGGTGGCGCGCCGCCCGCAGGTGGGCGTGGTGTCCGTCGGCGGCGGACCCGTCGCGGGATGCATGCTGCTCACCTGCCGATAGGGCGATCGATGAACGCGGAGCCCAGAACCGGTCCGGCGAAAACGCTCGCGTCGGCCCTCGCCCGGGACATCGAAGCCGAGATCGTCCGGCGCGGGTGGGCAGTCGGCGAATCGCTGGGCTCCGAACCGGCGCTGCAACAGCGCTTCGGGGTGAGCCGCTCGGTGCTGCGGGAGGCCGTTCGCCTGGTCGAACATCACCAGGTCGCCCGGATGCGCCGCGGCCCCAACGGGGGGCTGTACATCTGCGAGCCCGACGCCGGGCCGGCCACCCGCGCCGTCGTCATCTACCTCGAATACCTGGGTACCACGCTGGCCGATCTGCTCAACGCGCGGCTGGTGCTCGAGCCGCTGGCGGCCTCGCTGGCCGCCGAGCGGATCGACGAGGCCGGCATCGCCCGGCTGCGCGCGGTGTTGCACGCCGAGCAGCAGTGGAGGCCCGGCCTGCCGATGCCGCGCGACGAGTTCCACATCGCGCTGGCCGAGCAATCCAAAAACCCGGTGCTGCAACTGTTCATCAAGGTCCTGATGCGGCTCACCACCCGCTACGCCCTGCAATCGCGAACGGACTCCGAGACCGAGGCCCTCGAGGCGGTCGACCACCTGCACACCCACCACTCCCGGATCGTCGCGGCGGTCACGGCCGGCGACCCGGCGCGGGCCAAGACGCTGTCCGAGCGCCACGTCGAGGCGGTGACGGCCTGGCTGCAACGGCATCACGCCGGTGACCGCGGGCGGACGCCGCGCCGACCCCTCAATTCCGAAGTGCCGCAAGGTAAATTGGCCGAAATGCTGGCCGCCACCATCGGCGACGACATCGCCGCCGACGGCTGGCGGGTGGGCTCGGTCTTCGGCACCGAGACGGCCCTGCTGCAGCGCTACCGGGTCAGCCGCGCGGTGTTCCGCGAAGCCGTGCGCCTCCTCGAGTACCACTCGATCGCCCACATGCGGCGCGGCCCGGGCGGCGGGCTGGTGATCGCCGAGCCGGCGGCGCAGGCCAGCATCGACACCATCGCCCTGTACCTGCAATACCGCGACCCGAGCCGGGAAGACCTGCGCTGCGTCCGGGACGCCATCGAGATCGACAACGTCGCCAAGGTCGTCAAACGGCTGGCCGAGCCGCAGGTGGCGGCATTTGTGGCCAGCCGCCGCTCCGGGCTGCCCGACGACTCCCGACAAACCCCCGACGACGTGCGGCGGGCGATCGCCGAGGAGTTCGACTTCCACGTCGGGTTGGCACAACTCGCCGGCAACGCCCCGCTGGATTTGTTCCTGCGGATCATCGTCGAGCTGTTCCGCCGGCACTGGTCGAGCACCGGACAGGCGCTACCGACCTGGTCGGACGTGCGCGCCGTGCACCACGCGCACCTGCGGATCGCCGACGCGGTCGCGGCCGGCGACCTGAGCGTCGCCAGCTACCGGCTGCGCCGTCATCTGGACGCGGCCGCCTCCTGGTGGCTGTAGCGCGCAAATGTGATCTGTTGCGCCGCATAGCGCGGGCCGCTCTGGGGTACTGGAACAGGGGGCGGCGTGGGCCGGCCCAGCAGGGGGTTGGCCCAAGTGATCGAAAGCGAGAGCGCGGAAGTGACGGCAGATGACGAAACCAGACAGTACGGTTTCGTTCACGCCGCGCTGATCTACCGCTCTCAGCAGGAGTTTTTGGACGTGGTCGCCGGTTTCGTCGGCGACGGGCTGGCGGGGAACGAGGCCGTGCTGCTGGCCGTGCCGCCCGCCCTGATGGCGTTGCTGCGCGACGAACTGTACGCCGGCGGGGAGCCGCCCGCCGGCGTCCGCATGGCCGACATCACCGAGTCCGCCCGTAATCCCAGCCGGTTCATGGCGATGCAGGGCGCGTTCGTCGACGAACACCCGGACCGGCGGGTGCGCATCGTCAGCCAGCTGGCGTGGCCGGGCCGGAGTCGGGAGGAGTTCGTCGCCTGCATCGAGCACGAGGCGCTGGTCAACGAGGCGATGGACGGCTACCCGGCCACGGCCCTGTGTCTGTACGACGCGAGCACGCTCGACGACGGTGTGCTGGCCGACGCGCGCGCGACGCACCCGCTGCTGTGCAAATCCGGTGCGCTGCAACGCAGTCCGGACTACGCCCCGGGCGAGGTGCTGGAACGCTGCAACCAGCCGTTGCCCGCCAATCCCGGGGCCGTGACCTACCTGGTCCGCAGGTCGGCGGACCTGCGGCCGGCCCGCTCGTTCGCCGTCGACTACGCGGGCTGGGTCGGGCTGTCCCAGGAGAGCATCGAGGATCTGCAGTTGGTGGCCACCGAGCTGGCCACCAACAGCCTGATGTACACCGGGGGCGCCTGCCGGCTGGCGTTCTGGCAGGACGACAGGTATCTGGTGTGCGAGGCGCGCGACACCGGGCGGTTCGACGACCCGCTGGTGGGGCGGCTGGATCCGGGGCCCTGCGGTCCGGCCAGCCGCGGCCTGTACCTGGTGAACGCCATCTCCGATCTGGTGCGCACGCACACCACCTCCACCGGCACGACGATTCAGGCGTATCTGCGTTTCGAGCCGGCGGTCCGGCCGACGGGCTGACGGCAAGCGGCCCGCCGGCAAGGGGATCCGGCGGGCCGCGGGTCTTGGTTGGTCAGAG